>ENA-ORUB01002132-ORUB01002132.1-human-gut-metagenome-genome-assembly--contig:-NODE-2132-length-19359-cov-2.563355_pt1 | contig 19359 bp, 17 predicted proteins | sample MGYA00241918_ERZ509200 | MGnify/ENA primary metagenome ERZ509200 (study PRJEB26280, sample SAMEA2338853) | human gut metagenome | biome: human gut; feature: human-associated habitat; material: faeces... | reverse complement strand
ATTTAAGAAAGATTATTCTCACTGGAAATAATCCGGATGGTCCGTCTTCCTGCTGCTGCAAATTTCCGGTTGTATTTTCTTTGCCGGTTAGCTCTGATGTCAGATGAAGGGGGGATACCGGAAGCTCGTGGGAGTAGTGAGTAATTACACTGACGACGGTATTGACAGGAGCTTATTCATTTACTGCGATTCGGATCGGTTTTTACAAAGGGAATCAAAACTTATTGAAAAAATGGCTTAAAAATAAATAACAGATAATTTAAAAATAGTTTGCTAAATTTTGTGGAAATGCTATTTTTGTATCAGTCATATTTTCAATTATAAAAAATAAGTCATATGAGTAAGAAAGAGAAAAGTATTGAACTGTTGAATAAAGCAGTAAACGATGAGTTATTGGCTGTACACCAAATATATGTATTTTCATTTCCGGTGTGATGATATGGGATTCGATCTGGTTTCCAATTTATTCAAACGGATCGCTATCCAGGAGATGATGCACGTTGAACAATTGGCCGAACGTATTTTATTCCTCAAGGGAGAAGTAGAAATGAAAGTGGCCGGAGAAGTGAGAAAGCTGACCGAGGTAAAAGATATGTTGGAACAGGCGGTGAAGATGGAAATGAATAGTGTAGACGATTACAACAAATGGGCCAACGAATGTGCCGCCAATGCAGATTCTGTATCTAAAAAATTATTCGAGACACTGACTGCCGAAGAAGAAGTTCATCAGGATCAGTTTGAAACCGAGCTGGATAATCTGGAGAAATTCGGAGATCATTATTTGGCCTTACAATCTATAGAACGTAGTAAGAGCGTAGCTACCGGTACTCCGGCAGAATAACGTCCCCAGACGTTTGATAACGAACGATAAATAACAAATCGGGATTGTAAGTATTTGTTATTTATCGTTTTTTTATTCACTATAATCTATTTTACTTATGTTAAATCAATTATTTTGGATTGTACCGATTTGTTCGGTAATCGCCTTGTTATTTGCCTGGTTTTTCTTCAAAGGGATGATGAAGGAATCGGAAGGCAATGAGACCATGAAACGGATTGCCGGCCATGTCCGCAAAGGGGCGATGGCTTATCTGAGACAGCAGTATAAGATTGTTGGGCTCGTATTCCTGGTCTTGTGTCTGTTTTTTGCCTGGATGGCTTATGGTCCGGGATTGCAGAACGGTTGGGTATGGTTTGCCTTTTTGACCGGTGGTTTTTTTTCCGGATTGGCCGGTTTTATCGGAATGAAAACAGCCACTTATGCTTCGGCCCGAACGGCGAATGCGGCCAGCCGGAGCATGAACGACGGTTTGAAAGTGGCTTTCCGTTCGGGAGCTGTAATGGGTTTGGTGGTAGTCGGACTGGCTTTGCTGGATATTTCTTTGTGGTGGCTGGTACTGGATTGCTTTGTCGAAGAAGCCAGTGCTACCCACAAAGCAGTGATGATTACGACTACCATGCTGACTTTCGGTATGGGGGCTTCTACCCAAGCCTTATTTGCCCGTGTCGGGGGCGGTATTTTTACTAAAGCGGCTGATGTCGGAGCCGATCTGGTCGGGAAAGTAGAAGCCGGAATTCCGGAAGACGATCCCCGTAATCCTGCAACTATTGCAGACAACGTCGGAGATAATGTGGGAGATGTCGCCGGTATGGGAGCCGATTTGTATGAGTCCTATTGTGGTTCGGTGTTGGCTACTGCTGCGCTGGGGGCTGCTGCTTTTATCACTGTGCCGGAATTACAATTCAATGCAATCCTGGCTCCGATGTTGATTGCCGCTTTCGGCGTGATCCTTTCGTTGTTGGGTATATTTATGGTAAAAACCAAGGAAGGGGCATCTCAGTTACAATTGCTGAGGGCATTGGACCGGGGAATCAATACCAGTTCCGTGCTGATTGTGGCTGCCAGTTTTCTGGTGATTCATCTGCTGGGCCTGAGTTATTGGATTTGCGGCTCGGTGATTACAGGCTTGCTGACCGGTATCGTAATCGGAAAGGCGACGGAATATTACACTTCACATGCTTACAAACCGACTCAGGATATAGCTAAAAGTTCGGAGACGGGTCCTGCTACCGTGATTATCAAAGGGATCGGAACCGGAATGATTTCGACGGCAATACCCGTAATTACGATTGTGGTCGGTATCATATTGGCTTATTTATTTGCTGCACAATTCGATATGACCGATATGTCGATGGGATTGTATGGGGTAGGAATTGCTGCTGTGGGGATGCTTTCGACTTTGGGCATCACTTTAGCGACGGATGCTTACGGTCCTATAGCCGATAATGCCGGTGGAAATGCTGAAATGAGCGAACTGGGAGCCGAAGTCCGGCAGCGGACAGATGCATTGGATGCCTTGGGAAATACGACCGCAGCGACCGGAAAAGGGTTTGCTATCGGTTCGGCTGCATTGACGGGTTTGGCTTTACTGGCTTCGTATATTGAAGAAATCAAAATCGGTTTGATCCGTTTAGGGCATACGACACTCGAGGTCGGAGGGAAAGTGGTCGATACAGCTTCGGCAGGTTTGAAAGATATGATGACTTATTACGATGTGAATCTGATGAACCCGAAAGTGTTGGCCGGCGTATTTATCGGTTCGATGATGGCCTTTTTATTTTGTGGGCTGACGATGAATGCGGTAGGGCGTGCGGCACAGAAAATGGTCAACGAAGTAAGACGGCAATTCCGCGAAATTAAAGGGATTATGGAAGGAAAAGCCGAGCCCGATTATGCCCGTTGTGTAGAGATCTCTACCCGTGGAGCACAGCGTGAAATGATCTTTCCGTCTTTGCTGGCTATTATTATTCCGATTATTGTCGGATTGATTTTTGGTGTAGCCGGTGTAATGGGACTTTTAGCCGGAGGATTGGGTTCCGGATTCGTTTTGGCGGTTTTCATGGCTAATTCCGGGGGAGCTTGGGACAATGCCAAGAAATATGTCGAAGAAGGTCATCTGGGAGGTAAAGGTTCCGAATGTCATAAGGCAACGGTAATCGGGGATACGGTCGGAGATCCGTTCAAAGATACTTCCGGGCCGAGCCTGAATATATTGATAAAACTTATGAGCATGGTAGCTATCGTGATGGCTGGTGTGACTTGTATGTTCAGCTTGTTGTAAAGGTTGAATACGGAGTAAGCCGGACATGCGGCCCGATGTGATCCGGCATTCTGCTGAAGGATGGATCGGCGAACCTGAAATTCCTGATTTCTATTTATTTATCAGGACCGAAGGTTTGCCGATCGAAGTTTGGGACGTACTCATCCGGCAGGTTTGAAAAGCTGCAGGTCTCTTTTTGAAACCTTTTGTACCACTCTTCTTTTTCTTGTTTTTTGCCTTGAAAAGAGGTGTTTTAATAGTTAAAAACGAAGGTTATTCGCCGGAAAATGATTATATTTGCATGTTTTGTGAAAAAATCAATTAAACTATAATATGAGCGAAGAGATTGAGAAAAACGAAAGAGAGTATTCCGCCGATAGTATTCAGGTACTGGAAGGTTTGGAGGCAGTGAGGATGCGTCCCTCCATGTATATCGGAGACGTTAATGTCAAAGGGTTGCACCATTTGGTTTACGAGGTCGTAGACAACTCTATAGACGAGGCTTTGGCTGGATTTTGTGATCATATTCAGGTAACTATAAACGAAGATAACTCGATCTCTGTGAGAGATAACGGTCGGGGTATTCCGACAGCACGCCATTCCAAAGAGAATAAATCGGCTCTGGAAGTGGTTATGACCGTATTGCATGCCGGAGGTAAATTCGATAAAGATTCTTATAAAGTGTCCGGTGGTTTGCACGGGGTAGGTGTTTCCTGCGTCAATGCGCTTTCTACTACTTTAATTGCAGAGATTCACCGGGAAGGAAAAATCTGGAGACAGGAATATCACAAAGGGATTCCTGCCGGAGATGTACAGGTGGTAGGAGATACCGATCGCACCGGGACTACGATTACTTTCTTGCCGGATGATACGATTTTTTATGTTACCGAGTATAAATACGATATCTTATCGGCCCGGTTGCGGGAGTTGGCTTATTTGAACAAAGGGATTCGTTTGTCGTTGACCGATAAACGGGAGATCGATCCGGAGACCAATGCTCCCCGGCATGAAGTGTTCTTTTCTCAACACGGTTTGAGTGAATTTGTCGAATACCTCGATAATACCCGGGAAAAACTGATCGAAGATACGATCGATATAGCGACAGAAAAGAATGGAATCCCTGTGGAGGTCGCTTTGCATTATAATACGGGTTTTTCAGAGAATGTATTTTCTTATGTCAATAATATCAATACGATAGAAGGAGGTACTCACCTGACCGGTTTCAAACGGGGCTTGACGACGACCCTGAAAGCTTATGCCGAGAGTCACGGAATGCTTTCAAAACTGAAATTCGATATCAATAGCGATGATTTCCGCGAAGGATTGACGGCTGTGATTTCGGTGAAAGTGGCAGAACCGCAGTTTGAAGGTCAGACTAAAACGAAATTGGGGAATACAGAAGTCGGTACGGCTGTTTCACAAGCTGTATCTACTGTTCTGGAAAACTATCTCGAAGAAAACCCGAGAGAAGCTAAGGCAATTGTGGATAAGGTCATTCTGGCAGCCACTGCGCGTCATGCAGCCCGTAAAGCCCGTGATCTTGTGCAGCGTAAAACTGTATTGAGTGGCTCCGGTTTGCCCGGTAAACTGGCCGACTGTTCGGATAATGATCCGGCAAAATGTGAAATCTTCCTGGTCGAGGGAGATTCAGCAGGGGGCACGGCAAAACAGGGACGTGACCGTCGTTACCAGGCTATTTTACCCTTGCGGGGAAAAATCCTGAATGTAGAGAAGGCTATGATGCACCGGGTATATGAAAGCGATGAAATAAAAATAATTTTCCAGGCTCTGGGGATTACGATCGGTACTCAGGAAGACTCCAAAGCCGTTAACCTGGAAAAATTGCGTTACCATAAGATTGTGATCATGGCCGATGCCGATGTCGATGGTGCACATATCGCTACTTTGATTATGACTTTGTTCTTCCGTTTTATGCGTCCGGTGATCGAGAACGGATATCTGTATATCGCAACGCCTCCTTTATATTCTGTGAAGAAAGGAAATAAAGAACAACGGTATTGCTGGACAGATAAAGAACTGGAACAGTTGGTAAATGAAATGAGCAACGGTAAAGGGGATGCCGGGTTGCATATCCAGCGTTACAAAGGTTTGGGTGAGATGAGTAAAGAGCAGTTGTGGGAAACGACCATGTCACCGGAGAACCGGATATTGCGTCAGGTATCTATCGAAAATGCTGCCGATGCCGACCGGATCTTCTCGATGTTGATGGGAGACGATGTGCCGCCCAGACGGCAATTTATCGAACAAAATGCAACCTATGCAACTATCGATGCTTAAAGCAGAAAGAAGTCAGAACGAATTGTTATTACTTCGGTAGAGATGAGCGGACCTTCGGTACTGATGGAAAATGCAGTCAGCACCGAAGGTCCGCTAAGTTTAGTGTAAGATAAAATAGTTCCCAATAAATTAAAATGAGAGTAGCTGTATTTTGTGCTTCTGCCAATGAGGTGGAGCCATGTTATTTTAGAGAAGCCGGCCGATTAGGAAAAAGGATCGGAGAATTAGGGTGGCAATTGATTTATGGAGGCACGAACATCGGGTTGATGCGGGAAGTTGCCGATGCTACGATTCGGCAAGGAGGCGAAGTAACCGGGATTATACCGGAGTGTATCCGTGACCGTGGTGTCGCTGCCGGCGGATTGAAACAATTGATCGTCGCTCCCGATATGAAGGAACGTAAACACCTGCTGCGGGAACATGCGGATGCTTTTATCGCTCTGCCCGGTGGTTGGGGGACTTTAGAAGAAATAACCGAAGTCATTACCCTGAAACAATTGGGTCAGCACAATAAACCGATCGTTTTTTTAAATACCGCCGGATATTATAAGCTGTTTTTCGAATTTATCGAGCACAGCCGTAAAGCAAAATTTATTTCCTCTGCTTACGATCACCTTTATTATATAGCCGATGCTGTAGAGCCGGCCTTAGATTATATTCAAAAATACCAGCCTATCCCACAGGTAAAAAAATATTAGATGTTTAATAATTTGGAAAGAACTGATATTTTATATAATTTTAGTGCATTATAGTTGCGTGGGAATAAAAAGTTTTCAAAATAAACCATTGTAGGGATTACAACGGTATTTTAATTCGTTTAGTTTAGTTTAGCTAAAAGGGGGATATACCCCCTTTTTTATCGGGCTTCTGTTTCGTCCAGTAATCCCCGTCCGGCTTTTACAATTTCATTCGTGTCTTTGAGTAAAGCCACTGCTTTGTCCAATACTCCGTTGATAAATGCTCCGCTCTTCGGCGAGCTATAGGTTTTAGAGATTTCGATATATTCATCCAAAGTCACTTTCACCGGAATGGAAGGAAAATGTTTTAATTCGGAAATCGCACATGACATGATCAGTTTGTCCATTTCCGAGATACGGTCCAACTCCCAATTATAGGTAAACTTATCGATGATCTCCATATTGGCGTTATATTCATAAAATGCTTTACGCATCAATGTCCTTGCATATTCGAAATCTTCGTCTTTTTTATAAATCGGGTATAAAATATCGTCTTCTTCTCTCATTTTTTCCTGAAGATGCCAGAGTGTTTTATATACAATGCTGAGTACCAGTTCAAAATCATCGTTCCAGAAGATACTCTTTTCTTCCATCGTTTGATAAAACATCTCGTCCTGTATGATCAGTTCTGAAAATAAATCGAGTACGATCTGTTTGTGCTGCTCGAAAGAGGGCGATTTCTGGTGCATGTATTTCTGATATTTGGACCACTCGATCAGTTTATTGTAGAAATACAATACCGTTTCCTGATTATCGTTCCAACTAATCAGGTTGTTTGTAATATAGTACTGGAATTTTTTGTTATTTTCCAAGATATTGAAAACCGGATTATCGATGAAGCGGGTATTCGGATTCAGATCGACATTAGAAGCGAACCGGCGGTTACGTGCTGTATCTATTTTTTGAAAAGCTTTTCGGCGGACTTCAGTGATTAGTAACAAAGTTTCGTAGTACAAATCTGTACTTTTAGACATACTTTTCAGTAGATCGCGTTCAATCTCGGCGAGAGTAGCACTTTCTTTTTTGCTGTAAGCGTAGAGCAGTTGCAATACTTTTATTCGGATCAATCTTCTGCTTGTCATTTTTATGAAGAACTATAAATATTATGTCGATTTTGACGGCGCAAAAGTATGAAATAAAATGAAGAATGAAAAATCGGGAATGAAAAATTATTAGTATCGGGAGAAAACTTTATATTTGTACTATGATATCATTCTATTTATGTTAAAACAACGTCTCTTCTATTTCTGTTTATTTATTCTTATGAGCTATTTTGTTACGGCTCAAGAGTTAAGATGTAATATTTCCGTTTCTTCGCAAAAAATACAAGGGACGAACCGGGAGCTTTTTACCAATATGCAGCGGGATATGTACGAATTCCTGAATAATAAACGTTGGTCGGAAAATATTTTTCAATACGATGAACGAATCGAATGCAGTATACAGATCACCCTGGATGAACAGATAGGGAGCGACCAGTTCCGGGGATCGATGCAAGTACGGGTGAGCCGGCCGGTGTACAACTCTTCCTATAGTACGGTGTTATTGAATTTCAGGGATAACGACATCGATTACATATACCGGGAATTCGAGCCACTGGAGTATAGTGAGACCGGACAAAATTCCAATCTGGTGAACCTGCTGGCTTTTTATGCCAATATCATTTTGGGGATTGACTATGATAGTTTTTCGCTGATGGGAGGAAACGACTTTTTTAACCGGGCAGAGACCATTGTCGCCCGCTGTCAGAATGCCAAGGAATCCGGCTGGAAGTCTTTTGAAAACCGTCGCAATCGCTATTGGTTGATCAATAATTTGCAGGACCGCAGTTATGCTTCTGTCCGGGAATGTATTTATAAGTATCATCGGTTGGGGCTGGATGTGATGTCGGATAACCTGACCGACGGACGTTTGGCTATTCTGGAAGCTCTGGGTTTGTTACAGAAGGCCCATCGGATAAAACCCAATTCCTACTTGATGCAGGTGTTTTTCGATGCCAAAGCCGATGAAATCGTGCATATTTTCAAGCCTGCTTTTACCGATGAGAGGAAAAGAATTTTTAATATTGTCTCAGAAGTAAATCCTGCAAATAGTTCGAAGTATAATGCTTTGATTCAGGAAAAAACGAATTGATAGTAAATAAAAAACGATGATTGAAAATATCAGTATAAATAATTATGCCCTGATCGATCACACGCATATCGAATTGGAAAAAGGATTTTCGGTGATCACCGGTGAGACTGGTGCCGGAAAGTCTATTCTATTGGGAGCAATCGGTCTGACCTTGGGGCAGAGGGCCGATTCGTCGGCTATCATGGATAAAACCAAAAAGTGTATTGTAGAGATAGAATACAATATTGCCGGATATGCTTTAAAAGAATGGTTCGACGAGAACGACCTCGACTATTCAGAACAGGTTATGGTCAGGAGGGAGTTGACTGCAGAAGGAAAATCACGTTGTTTTATCAACGATACCCCGGTAAATAATAAGTTGTTGAAAGATTTCGGTACTTATATGATAGATATCCATTCCCAACATCAGTCTTTGTTGTTGGGACATCCTGAATATCAGACCGATATATTGGATGCATTTTGTGGTAATCGTGAACTGTCGGAACTTTACCAGGCAGACTTCAGGGAGCGTCAACAATTGAAATCTGCTTTGAAGCAGTTGAAAGACAGGGCTGCCGATGCCGAAAAGGAAAGTGATTATCTGCAATTTCAGTTTAATCAGTTGGAGAGTGCACGCTTACAGCTAGGGGAGAAGGAAGCACTTGAAGAAGAGTTGGAATTACTGACTCATGCAGAAAATATCAAATCGGCCTTAAGTGGGTTATCCTGGAATCTGCGGGATACCGAGCAGTCTGTCATTCAAGTATTGAAAGGAAGCCGCAATGCCATCTCCGCACTAGAGAATGCTTTTAAGGAAGCCGGCGAATACCGGGAGCGGCTGGATTCTGTGATTATCGAGTTGAACGATCTGGCCGACGAGGCCGAACGCAGAGCAGAAAGTGTGGAATATAATGCCGGGCGTATCGAGAAAATCAATCAGCGTTTGAATACCATTTACGATTTGTTGTTCAAATATAAAGCCGAGTCGGTAAAAGAGCTCGTAACATTGAGGGAACAAATCCGGGAAAAATTGAAAAAGGTAGAAGGAGGGTCGGAAGAAATAGAGCGACAGGAAAAGAAACTACAGGAGACTGAAAAACGAATGTTGCAGCTGGCCGGTAAAATCCACGAAATGCGGGTGAGTATGGAGGGGAAGTTGTGTGCGACTATGAAAAAACTACTGGTCGGACTGGGAATCAAACATGCCGAGTTTCAGGTCGGGATCACGGCGGTAGATGAGTTTACCCGGACAGGCCGGGATGAAGTAAAGTTTTTGTTCTCGGCCAATAAGAACCAACAGCCGGGAGAAATTGCCCGGGTCGCTTCCGGAGGAGAAATTTCCAGGGTAATGCTGGCATTGAAATATGTGCTTTCCGGAGCAAAACAATTACCGGTGATTATTCTGGATGAAATAGATACCGGATTGTCCGGGGAAGTAGCCCACCGGATGTCGTTGATTATGCGCGAGATGGCCGGGCGAATGCAGGTGATCAGTATTTCCCATCTGCCTCAGATCGCGGCTGCCGGCAATTGTCATTTTAAAGTATATAAAGAAGATCGCGGTGAAACGACGATCTCTGGAATCAGGAAATTGACACCAGAGGAACGGGTACAGGAGATTGCCGGCATGATCAGCGGGCAGGAAATTACACCGGCAGCCATAGAAACAGCTAAAATTCTGCTCTCGGCAAAAGCAGGCAATTGAGCTTCGGAAATTTTTTGTATTTTTGCAGGCCGGTTCTGAACGTATTTTATATGTTCGGAGTTTACTATTTATGAAGAATATCGTAAATAGGAAGATTATTCATTAAAATAAAAAGAATGGCTTACAATTTATTAAAAGGAAAGAAGGGAATTATTTTCGGTGCCCTGAATGAGATGTCTATTGCCTGGCAAGTGGCGGAGAAATGTATAGAAGAAGGGGCTGAAATCGTATTGACGAATACTCCGCTATCGATTCGGATGGGAGATATACAGGATTTTGCGGCGAAACATCAGATCCCGCTCATTCCGGCGGATGCTACGAGCGTGGAGGATTTGACCCATCTTTTTCAGGAATCGATGACACATTTCGGTGGGAAGGTGGATTTTATCTTACATTCGATCGGTATGTCTTTGAATGTAAGAAAAAAACGTCCTTATGACGATCTGGATTACGATTTTTTGCAAAAGACGTTGGATATATCCGCAATTTCTTTCCATAAAGTGCTGCAAACGGCCAAAAAACTGGACGCCATCAATGAGTGGGGATCGGTGGTCGCTTTGTCTTATGTGGCAGCTCAGCGTACGATGTTCGAATACAACGACATGGCCGATGCAAAAGCTATGCTGGAATCGATAGCCCGTAGCTTCGGATATATTTATGGACGGGAAAAACGCATCCGGGTGAATACGATTTCCCAGTCACCGACAATGACTACAGCGGGGAGCGGAATCAAAGGTTTCGATTCGCTGGTAGACTTTGCCGACCGGATGTCGCCCCTTGGAAATGCTACTGCAGAAGAATGTGCCAATTATTGCGTTTGCCTGTTTTCCGACCTTACCCGGAAGATTACGATGCAGAATCTTTACCACGATGGAGGATTTTCGAGTATGGGTATGAGTTATAGGGCTATGCACCAGTATAATAAGAGTTTTGATAACGAAGATAAAAAATAGGGGAACTTTTTGCAGTTTGTCTTAAAAAAGGGTAATTTTCCGTCTTCAATTTAAAAATCCGGAATATGTATTTATTCTTTGACACAGAGACGACAGGATTACCTAAACGGTGGAATGCACCTGTAACAGACTTGGAAAATTGGCCCAGATTAGTACAATTGGCCTGGATCATGTACGATGACCGGGGAAACATGCTCGAGAGCCGGGATGTCATAGTAAAGCCCGAAGGATTTACTATTCCTCCGGAAGCTTCGCGGGTGCATGGGATCACGACTTTGGTGGCACGTGAAAAGGGGGAACCTTTACAAGAAGTGATGGAGCAATTTGCCCGAAAGATCGATGAAGCGACAGCTTTGGTTGGGCATAATATCAGCTTCGACGAATGTATTGTCGGGGCTGAATTCGAGCGTTTGCGAATGATGACGACCCTGTTCCTGAAGCCGAAATATTGTACGATGAAACTTTCTACAGATTATTGTAAGCTTCCCGGGAAAAAAGGATTCAAATCTCCCCGGTTGGCGGAATTACACCAAGTATTGTTCGGCAGTGGTTTTGACAATGCGCATAATGCATTGGCAGATGTGGAGGCTACAGCCCGTTGCTTTTGGGAACTGAAAAATAGAAAAGTCATCAAGTAGACAGAACCGGAAAAATGAAGCGGTCAGTAAAAGGGAGATAGAGGTTGAATTATTGATTATGGCAAAAAAATCGGATTTTAATACGAGTAGAAGCGTAAAAGATTTGCAGGCGGAATATGGGAAAATGCCCCCACAGGCCGTCGATTTGGAAGAAGCAGTATTGGGAGCCCTGATGTTGGAACGGGATGCTTTTTCTATCGTCGGGGATTTATTGGAACCGGATGCTTTTTATAAGGATGCGCATCAAAAGATATTCCGGGCCATTCATAAGTTGTTCCTGAACGATGACCCGGTGGATTTGCTCACGGTGAGCGAGGCATTGAAGCAAAGTGGGGAACTGGAACAGGTCGGGGGGTATTATTATTTGTCCCAGCTGACGACCCGGGTAGCTTCGGCCGCCCACATCGAATTCCATGCAAAGATCATTGTTCAGAAATATTTGCAGCGTAAACTGATCGGGGTCTGTACAGAATTGCAGGAGATGGCCTATGATGAAGCGACCGATGTTTCTGATTTGATGGATAAGGCTCAGAAAGCTGTATTCGATATTGCCGACGGTAATATTAAAAAAGATACGGCCGAGATAGCTCCGATCATCGACGAAGCGATAAAAGGTATTCAGGCTGCTGCCGAAAAGCCGGACGGGATCAGTGGACTTCCTTCGGGCTTTAATGCTTTGGATGCGGTGACTTCCGGTTGGCAGCCTTCGGATTTAGTGATCATTGCCGCCCGTCCTGCTATGGGTAAGACGGCTTTTGTGCTTTCTATGGCCCGGAATATGGCGGTGAAACACCACCAGGCTGTCGCTATTTTCTCTTTGGAAATGTCGGCCGTGCAGTTGGTGAATCGTTTGATCGCCAGTGAGACCGAATTGAGTGCCGAGAAATTGAAAACAGGGCGTCTCACCGACGAAGAATGGCAGCAATTGCACAGCCGGATCAAGGCTTTGGTGGAGGCTCCCATCCTGGTGGACGATACCCCGGCTTTGTCTATCTTCGAATTGCGGGCCAAGTGCCGGCGATTGAAACAGAAATATGGAATAAAAGTATTGATTATCGACTATCTGCAGTTGATGACCGCCGGTGCCGATATGCGGGGAAACCGGGAACAGGAAGTGAGTTTGATTTCAAGGCAGCTGAAAATTATTGCCAAGGAATTGAGTATTCCTGTTATGGCTTTGTCCCAGTTGAACCGTGGGGTAGAATCCCGGCCGGATAAAAAACCGATGTTGTCCGATCTGCGTGAATCCGGATCTATCGAGCAGGATGCGGATATGGTTATGTTTATCCATCGTCCTGAAAAATATGGGATAACCGTCGATAATGAAGGAAACTCTCTGTTGGGGATTGCGACGATTATTATTGCCAAGCACCGTAGTGGTGCTGTCGGCGAGGTGAATTTGCGTTTCCGGGCCGAATTGACACAATTCTGTGACCTCGATACGACTTCGCCTTTTGCTTCAAGTACTTCGACCGGAGAGATCGTTACCCAAACGTTCAGTTCGAAGATGAACGATGAACCTGTGCCTGCATTGGATCAGGGATTCGAAGGTATGAGGGATAGTTTCGATAATAATGCTCCTTTTTAAATCGGATCATGAAGAGGCTGCTGCTTATCGGTTGTTTTTGCCTGATGGGATGGATCAGTCTGGCGAATCATATTCTGATTCCGATGGATAATACACAGAGCAATCATTTGAAAGCTTATGGAGTTGTTTATCATACGCTGAAAAAAGGATTGGAAGTGCAGTGGTTGCTCAATTACCGGGGAGGAAGTTTTATACTGCCTTTTGATGCGGACGGACGAACGGAATGTCTGTTGAAAGGAGTGGGCTTCGAAGTGCTTCCTCCGGCAAGGCTGAATGCGATCCTGGCTGAGATAGCTTCACCGGAGGTAAATGCAGATGCGGTTAAACTGGAGAAAGCGCCGAAGATTGCCGTTTACTCCCCGAAGGAAAAGAAACCCTGGGATGATGCGGTGACTTTGGCTTTAACCTATGCAGAAATTCCTTATGATGTCGTTTATGATTCGGAAATACTGGACGGATGTCTGAAAGAGTACGATTGGTTGCACCTGCATCATGAAGATTTTACAGGGCAGATGGGAAAATTCTACCGGAATTATCGGCATATGGATTGGTATAAAGCCGAAGAAACAACTAATAAACAAACGGCCCGTAAATATGGTTTTTCAAAAATTTCCGAATTGAAGAAAGCGGTTGTCCGGACGATCCGCGATTATGTGTCTGCCGGAGGGTTTATGTTTGCGATGTGTTCGGCTACCGATACTTTCGATATTGCTTTGGCTGCGATGGAGGTAGATATTTGTGATGTCATGTTCGACGGTGATCCGGTAGAGCCCGGCGCACAGGAAAAGCTCGATTATTCGAAGACATTTGCCTTCAAAGATTTTAAATTGCAGTTGAATCCGAATATTTATGAATACTCGGATATCGATGTCACAGACACCCGAAAAGTAACCGAACGGGATGATTATTTCCTGTTGTTTGAATTTTCTGCCAAGTGGGATCCTGTGCCGACGATGTTGTGCCAAAATCATATGAACATGATTAAAGGGTTTATGGGACAGACTACCGCATATAACCGGAAACTGATCAAATCGAATGTCCTGATTATGGGAGAAAATAAGGCTGCCGGAGAAGTCAGGTATATCCATGGGGAATACGGGAAAGGTACCTGGTCATTTTTGGGCGGACATGATCCCGAAGATTATCAACACTTTGTAGGTGATCCTGTAACCGAATTGGATTTACATCGACAGTCTGCCGGATATCGGTTGATTTTGAATAATATATTGTTTCCCGCTGCCCGTAAAAAACAACATAAGACATAAGAGCGGGTAACCGTTTAAGAAATAACGAGATGATGAAAGCAAAATTGATTTTTTTACTGAAGTATTACTTGTTTTGGGTCGTTATATCCATTGTGGCAAAAATCATGTTTTTATTCTATCAATGGTCCGATACGACTCATTTGTCCGCTGCTGACTTTTGGCATATTTTAGCCGGAGGAATCCGTTTGGATTTATCTTTGAGCGGTTATATCCTGATGCTTTCTTCAGTAATCCTGATTTGTTCGGTCTTCGTCGGGGAAAAGATTATCCGGGCCGTATTTGCCGGTTTGACGCTGTCGTTACTTCTCTTTTTTTGGGGAGTTGTTGTGGTCGATCTGGAATTATTTAAGAACTGGGGATTCCACATCGATACGACTCCGCTGATGTATCTGAAAACCCCGAAAGAAGCGATGGCTTCTACGCCTTTGTGGCTGAACTTATGTCTTACCTTGCTTATGCTGGGATGTGTCGTTTTATCCTTTTGGGTATTCCGTCGTTATGTTTTGAAAGGGTTGCGATATAAAAGGGGAAATTATTGGGGGATTCCCGTATTTCTGCTGATCGGTGGTGCTATGATTTTACCGGTAAGAGGGGGAGTGAACCTGGCTCCGTTGAATAGTAGTGCTGTGTTTTATCATGCTGAGAATATGTATGCCAATCAGGCTGCTGTAAATGCGGTTTGGAATTTTATTTACGAGCTGATGCACATGAAAAATCTGGATAAAAAATATAATTATTTGCCGGAACAGGAGGTGGCACAAGTGGTAGATAGCCTGAGGCATACAGGAACCGATTATCCTCGTTTGCTGAAAACAGAACGTCCGAATATCGTATTTTTACTTTTGGAGAGTTTTACGGCGAATGCAGTCGAAGTTTTAGGGGGGATTCCCGGAGTGACGCCGAATTTGAATCAGCTGGCCCAAGAGGGAGTACTGTTTACGAATATTTATGCTACGGGGTCGCGTTCCGACCGCGGAATGGTCGCTGCAATCAGTGCCGTTCCTTCACATCCTGCCGTTGCTATGATCAAGTATCCCAATAAAATCATGGAACGTCCGAGGTTTCCGAAAGATCTCGAAGAAGCCGGGTATTCGACCCGTTATTATTATGCCGGGGATATCGATTTCGGTAGTTTCCGTTCTTTAGTCACCATGAGCTTTCAGGGGATGGTGACCGAAGATGACTTTTCCGGTGAAGCTATGGCCAATCGTTTCAAATGGGGTGTACACGATCAATATATGTTCGAACGACTTTATGAGGATATTGCCAAGGCCCGGCAACCTTTCATGTACATGGCTTTTAATATGAGCAGCCACGAACCTTTCAATGTCCCCGGCGAAGTTGCGATACCCGGCGACGACACAGAGCATAAATTCCTCAATGCCATTCATTATAGCGATGCTTGCATCGGAGAATTTATCCGGAAATGTAAAGCTTCGGGGTTATGGGACAATACGCTTTTCATCCTGATGGCAGACCATGGGACACGTCATATCCGGCATGTGGATCCTTCTACTCCGGCAGCTTATCACATCCCCCTGATATTGTCAGGAGGGGCATTGAATGTGCAGGATACCGTGGTGACGACCATCGGGTCACAAACGGATATGGTGGCTACGGTTTTGGCCCAATTGGGTATGGATCATTCCGGATACAAGTTCAGCCGTAATTTATTGGCCGATCAGGTGATTCCTTTTGCTTTCTTTTCTTATCCCAATGGAGCCGGTGTAGTGACCGAAAAAGGGTCTACTTATTTCAGTTTACAGAGCCAGACTTTTGTCGAGAAAGACAGTGTAAAAGAAGATGGCCGCTTGCTGAAAGCCTATCTGCAAGCGATCAATGAGGATTTTAACCGCCAGTAGATCATTTGCTTCCCGGAATCCCTTTGTATTTGATCGCCAGTAAGGTGAGGTCGTCCGATTGATTGCCCTGACCGATGTGGCTATGGATATCCTCGAGAAGTGCCTGAATGATAAAAGCAGGTGTTTTCACTGTTTGTGCTTCCACACATCTGATCATTTTATCCTGACCGTAGAACTGTCCCGACTGATTTTCCGTATCGGTGATGCCATCGGTATAAAATAACAAGGTTGTATTTTTATTGAAAGTATAGATATGTTCTGAAAATTCATGTTCCTCGAGTACACCGATCGGAACATCGGGGTATTTATTCAGAAAACTGGTCTGTCCATTGTGATGTATGATCAATGGATAAGGATGACCGGCATTGGTAAATGTCATGATTCCGGTATTGATATCTATAATCCCGATAAAGATCGTGGTGTATATATCGTCGTCGGCATCGTCACACATATGTTTGTTGATCAGATTGCAGATTTGTGCTGTAGAAGTGTTATTGCTGGCGATATAGCGGAATAGTTTACTGATGGAGGCCATGTATAAGGCGGCCGGAGTGCCTTTGCCCGCTACATCTCCGATGGCAAAGTAAAGTTGGTTGCCCAGCTGAAAATATTCGTAAAAGTCTCCGCCTACTTCACGGCATTGCCGTAAGTCTGCTGCCAATTCGATATTAGGAGGAAGAAGGATAGGGCGGGGAAGAAAACGTTGTTGAATACGGCGAGCCAGACGCATCTCAGAATTGTACTGTTCTTTCTCGGCCGTAGTGATTTTCAGCCGTTCTATATAGTTCACCAGGTTTTGTTGCAGATAATGAAAAGAATCGTATAAGTCATAAATTTCTTTACAAGATTTCGGGATAGGAAGTACGATATCGAACTGTCCTTCCGCAACACGACGGGTGGAATAAGCCAACTCGAGTAAAGGAGAGGATAAACGCTTGACAATGTTAACGATACCGATAAACAGGCAGAGTAATCCCAACCCCATAGAAAGGAATAACATGAAATAAAGTTTACCGGATGAATATAAGATCTCGTTATAGGGACAGATGATACCTATTTGCCAATCCATAGGAGAAAAAGGGGTGTAATAGAGGTAGTGTTTTTGTTTGTCCAATTCCACGGTGGTCGCACAGGTTTCCCCTCTCGATATACTCCGGTGGATAAAGCTGGCTTTGGGACCTGTGAGGTGGCTGATCAGATTTTGTTTACCACTCGGCGATGGAGCCGGATGGGCAATGTAATTTCCTTCCCGATCGACGACAAATAAATTTCCGGATCTGAATAACTTATAGCTGCCGATCAGAGCATTCAGATTCTTCAAGGGAAAGTCTACTTTCAAAATACCACAGGGCTGATGCTGGCTGTTGTGGATCAGATGGCATAAAGCGATGGTCTTGCAGTGGTTTACTTCGGAATAAATCCAATATCCGTTATTGGGTGCCGACTTGATGATTTTAGCTGAGTCCGGATGACAATAGTTGCAACAAGGATCGGGTTGAGTGAAATGGATTTTCTCATCTGCTGTACGGTAAGCATTGATATGAATGAAATCGGCTACTTCCGGATTTTTCAGATCGTAATGGACCGAACTTCCGATGAGTGTCTTATAACTTCTCAGAATTCGGATGGGTAAATCAGAGATATTTTTATAATTCAGTTCTCCTTGCATGTCGGTTACATTTTGCGGAATACTTTCGATTCTTGCAATTTCACGTTCGAAGATGATCAAGGCATTATTGGCGATCGCTTTTGCCTGGCTGTAAGCATTGTTGTTGATAAATTGTTCCAGTGAATTGACCAGAGCCAGAGAGATTAAGAAAAATACGACGAATAAAACAAGGATTAAGTAAATAATCAATTGTTTTGAAAAACTGATGTTCTGACTTATTTTCATAGATGATAAAGAGGCACTTAGGGAGAAGTTAGCTAGCGGTTTGGGTGCAGGATGAATTCGGTGATCACAGGTCTCAAACCGATTCTACCGGGAAACCCAAGATAACCTTGTCCGCGACTGACATATAAATATTGATTTTGATGCCGGTATAATCCGTCGTATTCCGGATAAATATATTGTGCCGGACTCCATTCGTTTTTTCCGATCTTGATTCCGAATTGCATAGCATGGGTATGACCGGAAAGGGTCAGGGCTATCCGGGGGACTTGTAATACTTCACCTCTCCAGTGTGACGGGTCATGGGATAAAAGGATGATGCAAGCTTGCCCGGGGAGAGAATCTATAGCGACATCCAATTTCCCGTAACGGGGAAAAGGGGGATTGCCCCAATTCTCGACCCCCACAAGCCAAAGCGTGTCCCTGCCTTCGACGATGGGAATACGGTCATTGTTCAACATATGAAATCCCATCGACTTCATATTTTCAAAAAATTGGTTCAGGTTGTTCCGTTTGTCCGTTTCAGTGGGCCAACGGGTATAATCGCCGTAATCATGATTCCCGGTAATGGCATATTTACCGTAAGAAGCTTTCATTTCTTGAAATAGAGTGATCTAGGGAGACATTTCTGCTGCGAAATTATTGACCATATCTCCTGTAAATACAATGATGTCCGGTTGTAAACGATTGACTTCCCCGACTAATTTCCGCATACCGGGGTAACTTTCTCCAAAACTTCCCAAGTGGATATCCGAAAGTTGTACAATCTTGAAATGATCGAATTCGGCTGGCAAATTTTCTAAAGTCAGATTTACGGTTTCAATTTTATAATTATAACGCCCTAGAGTAAGACTATATAGTAGAATCAGGAAAAGTGCTCCTGCCAGGATAAACGGATCAGTTTGGATATTCTCTGACAACATCTCCGTAATAACAGACCGATTCCGTTGAAAACGGTATAAATGAGTTTCGGTGTATAGAATAAAAATAACAGACCGATCAGTTTTTCTATCCAAAAATAACTGTCGGGACCTTTTAAGCGGGATACGCTGTACTGAAAAAGAATTAGGGTACAGATGAAAAAGAGAGTATGTAATCCATATAATAGAATTTGCCATTTTTTATTCAAATATTGTTTCAATTGAATCCAGAATATAGTATCTGTCAATAAAATAAAAATGAGGCCTGCTATAAATATTAAATTACTAC
>ENA-ORUB01002130-ORUB01002130.1-human-gut-metagenome-genome-assembly--contig:-NODE-2130-length-19395-cov-12.271303_pt1 | contig 19395 bp, 14 predicted proteins | sample MGYA00241918_ERZ509200 | MGnify/ENA primary metagenome ERZ509200 (study PRJEB26280, sample SAMEA2338853) | human gut metagenome | biome: human gut; feature: human-associated habitat; material: faeces... | reverse complement strand
AAATAGGCCTCTTGGGAAAGCGTATGGAAGATCCGCGCGGAGGCGAGTTCGGCGCGCCACTCGTCCGAGGCGGCAAGTTCCCCGATGATCCGGTGGATGGGCTCCTGATAGTTCATGGGAACCTGCACGGCGAGCATTCCGCCGGGGCGGAGCAGGGGGAGCATGTCCCGGATGAGCCGGGGATGGTCGGGGACCCACTGGATGCAGGCGTTGGAAAACACCACATCGAACCCGTCCTCCCCAAGTGAGGGCAAATTCAGGGCATCGCAGATCCGGAACTCCATGTCCGGGTGATCGTCCTTCGCGGCTTCGATCATCTCCGGTGAACTGTCGATGCCGATGATGCGCAGGGCATTGGGGAAGGCGTCTGCCAGAACCTGTGTGCTGTTGCCGGGGCCGCATCCCACATCGAGCAGCTTGCGGGGCTGTTCAAGGTCGATGCGTTTGACCAGATCGATGGACGGCTGCGTCCTTTCGGCCTTGAAGCGGAGATAGGCGGCGGAATCCCATTGCATGGCGTGCCTCTTGCGGGCTGAAGGTGGGCGGAGTTTCCCCTAAAAGCCCTTTTGCGGTAATGCCGTTCCCGCCGCCCTGTCAAGCGGACGGAAAAGGGAGGAAACGTGTTCCTTTCCTCCCCTTCTTTATGTGGCTTTTGATGGAAAAACGGCTTGCGCCGTTTCCCTCGGTCGCCATTCTGTCACGCGGGCTACAGCAGCTTGGTGATGATCTCTCCAAACTCGGTGCAGCCGACCGTGCGGGCGTCGGTCATCTGCGCGGCGAGGTCTTCGGTGACGGCGCGGCGGGCGATGGCGGTGCCGTGCGCCTGGGCGTATCGATGATGTGCCCAGGACGCCAGACGCTGTCGATGTGGACGGGCATCCACGATCTGGAACCGTCGTTGCGATTTGAGATCGTGCCGGTGAGCGACCTCTATGACGAGCGCGAATCCGTCATGCGCAGCTTGGGCCGCGAGGTCGATGTGGTGCAGTCGAGTTTTTCGACCCCGCGCTGGGGTGACGCCTGCCAAAAGCTCCGCATCGTTAACGTGCCGTTTTATATCGACCTGCCGCGCACGAGCCCGCTGGCGCGCAAGACGCGCATCGCGGTTGCCGACCTGGAGGGCATGCGCCTGCGCGTGCTCCGTCACGGCAACGACGCCATGGACAGCCTGCGCATCGACCTGTTGGCCGACGGCGGTGTGGACGTGATCGACGTGGACAGCTTTGACTTTGCGCTCTTTAACGAGGCGGAGGAAAAGGGCGACGCGGTGCTCACCTGCGGAGCGTGGTCGGGCGTGCACCCTGCCTTTGTGGGCGTGCCGTTCCTATGCGGTCGCGAGGTGCCGGTCTTTCTGCACTACCCGCTCGAGCCCACCCTCCAAGTACAAAAATTCGTCAACGCCATGGCCCAACTCCTCAACTAGCTCATCCTTACAAAACGAGGCCCTGGCCAAACGGCCAGGGCCTCACCAACTTTTATTCTGTTTTAATGACGGGTTGATTGCGCGCAGGAGGTCTCCCAGGCGGGCCGGGGTGTAACTTCCGCGCGCAGTTTCGCAGCGAAGCGAGAATGTTTGAGCACGGAGGTTACACCCCGGCCCGCCTGGGAGACCTCCGTGGAACAAACCTACCTACTCGAGCTCAAACGCACCCGTGTACAGCTGGTAGTAATACCCGCGCTTGGCGATCAGCTCGTCGTGGTTGCCGCGCTCGATGATGCGGCCGTGGTCCAGGCAGATAATCGCGTCGGAGTTGCGCACGGTGGAGAGGCGGTGCGCGATGACAAACGTCGTGCGGCCCTCCATGAGCTTATCCATGCCGGCCTGCACGATGGCCTCGGTGCGGGTGTCGATGGAGCTCGTGGCCTCGTCCAGAATCATTGCCGGCGGATCGGCGACGGCGGCGCGTGCGATCGAAATCAGCTGGCGCTGGCCCTGGGACAGCTGCGCGCCGTTGCCGGTGAGCATGGTGTCGTAGCCGTCGGGCAGGCGGGTGATAAAGTCGTCCGCGCCCGCGAGCTTGGCCGCCGCGATGCACTCCTCGTCGGTGGCGTCCAGGTTGCCGTAGCGGATGTTGTCCATCACGGTGCCGGTGAACAGGTTCACGTCCTGCAGCACCACGCCCAGCGAGCGGCGCAAATCGGCCTTGCGGATCTTGTTGACGTTGATGCCGTCGTAGCGGATCTTGCCGTCGGCGATGTCGTAGAAGCGGTTGATGAGGTTGGTGATGGTCGTCTTACCGGCACCGGTGGCGCCGACAAACGCGACCTTCTGGCCCGGCTTGGCAAACACGGACACGCCGTGCAGCACCTCGTGGTCGGGCGTGTAGCCAAAGTCCACGTTGTCCATGACCAGGTCGCCGCGCAGCGGCACGTACTCGATCTCGCCGGTCGCGCGGTGCGGATGCTTCCATGCCCACATGCCGGTGTGGTGGTCGGCCTCCTCGAGCTGCCAGGTATCGGGGTTCACCTGCGCGTTGACGAGCGTCACATAGCCTTCGTCGGCTTCGGGCTTCTCGTCGATGAGCTCAAAGATGCGGTCGGCGCCGGCGAGGCCCATGACCACGGCGTTGATCTGCTGCGAGATCTGACCGATCTGTCCGCAGAACTGCTTGGTCATGTTGAGGAACGGCACTACGACGGCGATGGACAGCGTCATGCCCGAGATGCTCAGGTTAGGCACGCCCAGCGCCAGGAGAATGCCGCCCGCCAGTGCGACCAGCACGTAGAGCAGGTTGCCCAGGTTCATAAGGATAGGCATGAGGATGTTGGCGTACATGTTGGCCTTCTGCGAGACCTCGAAGAGCTTTTCGTTGCGCTCGTCAAAATCGGCTTCGGCGGCAGACTCGTGGCAGAATGCCTTGACGACCTTCTGGCCGTTCATGACTTCCTCGATATGGCCCTCAACCACGCCGAGTTCGGTCTGCTGCGCAATGAAGAAGCGCGCGGAGTTGGAGCCGAGCAGCTTGGTCATAAAGGTCATAAAGGCGACGCCGGCCACAATGACCAGGCACATCCACACGCTGTAGTACAGCATGATAAAGAACACCGTGACGATGACGATGGTCGTCATGAGCAGGTTGGGCAGCGACTGGCTGATCATCTGGCGCAGCGTGTCGATGTCGTTGGTGTAGTGGCTCATGATGTCGCCGCGCTGGTGTGTGTCGAAGTAGCGGATCGGCAGGTCCTGCATGCGGTTGAACATCTTCTCGCGCAGCTTCTCGAGCGAGCCCTGCGTAACGATGGCCATGGCGCGGTTCCAGAACAGTGAGGACAGGATGCCGACGCCGTAGATGCAGGCGAGGGTGGTCACAAGCTTCAGAATCTTGGGCTGCGCGGTCGTCCAGTCGCCCGACTGCCACGATTCGCTAATAATTTGCAGGGCGCTCTGAAGGAAGGTCGCGCCGATGGAGTTGATGATGGCGCAGAGCACCACGCCGACGACGACGAGGGGCAAAAGCACGGGGTAGAAGCCAAAGAGCGTCTTGATGAGGCGCGACATGGTGCCGCCCTTGCGGTTGAGCGCGCGCTCAGCGGTCGTTGCCTTACTCATGTGCCTCGCCTCCTTCCTGGGTCTGAGCTTGCGTTGCGGATGCCTCGGTGTCGGCCTCGACGGCCCCTTCGCCCTCGGCAGACATCTTGTTTTGCGAGGTAAAGGTCTCGCGGTAGATTTCGCTCATCTTGAGCAGCTCGTCGTGGTTACCGATCTGCGCGATGCGGCCGCCCTCCATGACGATGATGCGGTCTGCGTCCTGCACGGAGCTGATGCGCTGGGCGATGATGAGCTTGGTCGTGTTGGGCAGATAGCTTGCCAACCCTGCGCGAATCTTGGCGTCGGTCTTGGTGTCGACGGCGCTGGTGGAGTCGTCCAGGATCAAGATCTTGGGGCGACGGAGCAGGGCACGCGCAATGCACAGGCGCTGCTTCTGACCGCCGGAAACATTGGAGCCGCCCTGTTCGATCCAGGTGTCATAGCCCTTGGGGAAGCCGTCGACAAACTCATCGGCGCAGGCCAGATGCGCGGCCTCGCGGACTTCCTCGTCGGTGGCATTCGGATCGCCCCAACGCAGGTTCTCGGCAATGGTGCCGCTAAACAGTACGTTTTTCTGCAGCACCATGGCGACCTGGTGGCGCAGCGCGTCTAGGTCGTAGTCGCGCACGTCCATGCCGCCTACGCGCACGGTGCCTTCGGTGGCGTCGTACAGGCGGGCGATGAGGTTTACGAGCGTGGACTTGGCCGAGCCGGTGCCGCCGATGATGCCGATGGTTTCGCCGCTCTTAATGTGCAGGTCGATGTCATCGAGCGCCTGGCGCTTCGCATGCGCGGAATACTTAAAGCTCACGTGGTCAAAGTCGATGGAGCCATCGGCGACCTCGAGCACGGGCTCGGCGGGATCGGCGATCGTGGGCTCGGCGGCCAGCACCTCAGTAATGCGGTGTGCCGATTCGTCGGCCATGGTCACCATGACAAAGATCATCGACAGCTGCATCAGGCTCATGAGGATCTGGAAACCATAGGTAAAGATCGAGGAGAGCTGGCCCACGTCGAACAGCGTGCCCTGGCTCGTGATGATGAGCTTGGAGCCCAGGTAGATGATGACGACAAATGCGCCGTTGACGCAGATGTTCATCATGGGGTTGTTAAAGGCGAGCAGCTTCTCGGCGCGGGTGAAGTCCATCTGGACGTCGCGTGCGGCGGTCGCGAACTTCTCCTTCTCAAAGTCTTCGCGCACATAGCTCTTTACCACGCGCATGCCGGTGACGTTTTCCTCGACGGACTCGTTAAGGGCGTCGTACTTGTGGAACACACGCGAGAAGATGGGGCGCACCTTAAAGATGATAAAGAACAGTCCAAAGCCCAGCAGCGGAATGATGACCAGGTAGACCATGGCAACGCTGCCGCCCATGATAAACGCCATGGTAAAGGCGAAGATCAATACCAGCGGCGCGCGCACGGCGATACGGATGATCATCATAAAGGCCTGCTGCACGTTGTTGATATCGGTGGTCAGGCGCGTGACGAGCGAGGAGCTCGAGAACTCATCGATGTTGGCAAAGCTGAACGTCTGGATCTTGTAGAACAGGTCGTGACGCAGGTTCTTGGCGAACCCGCAACTCGCATGGCTGCAGGTGACGCCGGCCGCGGCGCCAAAAGCAAGCGACGTCAGCGCGATGAGCACCAAAAAGCCCGCGGTGGGAAGCATCTCGGCTGCGGTGGCGCCGTCTTTGATGGCATCGATCAGGTTGGCGGTGATAAATGGAATCAGCATCTCGCAGAGCACCTCGCCAAGCACGAGCAATGGCGTGGCAACAGTGACTTTCATATAGTCGCGGATGCTGCCCATGAGGGTTTTAATCATCCAGTTCCTCCCAGGTTACACGGATTTTCTCGAGCATTTCGGCGAGCTGCTCGCACTCGTCGTGGGTGAGGGCACTAAAGGCCTGCTCTCTAAAGCGAATGCGGGCTGCCTGCTCAACGCGGGCCTTTTCCCATCCCGCATCGGTCAGGCGGATGGTGAGCTGCCGACGGTCTTTGGGATTGCGACTGCGCTCGATAAGACCGCCCAGTTCGAGCTTGGACAGAATCTCGGAAAGTGACCCCGGCTTGAGGTCGAAGTGCATGCCGAGTTCCTGTTGGGAAAGCTCGCCGGTGGGCTGCTTAGCGAGCAGGCAGACGATGGGCGCCTTGCCGGACACGCCTCCGCCATGAAAGTGCATGTAATGGCCGCAAAATCCCAAGCCGCTCAGGATGCGCTTGGCGAGTTTGTCCTCGGCGCTGACCGCTTCGGGTATGTCTACCGGTTGCGACGGGTCGCCGCCGGGCTCATGCGGAAGGACGAGTGGTTCAACACACATATCTAAGCTTCGCTCCTTTCTTTAGTTAGGTAGAGGGATTGTTTTGTGCCTAACTAATCTAGGAGCATAAGAAATCAATGTCAAGGTACCAAACTAGTGGTTACGCGGTTTTGCCAAACCGCGTAACGGCTCGACGCTGCAAACCCGCCAGAGCGGCAATCTGCCTTTCAACTTCGGCGGTATGACCAGAAGGTCAATGCCGCCTTGTTTCAAGGCACCTTGCTCGCTCTGACGGGTTTTCGCTGACTTCGCCAAAACATCGGCGTTGCCCTTGTTGGGATAGTCGTTGGGGACGCTCTTGTTGAGTGATCCGTGGGGGACGGAGGATAACGGATCATTTTGGGCTGCGGTGACACCCTTCCAAAGTTGCTTTGCCCAAAACTATGCCGGATTACTACGATGAATTCGAAATCTCAGACCTCGGCATTGTTTTTCGGAAAATCACAAGCTGTCTACCTGCGGTTTTGCTGGAGTGCAATTCGTTGTGGTTGGAGACTGGCGGTTTATCGTAGTAATCCGGCATAGTTTTGGAATGGTAGCAAATAGATGGCAGATACTGTGCCGCTACCGCCGCGATTTGCCTCCCATTTCCGAAACCTTTCCGCAACAATTTGCCCGTCGCGCCGCTCGCCTCCGCTCGCAACGCCCCCTGCGCTACACTTATTCGCACTATGGCGCCGTCGCGCCGCGCCCGACCCAAGGGGGACACTCATGAAGAACACTCAGCTGCTGCTGATCAACGATATGTGCGGCTACGGCAAGGTCGCGCTTTCTGCCATGTTGCCGGTGCTGTCGCACATGGGCTATCGCATCCACAACCTGCCGACGGCCCTCGTTTCCGATACGCTCAACTACCCCAAGTTCTACATCCACGACACCACGGAGTATGTCCGCCAGAGTCTCGCCATCTGGGAGGAGCTCGGCTTTGAATTCGACGCCATCTCGACCGGCTTTATCGTGACCGAGGAAGAGGCACGCATCATCTCGGACTTTTGCCACCGCCGCGCGCAAAAGGGCACCAAGGTGTTTGTCGACCCCATCATGGCCGACAACGGCAGGCTCTACGCTGGCGTGCCCGAGTCGACCATCGGCCTTATGCGCAGCCTGGTCGAGTGCGCCGACTACGCGGTGCCCAACTATACCGAGGCGTGTCTGCTCACCGATACGCCTATGGCCGAGCAGATTACGGCCGACGAGGCTCGTGCGCTCGTGGATGCCATGCTCGCGCTGGGCGCCAAGTCGGTGGTCATCACGAGCGCAAAGGTCGACGGGGCGAGTGCCGTCATCGGCTACGACCATGTGGCGGGGGAGTACTTCACGATTCCCTTTGAGCTGATCCCGGTGTATTTCCCGGGCACGGGCGATACGTTCTCGTCGGTGCTCGTGGGTCGCGTTATGGCCGGCTGGAGCCTGCAACGTGCGACGACCGACGCTATGCGTGTGGTGGCCGAGCTTATCGAGCGCAATGCCGACCAAGAGGACAAGTCGGCCGGCCTTCCCATCGAGGCCTGCCTGGATGTGATTGACCATGAGTAACGCCGGCGAGGGCGGCGTCAAGCCTGCGGGCGAGAGCAAGCCGTTCGGTGCGCCGCGGGGCAAGCGTCCGCGTATCCGCGTGAGCTGCGTGGACCAGCTGGGTGCGTGTCGCTGCCACCATGGTCATAAGCCGGGCGATGTCTTTGACTTCGACCGAGACCGCGGCAAGATGTGCGCCATGGCCTGCCATGTGGGCTTTCCCTATATCGATATCCTGCGCTACGGCGGAACCGTGCCTGGCAACGAGCCCGGTACGGCAAAGTTCTGCTGCCCCGAGGTCGATACGCTGAACGTTTGGCTTGCCGAGGTCGTCGACGAGTAGCTGAGCGCAATGTGACAAAGGGACAGTTCTTTTGTCACATTCGCGGGTGGTGTCCCTTCTTTTTGCTTATAATCTCAAATCTCTGCATTTCATCAGATTTTAGGTTCTAAAAATTCTGCGTTTCATCGATAATCAAGCGTATAAAACTTTGCATTTCATTTGATGACACTGAGGGGAGAGCCTATGCTGCGTAGGAAAATAGCGGCAGAGCTGGAGCGTTGGCTGAAGTCTGCCGAGCAAAAGGCCTTATTCATTACGGGTTCTCGCCAGATCGGCAAAAGCTATTCGATTCGCGCATTTGGCAAAGCCAGCCATGCAACCTACATCGAGCTCAACCTCATGGAAAATCGCCAGGCAAAAGATGCTCTTCTCGAGGCGCGAAATGCCGATGATTTCATCAGCAGGGTGACGCTTCTTTCGGGAAAGCCGATAGCGCCAGGCAAAACGCTCGTGTTTATCGATGAGGTCCAAGAGGCCCCCGACATCATGACGATGGCAAAGTTCCTTGTTGAGGATGGGAGGTGCCGCTGGGCGTTTTCGGGGTCAATGCTCGGGACCCAGTTCAAGGGCGTTAGGTCCTATCCCGTGGGATATGTTCACGAGCTTAGGATGTTCCCGCTTGATTTTGAGGAGTTTTGCTGGGCGATCGGGGTGAGCGAGGGAGCTCGCCAAACGATACGCGACGCGTGTATCAGCGAGAAGCCCATTCCTGATTACATTCATGACGCGATGATGGCAAACTTCAGGACCTATACCGTTGTCGGCGGAATGCCAGAGGTCGTGCAACGTTTCCTTGACACGCGGGGCGACCTTGCCTCTGTTCGTCAGCTACAGTCAGAGCTCAACGAACAGTACCGGCGGGATATCTCTAAGTATGCAAGCGGGCGAGCCCTTCAGGTGCAGAGCATTTACGATCAGCTCCCTATTATGCTCGAGGGCGAAAACAAACGCTTCGTGCTCAATTCCATTGACCCCAAGGCGCATTACGACAAGTACCAGCGAGATTTTGTCTGGCTTGTCGATGCCGGCGTTGCTCTCAAGGCCGATATCGTAACCGAGCCAAAATCGCCCCTGCTCAAGACGGCGCGGCCATCGCAGTTCAAGCTATATCAATCGGATACGGGCATGTTGATGGCGCGCTACCCCGTTGGAGTCGCCCAAGCGGCGTATCTTGATAGCAAGGAGCCCAATCTGGGCGGCATTTACGAAAACGTGGTGGCCCAGCAGCTGGCTGCCCAAAATCGCCAGCTTTACTACTATCAGACAAAAAAGCGCGGTGAAGTGGACTTTGTGGTCGACGGACCGGATGGGACGGCCGTTCCAATCGAGGTCAAATCGGGCTCCTATTACCACGCGCACGCTGCGCTCGGTCATGTGCTTGATACTGCCGAATATGGCGTAAGGCTCGGAATTGTTTTCTCGAGAGGCAACGTTGAGCGCAACGGAGCCGTTCTCTATCTGCCGCTATATGCGACTTGGGCCCTTTCGGATGTTTTGGGTGACGCCCGTGCCGAGGGGATAAAGCTGGAGGTCAAGCCGGTCTAGGGCCAGTCCCGAATGTGACAAAGGGGGCAGTCCCTTGGTCGTATCCGCTATCCCGAGATAATGAGCGTGGATTTTCTCCCGTTTAGGGCGCCCTTGAACGCTCAAAGTGGGAGAAAATCCACGCTCAATCTGTATGCAGGAGATTATCCACGCTCGTTTCGCGCCGAAGGCGTGGCCCACGACCTCGCTTGCCTACAGTTGCTCGAGCATAGCGGTGCAACCGTCGAGCACGTCGCGGTAGGTGGCGTCGAAATTGCCGGTGTACCAGGGATCGGCCACGTCGCCGGGGCGATCGGTCCAATCGAGCAAGCGCGTAATCTTGCCGTCGGGGTCGTCGCCAAAGATGCGACGCAGGCCACACGCGTTTTCAGCATCCATATAGACAATGTGATCCCAGTTGCTATACTCTGCGCGACGCACCTGGCGGGCACGGTGTGCAACGACGGGAATCTCGACTTCACGCAGCTTGGCGACCGTGCCATGATGCGGCGGATTGCCGATTTCCTCGGTTGAGGTCGCTGCGGAATCGATGACAAACTCGCCCGCGCGCCCAGCGCGGCGCACGAGCTCGGTAAACACCGACTCGGCCATCGTCGAGCGGCAGATGCTGCCATGACAGATAAACAGTAAACGTTGCATATGCGGCTTCCTTCCGATCGTCATCATCGAGCTCGAGTATCGCATCTACGCCTACGCCTACGCCCTCGCCCGCTTGCGCTCCCAACGAGCCAGCTTAATCGTCACCAGCGTGAGCGCCCAGGCCACAAGCGAGAACGCGGCGCCCACGGCGCCCACGTACGCAATGCCAATGCTGCTTACCACGGCTCCGCCTACCGCGGTGCCAAACGAGATGCCGACGTTAAACGCCATGGGCTCAACCGAGCTCGCGAGTACCATCGACTTGGGATGGCGGCTGCGAGCCACATTCATAAAGTGTGTGATGCACGAGACCGAGAATAGGTACATGAGCATTGCCAGGCTAAAGACAAAGACCAGCGCGAGCGGCATGGTGCCGCCCACAGCAAACAGCCCGAGTAACGCCGCAGCCTGCAGCACAAACGTCACAAGCAGCGCTTTCATACCAAAACGCGCATCAATCCATCCGCCCAGGATGTTCGAGATCAGGCAGAACACGCCGTAGGCCATAAGCGTGGTACTGGCTTCGACCGTGCCCATGCCCAGCACCTGCTCAAGATAAGGCGTCACGTAGCCGTAGAACACATAGACCGAGCCCACGCCAAACAAGAAGATGAGCATGCCGGTGATGATGCTCGGCTCGCGTAGCAGCCCCGCCTGCTCGCGGAAGGTGGCAGGCTCGTCGGTTTGCCCAGCGCGCGGCATAAACGCCACGAGCGCTCCGCAGATCAGAACGGCAAAGGTCAGCGTGCCGTACATGGCCACGTGCCAATCGAGCGTGTCGGCCACAAACTTGCCGATCGAAGTGACAAAGACCATTGCCACGGAAAACGCACCGTACACGACCGAGATGGCGAGTGAGGTTTGCTGCGGGGACAGCAGCTCGGGGATGTACGTCACACCCACGGCGAGCAGTGCGCCCGAGACGGAGCCCAGGACAATGCGCGAGATAAAGAGCGCTTGGAAGTTAGGTGCTAGCGCCATAACCAAATTGCCGAGCACAAAGACGATGCTGTAGCACACGAGCAGCTGGTAGCGGCGGAACCGCCCCGTGCCAAGCGCAAGCACCGGCGTAGCGATAGCGTAGACGAGCGCGAACACGCTGATGAGCTGGCCCGCAGTGGCAAGTGATACGCCGAGTTCCGTTGCCAAGTCGCTCTCGATACCGATGACCACGAACTCGGAGCAGCCGAGCGAGAATCCCAACAGCACGAGCAGCGCCAGGCAGAGCTTGGTGCGCGCGGGGGAGAGCGCGGCGGCGGTTGGCTTACTTTTAGGCGTGGTTGCGGCGGTCAAGGTTGTCACTCCAATGTCGCATGAATAGGCGGGATTCAATCCCTGCAACTCTAGCAGAATGTGACAAAGGGGCAGCTCCTTTGTCACATTGCGCTGCCAGCCAGTCGCCCAAGCCGTCACAACATTCGGCGAAAATCTCGAAAACGAGGAAAAGCGCCGAATGTTGTGACGGTTTTCCTGTCTGTGTCGGCGAGCTCTGGCGCCGTCTGCGGGTATAAGACTAGCAAGTGTTTATTTGCGAGGCCTAAGGGGCGCCCCGTATGGATATCGATAATTTTGAATGGTGGTATAGCGAGGGCGAGGCTCCGGACGAGGAGTGGGACGAGCCCGCGCCGCGTGACGTGTCGGGCGACGAGGACGAGACCGGCAACGATGCCGTCGAGACGGATGCCGCCTCCGATGCCGCCGAGCCCCTGACTTTTGAACAGGCCTGGGCTCAGGCCGAGGCCGACGAGGCAAAGGCCGATGCCACGGCCACGCTGGGTGAGCCAGCCGACATGTCCATCTCGCCGGCAAAGACCCCGCAACCGCGCCACACCATCGACCCCGGCAGTACGGCATCTTTCAACATTCTCGACGTGCCCGCGCAGGGTGCTCAGGCGCCTGCGCCAACGCATCGCCCCGACCTGGCTCATGAGGAAGACGCGGGACGCCGCTCTCCGCTCGGCCCCATCCTCATCGCCTTCATGGCCGGCGTTATCGCCTGCTCGGCAATCGGTAGTATCTGGGGCCATGTCGAGCAGCAGCGCCAAGACGCCGCCAAGGTTGAGATGTCCGTCGAGCAATCGCTCAGCCGCACGCGCTCGGTGCATGTGTCGGTCGAGGTTAAGGACGGTGCGACGTGGGATACCGCGCGCGGCGACAGCCAAATGCTCATCCACATCGTGGGTCGCACGCTCAAGGGACAAGTAATCGACGAGTATCAATACGTCAATTCCGAAGGTGACGGCATTGAGCTCAAGCCCGGCGACTACGAGCTCACGGTCGATGAGCCGCCCGTCGCCACCGACGGCACGCGTTACCGCGCCTCAAAGCGCATGGTTCCGGTGAGTTTTAATTCACAGGCGCCCGATACGGTCGATAGCACGCCGCAGGGCGGGTTTGACCTTTACGCTATTGCTCAATAACTGCGCCTGCCGCTCAACCCCGCAGCCAAGAGTGGGACAATAGCCCTCGACACCGTTGTTTACCATTGGAGGAAGTAGCATGTCCACCGTCACTACCATCAAGCGCGGCGGCCTCACCGCGGCCATCGATTCCATGGGTGCCCAGCTCACGAGCCTTGCTCTCGACGGCAATGAGTATCTGTGGCAGGGCGACCCGGCCTTTTGGGGCAAGCACGCGCCTATCTTGTTCCCCATCGTGGGATCGCTGCGCAACAACACGGCGACGTCTGCAGCTGGCGCCTGTGAGATGGCGCGCCACGGCATCGCGCGCATTGTCGAGCACAAGATCGTCGAGGTGTCGGAGGATGGTTCGTCCGTTACCTATGAGCTCACCGACACGCCCGAGTCGCTCAAGGCGTTCCCGTTCCACTTTAAGCTCAACATGACCTATGCCCTGACCGGCGACGCCACCCTCACGCAGACCTTTGCCGTCACCAACACCGGCGACGTGGACCTGCCGTTCTCGGTGGGCGGCCACCCCGCATTCAACGTGCCCGCCCCCGGTGCCGAGGACGAGGCGTTCGAGGACTACGAGCTGGCATTTACCGAGGCTTGGACTAACGAGGCCCCCGTCATCACGCCCGATGGCCTTATGACGTTCGAGGGTAGCTACAAGGCTCCCGACAACTCGGACGTGCTGCCCATCACGCACCGCAGCTTCGATAACGACGCCATCATGTTCACCGATACCCCGGGCTCCACGCTCACGCTGCGCGGTCGCAAGTCGGGCCATGGCGTCAAGATCGACTTTGAGGGCTTTAAGTACATTGGCGTGTGGTCTGCCGCCAACGACGCTCCGTTTGTGGCGCTCGAGCCCTGGACCGGTCACACCACTATGGACACCGAGGACGACATCTTTGAGCACAAGGTCAACACCATCACCTTGGCTCCCGGCGCTACCGATAATCGTAGCTTTAGCGTCACCTTGCTCTAGGGGTTCCGCCGTTCTAACGAACGGCGGACCGGTCGACGCTGCGCGCCACCCAGAGCGACAATTTGTCATTCAAAAGGCAAGGCATGACCAGAAGGTCTATGCCTTGCCTTTTTCATGCCAACTTGTTCGCTCTGGGCGGCGCTCGCTGGCATTGTTAAAACATCGGCGTCCCCAATGACTACTGTGTGTCTATTAATTTTTCGAGCTTGTGCTGCGCTGCTGGTCGCTGGCGTATATCCTGTTAAGTCGTCAGCATACGATTCAACAGGGAAGGCAGATTATGCATTCTCCCCATCAACGCGACGCGCATCCACAGCCGGTATGCAGCCGCCGCATCTTTTTGGGTAGCGCTCTCGCTGCGAGCGCTTCCGTCGTCGCCGGCGCGCTCGCCGGCTGTCAGCGCCCGTCCACGCTCAAGGTGGTTCAGCCCACGACGGGTGGCGGTCGCGACGACCTGTCCGATTCCGTGATCGGCAAGGACAAGATTCGCATCGGCATGGAGGCGGCCTACGCCCCGTACAACTGGCAGGTTTCCGAAGCCAGCGAGTACACCATCCCCATCGACAACGTGCAGGGCGCCTATGCCGACGGCTACGACGTGCAGATCGCCAAGATCGTCTGCAAGGCCCTCGGTGGCGAGCCCGTTGCCGTCAAGCAGAGCTTCTCGGGCCTTATCGATTCGCTCAACAACGGCCAGATCGACCTCATCATCGCCGGTATGAGCGCCACGCCCGAGCGCGAGGAGTCGGTCGGTTTCTCCGACCCGTACTTCATTGGCTACTTTGGCCTGTTCGTAAAAGAGGGTTCCCCCTACCAAAACGCCACCAAGCTCAGCGACTTTAGCGGTGCCACGGTCCTCGGCCAAAAGGACACCATGCTTGATACCGTCATCGACGAGATTCCGGGCGTTGTCCACAAGAACCCGGTCGACTCCGTCCCCACGGTATTTTCGAACCTGCTGCAGGGCACCTGCGACGCCGTGACCTACAACACCGAGAACGAGAAAGGCTATATGGCCCAAAACCCGGGCATCGTCCCCATCCATTTTGCCGAGGGCGAGGGCTTTAAGCAGGAGGTCGCGGCAAACGTCGGCTGCCGCAAGGGCTCGGACAAGCTCCTTAAGCTCATCGACAAGACGCTCAAGGGCATTAGCCAAGAGGAGCGCGACCAAATGTGGGACGCGTGCCTCGATCGTCAGCCGGCGTAGGGAGGTAGCATGAAAACCATCAATCGTCTGGCCTCCTTTATCAAGGCCGACCACCGTTATGTGTACCTGGGCACGAGCGTTATCGCGGCGCTCGGCCTGGCGTTTAGCCAGCGCAACCCCACGCCGCTGAGCTTCTTGGCCCTCACCGGTATCTTCCAGGATTGCCTTTGGGCGATTCTTTGGGCCTGGCTCGTCGTGTCGGCGGCGGCGCTTGTCACCAAGCTTATGCATTGGAGTGACTATCGCGAAAAGTCGCCGTTCGCATCTGAGCGTTTCCGCCGCGGCGCGCGCCTGGGTAGCTATGTCGTGGTCGCCATCGCGGCGATCTTCTTTGTCGACCGCTGCGTCATGTCGTTTATCGACCTGGTGCAGGTGAGCATTGTCTCGGACTCCAACCCCAGCGACTTTTTGTCGAGCCTGGTCTACATGACTTACAAGAGCGGGGACTTCTTTATCCGCGGTATCGAGATTACCATCGCGCTTGCCACCTTCGGTACCGTCATCGCCTTTTTCCTGGCGCTGCTTTTTGTGTTCCTGCGCATTCAGACCTTCGATCGCGTGGACAACGACCTGGTGCGCTTCTTTAAGAGCATCGGCCGCGGCTTTGCGACCATCTACTCCACCATCGTGCGCGGCACGCCCATGATGGTCCAGGGCCTGCTCATCTATTACGCGGGCTTCACCGTTTTGCGCGGCATGGGCTTCGAGACCGCCCAGGCCAACCAGATTTGGAGTACCTTCACCGCCGGCCTCGTCACCATCTCGCTCAACTCCACCGCCTACATGATGGAGGTCCTGCGCGGCGGCATCGAGTCCATCGATCCCGGCCAGGCCGAGGCGGCGCGCTCGCTGGGCCTGTCGCAGTGGCAAGCCATGCGCAAAGTCGTGTTCCCCCAGGGCATTAAAAACGCGATTCCGGCGCTCACCAACGAGCTCATCATCAACATCAAGGATTCGTCGGTGCTTTCGGTCATCGGCGTGTTCGACCTTATGTACGCCACCACCACTGTCGCCGGCGTGTACTACCGCCAGATGGAGGTCTACTGCGTGGCGCTCGTGGTCTACCTGATCCTGACGCTCGTGGCGAGCCGCCTGCTCGAGGCCTTTGGCAAAAAGCTCGGCGCCGAGGCTCCGGCAACGCTGCCCAGCTCCAACTAGGCTCAAGACGAGGAGAATCATCATGGCAGATACCGCCATTACCGGCGTTGCGGCCGCCGCACAGACCAATGAGCCGCTCATCCGCGTCGAGGGCCTGCGCAAGAGTTTCGGCTCGCTCGAGGTGCTCAAAGGCATCGACCTGTCCGTCAAATCCGGCGAGGTCGTCACCATCATCGGTGCTTCGGGTTCGGGCAAATCGACCTTCCTGCGCTGCCTCAACCTGCTCGAGACCCCGGACGCGGGCCACATCTGGTTCCACGACCAGGACCTCACGGCCGAGCGCTGCAACATCAACAAGCTGCGCGAGGACATCGGTATGGTGTTCCAGGGCTTCAACCTGTTCAACAACATGGATGTGCTCGACAACTGCACGCTCGCGCCCGTCACGCTCAAAAAGATGAGCAAGGCCGAGGCCGAGAAGGTCGCGATGGAGCATCTGACCAGTGTGGGACTCGAAAAGTTCGCGCACGCCGCCGTGGGCCGCCTGTCCGGTGGTCAAAAACAGCGCGTGGCCATCGCTCGTGCCCTGTGCATGAATCCGCAGATCATGCTGTTCGACGAGCCGACCTCCGCGCTCGACCCCGAGATCGTGGGAGAGGTGCTCGAGGTCATGCGCAAGCTCGCTGCCGACGGCATGACCATGGTTGTCGTCACGCACGAGATGGCCTTTGCCCGCACCGTGTCCGATCGCGTGGTCTTTATGGACAAGGGCGTGGTGCTCGAGGATGCGGCACCGGCCGAGCTCTTCGGCAATCCCAAACACCAGCGCACCCGCGAGTTCCTCTCTCGTTATCTCGAGGACAAATAACCGACCGCAAACGCTTACGTGGCAGGGCCGCTCCGGTGGGGCGGCCCTCGTCATCACAATCGAAAGGATGTCATGGCCGAGGTTTGGCGCTTCTTTGCGCATGAGGACGATTTTGCCGATATAGACGAGGCAGGCGCGTGCGAGCGCTTGGGCCGTGTGCTGTCGTTTCCGACTATCTCGAGCATGGATGCCGAGGCGGTGGACTGGCAGCCGTTCGACGACCTGCGCGCCTATATGCAGCAGGCCTGGCCGCACGTATTTGCGGCGGGCGAGGTCGAGCTTATCGATCATTCGCTGCTGGTGACGCTTAGCGGTTCCGACCCTGACCTCAAGCCCATTATGCTCATGGGCCACATGGACGTGGTTCCCGTGGTGCCGGGTACCGAGGCCGACTGGACGCACGACCCCTTTAGCGGGCACGTGGACGACACCTACATCTGGGGCCGTGGAGCGATCGACATGAAAGACCAGGTCGCAGGCATTCTCGAGGCTGTCGAGTATGCGCTGGCGCACGGTTGGCAGCACGAGCGGACGCTGCTCCTGGCCTTTGGCCAGGACGAGGAGACGACGCAGTGCGGCGCAGGCGCCATCGGCCGCGCGCTCGAGGAGCGCGGTGTTGAGCTCGAGTTCCTGATCGACGAGGGCGACTACCGCATCGTTCCGTCTGTCGAGTACAGCGCGGGCGAGGGTTGGCTCATGCACGCCGACCTCGCGGAGAAGGGCTATGCCGATATCGTGCTCAAGACAAAGAGTGCGGGTGGACATTCTTCCAACCCCTACGGCGGCACGTCGCTCGAGGTGCTCAGCCGTGCCATCACCGCAATCTGCGATATCGAGTGGCCGACGCGCGTGACCGATTTACTTGCCGCACAGCTCGTCGAGCTGGGGCTCTACACGGCGGATGAAATTGCCGCCAACGGGGGCGCCATTGTCCGCGATTGCCTTGCCAGCAAGAAGCTCTATCCGCTGGTGACGACCACCTGCGCGCCCACGCAAATCGAGGGCGGCAGCACCGGCGCCAACGTAATGCCGCAGGATATGTGGGCCAACATTAACTTCCGCATGCTCGAGGGCACGAGCGTGGCCGACGTTGTGGCGCGCTGCCGTGAGGCAATTGCCGCAACGGACCTTGCCGGTCGTGTCGAAGTGGAGCTGGGCCCCGGCAGCTCCGAACCCTCGCCGTCCCCGCGCATCGGTGGTCCCGGCCTCGAGGCGGTTCGCTCCATCGCCGCCCGCTATTTCCGTGATCCAAAGGGGACGGAGGAAAACGGATCATTCGAGCCGGTGGCAATTGTGCCCTCGACCGTGATCGGTGCGACCGACGCTGCCAACTACCAGCACATTTGCCCTGAATGCATTCGCTTCTCGGCCTTTGTGGTTGATGACGACGAGTGTGATCGCGGCGTCCACGGCACCAACGAGCGCATCACCCGCCGCGCCTACCTCCAGGGCATCCGCTTCCTCGTCGCTCTGCTTCAGACGCTCTAGAATGTGACAAAGCGACAGTCCCTTTGCTAGCCGTTGGGGACGTTCTTAAACGACTAGTCGTTAAGGAACGTCCCCAACGACTACGTCCAATCATTCCGTGCGGGTTATATGCAGGTTTGCCTGCGCACGCTATCATGTATGGGTTAGACCGCAACTATGTACCCCATACGCGAAGGGATGCGCATGTATCTGAAGATCGACATGCTCTAGCCGGGCTTACCCCCGCAGTGGCGCCGCGCGCCCCATCAACTCTGCCGATTTTCACCTTCACGCATATAAAGGAGTCCCGCCATGCGCGACAAGCTCGAAAAGATCATCAAGGCCTACGAGGAGCTCGAGAAGAAGCTCTCCGACCCGGCCGTCGCCTCCGATATCAAGGAGTTCACGCGTCTCAACAAGGAGTACGCGCACCAGTCCGACCTCATCGCCGCCTCGCGTGAGTACATCGGCGCGCTCGATGACATCGAGGCCGCCAAGGAAATGCTCCACGATACCACCGATGCCGATGAGAAGGAGATGCTCCAGATGGACATCTCCGAAAACGAGGCCAAGCTTCCCCAGCTCGAGGAAGATATCAAGTACATGCTCATCCCGAGCGACCCCAACGACGACAAGAACACCATCGTCGAGATCCGCTCCGCCGCCGGTGGCGACGAGGCGGCCATCTTCGCCGGCGACCTGTACAAGATGTACCAGCGCTTTTGCGAGTCGCGTGGCTGGAAGACCACCGTGCTCGATTCCAGCCCCAGCGAGGCCGGCGGCTTTAAGTCCATCGAGTTCAAGGTCGAGGGCGACCGCGTCTACTCCGTCATGAAGTTCGAGTCCGGCGTGCACCGTGTCCAGCGCGTTCCCAAGACCGAGTCCCAGGGCCGCATCCAGACCTCCACGGCAACCGTCGCCGTGCTTCCCGAGGCCGAGGAGATTGACGTCCAGATCAACCAGTCCGACCTGCGCATCGATACTTACTGCGCTTCGGGCCCTGGCGGTCAGTGCGTTAACACCACCTACTCCGCCGTGCGTATCACCCACCTGCCCACCAACACCGTGGTGCAGTCGCAGGAGCAGCGCTCCCAGATCCAGAACCGCGAGGTCTGCATGCAGATGCTGCGCGCCCGTCTGTACGAGATGGAGCTCGAGAAGCAGCAGGCAGAGCTTGGTGCCGAGCGCCAAAGCCAGATCGGCCACGGCAACCGTTCCGAGAAGATCCGTACCTACAACCAGCCCCAGGACCGCGTGACCGATCACCGTATCGGCTTCAACTCCACCTACAACGGCGTTCTTCTGGGCGACCAGCTCGGCACCGTGATCGAGGCGCTCGCCGCCGCCGAGCGAGCTGAGAAGCTGGCACAGGCGGTTTAAGTTACGGCGTTTTACCAAACGCTGTAACTGCTCGACGCTGCAAACGCCCCTAAGCGGCAATCTGACGTTCAATCGTCGGTCGCGTAC
>ENA-ORUB01002116-ORUB01002116.1-human-gut-metagenome-genome-assembly--contig:-NODE-2116-length-19522-cov-2.567268_pt1 | contig 19522 bp, 15 predicted proteins | sample MGYA00241918_ERZ509200 | MGnify/ENA primary metagenome ERZ509200 (study PRJEB26280, sample SAMEA2338853) | human gut metagenome | biome: human gut; feature: human-associated habitat; material: faeces... | reverse complement strand
CATTGATGTTTCTTCCAGTTCGGACAGCAGCTTGAAGCTGGCGCATGGAGCATAATTGCCCGGCACGTCGAATGCGTGGATGTAGTTGGAGTCGGTGGATGCCGCCATGCCGACTACGATGTCGCGTACTTTGATATCTTCGTGGAAAGAGCCTGCCGTACCGATGCGGATCAGATTCTGTACGCCGTATTCGGTGATCAGCTCCCAGGAGTAGATACCCATGGACGGCATACCCATGCCGGTGCCCTGTACGGAGACAGGCACGCCCTTATAGGTCCCGGTGAAGCCGTACATATTGCGGATGTCGGTGTATTTTTCGGCACCGCGCAGGAAATTCTCTGCGATAAATTCTGCTCTTAACGGATCGCCCGGCAGCAGGATGCTCTCAGCGATCTGACCTTTTTTGGCTGCGATGTGTAATGACATAGCGATAGCTCCTTTCTCTTAATGGATTGCTTTATTACGATATACGATGTCGAACTGCGATATTGGCGCACGATGCCGACATCTTTTCAGACTTATCTGTACATGATCATGGCTTGCGGGCTGTTCTCAGTCACCGCGTCGCCGAGCTGGTCGGTCGCTTCCGACAGGTTGACAGTCGTTAGATGCGGGCAGTCTGCAAAGGCGCGTGCGCCGATGGAGAGCAGACTGTCCGGTGCATCCAGCGATTCTAGACCGGAGCCTTGGAAAGCGCCGTCGCGAATGCGTACAACGGTTTCCGGCAGCACGACTTCGCGGATCTCCTCGTTGCCGCGAAAGGCGGTCTTGCCGATCTTCTCGACCGGAAGGTCACGCGTGACTTCGGTTTCGTGCAGCTCGTCGGTGACGGTGGCAGTCACGAAAGCGGGGACTTCGACAACAGCATCGTGACCGAGGTAGGTCTTGAGCGAGGCGCTGTTCTCGAAGATATAGAATTCAAAATCTCCATGGACTTCGATGCGGAACTGTTTGTGTCCGATGGCGGAGCTTTCGTTGAGGTCGGTGCCGAAGAGCTTGTCCATCGAGGCGCCCAGATTGACACCATGGGAAGCCTTAAACAGCACGATGTCGCCGGGACGGACCGCGGCCCTGACCGCCGCCTCCATTTCGGCGCGGTCCGCGTAGTAATGTGCCTGCATGCCCGCGGCGGCTGCTTCCTCGATGGCATAGCGGATCGCGATCCCATAGCCGATCAAAAGGTCCATCTTGTGCTGCGTGCAGACGCGACCAATCTCGCGGTGTGTTTCTTCGCTAAGGTCGCCGAGCGCCAGCACGTCACCGAGGACGACGATGCGCTTCGTTTCGTCCGGCAGACGCAGCTCGTCGAGGACTTTCAAGGTGTTGTCGACGGCAAGCAGGGAAGAATTGTAGCAATCCGCAAGGATGCGGTATTTGCCTGCCTGCAGCAGATTCTGGCGCATACCGGACGGCTGGTAGGACGCGATGCCGGCGAGGATCTCCGCATCCGGCAGCTGCAAAGCCTTGCCGACCGCAAAAGCGACGACGGCGTTGAGGATATTGTGCTCGCCGAGCACGTGGATCTGTGCCGGATGTTCCTCTGCGGCGGCGCGGTCGACGAGTGTAAAGGTATAGCCGTCGTCCGCGCGCAGGATATCCTTCGCATAGTACATCGCCTGCGGATTTTTGAGGCTGTAAGTGATGACCTGCTGGGTAAAGCTGTGACCCATCAGGATCGGATCGTCGTAGTTGATGATGGCAAGCCCGTCCGGCTTGCCGAAGGTCGAAAGCGATAATTTGTCCGCGGTCAGCGCTTCCTGACTGCCGTAGCTTTCGATATGCGAAACACCGATATTGGTGTAGACCGCGATATCAGCCGCGAGCTGCCTTGCCGAGTATTCGATGGTTTTCGGTGCGAACGCGCCGACCTCCTGCAGATAGACATTCGTCGTCCGCTTGAGGCTCTGAATGTTGCGCGTGATCGAAAACATGGAATTGTTATTGCCCTTGGAGATCAGCGGGTTCTTGTAATGCTGCCGCAGGACGGCTTCGATCATCTCCTTGGTGGAGGTCTTGCCGACCGAACCGGTCACCGTAATGACCTTCGCCTTGTGCAGAGAGCGGATATAGGCAGAGACTTTGATATAGGCTTCGCGGATCCGGTTCGTACCCTCCAACGCATCGGTCGTATCCGGCAGCAGGAGGGTATGCGGGTGGGCGCACGGTTTGTTGCTGATCACACACAGACAGCCGCTGTCAATGGCCATCTGCAGTACCGATGCCGGATCACCGGCAGAGATCGGGGATTTCCCCCAGTATAAAAAGATCGAATCCGGCGTCAGTCTGCGCGGGTCTGCGGTGAAATCGCTGATGGTGTGATCGGCAATGTCCGCAAAATCGTCCGGCAGCGGCAGGTCTGCAATGCGGAAAAAATCCGCAACAGTCAAGTCGCGTTTCTCGCGGTAGGCGGCGATGGCAGCCTCTTTCTTCTGCTGCTTTTCGAGCGCCTTTGCTTCTTCGCGCGCGGTGCGCTCCATTTCCTGCTGCCGCTGCAGCTCCTCCGCAAACTCCTTGTCGACCTTGCGTCTAAGTTTGGTCCATACACTTTCCTTCGCCATAGCGGGGTAAACTCCTTCCTGCTTGTTGTCTATGAAACGCCGCGCGGGGCTGATATCGCCGCGCGGAATACGATACATACGAGAAAACCCACGGGAGACACATCCGTGGGTTCAGGTTTGCTCATGCTGTGCATTTAACTTATGCACGGGTGGGGACGGGTGAGACTTATTTTGCTGCTTTTGCAGCGTTGAATCTTTTGGTCAGTCTGGAAACTTTTCTGGAAGCAGCGTGCTTGGAGATGGTTCCCTTTGCAGCAGCCTGCATCAGCTTCTTCTCTGCAAGTCTTAACTTCTCCTGTGCGACGTCGAAGTTGCCCTCTGCCATTGCAGCGTCGAAGTTCTTCAGAACAGCCTTAAGATGATTCTTAATTCTTCTGTTTCTTGCAGTTTTCTTGTCGATGACTCTGATTCTTTTCTTTGCGGATTTAATGTTTGCCATGTGTTTTTCACCCCACTTTATTAAAATTTTCATGCGTCCCGCGCAGGCAGAAGCCGCCGGGACAAGACATAAATTCGCAATTTGAATTATAAACGAATAATGCGCGGATTGCAAGGGAAAATACAAAATAAAGGAGAGAATTCCAAGGAAAATCGAAGAAAATTCAAAAAACGGACAGACAGGGGGCAAAAAAATGAATTACAGGACGGATCTGGCGGTCGAACTGGACGCGCTTTTGGAGGAAGCGCGGCAGGCGGCGAAGCAAAAAAGCGGCGCAGCGCAGCCGATGCAGACAGCAACCGGTTACATCAAAAAACAGATGCAGCTCGATGAGGATATTGCGGTCATCTCGATCGAGATCACCGACGAGGCGGGAGAAAAAGCGTTCGGCAAGCCGCGCGGCACCTATGTGACCATCGAAATACAGGGGCTGCTCGCGGAAAAGGAGAACATCCGGGAACGCGCGGCGCGTGCGGTCGCGGCAGAGCTCAAAAATCTGATTCCCTTTGACTATTTTCTCAAGGTGCTGGTGGTGGGGCTCGGCAACGAAAAGGTCACGCCGGACAGCCTCGGTCCGCACACCGTCGACAAGGTGAAAATCACGCGCCATTTATTTGCCATGTTCGACTGTGACGGCGACTGGGAGATGGCGAATGTCAGCGGGTTCAATCCCTCGGTGACCGGCGTGACGGGTATGGAGACCGCTGATCTGATCGAAAAGGTCGTTTCGATGGTCAAGCCGGACGTGGTGCTGGTCATCGACGCGCTGGCGGCAAAGGATATCCGCAGGGTCAGCACGACCGTTCAGATCAGTGATACCGGGATTGCGCCGGGGGCAGGGATGGGAAACCGCCGCCGCGAGATCAGCGAGGAAACCCTCGGCTGCCGGGTCATTTCCATCGGCGTGCCGACCGTCATCGACGCCCGGACGCTGATTTTGGATGCCGCAAAAGCGAGCGAGGCAGAGGCGTTGCAGGAGGATAGCGTGGCAGAGGAAACGAACCGGGCGCACACAGCGGCTGCGCGAGAGGATTTTCTTGCGCGGTATCTGACGGACGAGGCTTTCGACATGATCGTGACCTCGACGGACATCGACGAGATCATTCAAAGTTTTTCGCAGATTCTCGCAAATGCCATAAATATCACGCTGCATCCCGGCATATATTCTTAAGAGCGAGCCGCGGGGCGCGCCATCTTACAGGAGAGGCATGGGTGAGGGAATGAAACATGGGCTTACCAAAGCAGTGCTGGGCATGTATCTGGTCAGTACATTTGTTTTTTGTGTGACGCTGGCAAAGGACGATCCAAGCGGCAGGAGCATCTGGGCGCGGATGCGGCCGGACGCGGGTTCGCTGGGCATGTACTGCATTTCATCGGCTTATCCGAATTTCACCCTGCCGGATGAGGTGCAGGCGGCGGCTGATGACGGGCAGAGGGCGCAGCGGACGGCGCCGGACACGCTGACGCTGACCGGTACGGACGGAAGCGAAGCGCAGATCTCCGAGATTATCACCACAGAGGAAACGGCGCCGGAGCCGGTCGTGTTCGGCGAGGAACCGGCGGTGCTGATCGTCCATACCCATGCGACGGAGTCCTATCTGCCGTCTTCAGGCGGCAATTATCATAAAAAGGGGAGGCAGAATACCGTCCGCGACATCGGCTCGGTGCTGGCGGAAACGCTGGAGGCAAACGGCATCGGCGTGGTTCACGACCAGACCCTGCACGACGATCCGTCCTACAACCAGTCCTACAACCGTTCCTACGAGACGACCGAGAGGCTGCTCAAAAAATATCCGAGCATCGTCTGCGTCATCGATCTGCACCGCGACGCGATCGCCTCCGAGGCTCCGGCAGCGACGGTTTCGGTCGGCGGCAAGACCTGCGCGAAGTATTCCTATGTCGTCAGCAACGCGGTGGAGACCTACCGCGACAATCTTCAGTTCATCAAGGCGATGAACCGGACGGCAGAGAAAAACTACAACGGCTTCACCGGCAGGGTCCTCGAACGCGGCTACCGCTACAATCAGGGGCTTTCGTCCAAGTACATGCTGCTGGAGATCGGCTACAACCGCAATGATATCGCGGATTGCCGGAATACGGCGGTGTATTTTGGGAAAATTCTTGCGGACACGCTGAAAGCGGGGTATTGAGGCGCGGCACGCACAGGGCGGGAACGAAAATGGAAAAAACACGCAGGACAGAAGCGGAACACACAAGCTGCGTGAAACAAGATACGAAAGGGGGAAAAGGGATCTATGCGTACAGTACGAGAGCTGCTCCTCATCGCCTTGCTGTTCTTCATCAGCACGCTGGCGCTGATGGAGGTGGACAAGCGCTGCGCGGACATGCGCAGCCTGCCTGCGGCGGGCGATCTGCTGCAGGAAGAGATTCTGCAAATTTCTGCAAAAGCAGTTGAATTACAGCGGGATTTAGGTTAAAATAAAGCATGGAAATCTGTGCGTTTTCGCAGGAATGTCTGCAAACGGGCAGAAAATCGCAAAAATAGACACGATATTATATGGGATATGTGAGGACAAGATGGACTACCAAAAATATATCAGAAATTTCAGTATTATTGCCCATATCGACCATGGCAAATCAACACTTGCAGACCGTCTGATCGAAAAGACCGGGCTGGTGGCAGACCGCGATATGAAGGAGCAGTTCTTAGACAATATGGAGCTGGAACGCGAGCGCGGCATCACCATCAAGCTGCAGACGACCAGACTGGTCTACAAGGCGCAGGACGGGCAGGAATACATCTACAATCTCATCGATACACCGGGTCATGTGGACTTCACCTACGAAGTTTCCCGTTCCCTTGCAGCATGCGAGGGTGCGGTGCTTGTCGTGGATGCGACACAGGGCGTGGAGGCGCAGACGCTTGCCAACGTCTATCTGGCGCTGGACGAAAATCTGGAGATCCTGCCGGTGCTCAACAAGATGGATCTGGCGTCTGCCAGACCGGACGAATGCAAGGAAGAAATCGAAGAGATCATCGGGCTGGATGCAGCGGACGCGCCGGAGATTTCTGCCAAGACCGGCATGGGCGTCGAGGAGCTCTTAGAACGCATCATTGATGCGGTCCCGGCACCATGCGGCGATGAAAACGGCAAGCTGAAGGCGCTGATTTTCGACTCGAAATACGATAATTATCTGGGCGTGATCATCTATGCCCGCATCATGGACGGGCAGGTCAAAAAAGGCGACGTGATCCGTATGATGGCGACCAACAAAAAATACGAGGTCACCGAGGTCGGCGTCTGCGCGCCGGGGCTCAAACCGGTCAAGGCGCTGCGCGCGGGCGAGGTAGGCTATATCTGCGCCTCCATCAAGCAAGTGGCAGACGCCCGCGTCGGTGATACCATTACGCTGGACGCCGACCCTGCCGATACCCCGCTGCCGGGCTATAAAAAAGTACAGTCCATGGTATTCTGCGGGATTTACCCGGCAGAGGGCGAAAAATACGAGAGTGTCAAGGACGCCCTCGAAAAGCTGCAGGTCAACGATGCGGCGTTTACGTTCGAGCCGGAGACCTCCCAGGCGCTGGGCTACGGCTTCCGCTGCGGATTCCTGGGTCTTTTGCACATGGAGATCATCGTCGAGCGTTTGGAACGCGAATTCGATCTCAGCGTGATCACGACCTCGCCGAGCGTCATTTACAGGGTCGTGCGGACGGACGGCACAGTGGAGATGCTGCAGAATCCGTCCAATCTGCCATCGCCGCAGGAGATCGACCACATCGAGGAGCCGATGGTCAAGGCGAACATCATGATCCCGAACGATTATGTCGGCAGCATCATGGAGTTGTGCCAGCAGCGGCGCGGCACGATGCTGCATATGGAATATATCACACCGACGCGCGTGCAGCTGCACTACGATATGCCGCTCAATGAGGTCATCTATGACTTCTTCGACGCGCTCAAGTCCAAGACGCGCGGCTACGGCTCACTGGAATATGAATTCGATCGTTACGAGAAGTCGCAGTTGGTGAAGCTCGACATCATGCTCAACCGAGAGCTGGTCGACGCGTTCTCCATGATCGTGCACGAATCCGAGGCTTATGCGCGCGGCCGTTTCGTCTGCGAAAAGCTCAAGGAGATCATTCCGATGCACCAGTTCGAGGTGCCGATCCAGGCAGCCATCGGCGGCAAGGTTATCGCACGCGAGACGGTCAAGGCTTACCGCAAGGACGTCATCGCCAAGTGCTACGGCGGCGATATTTCCCGGAAACGCAAGCTGCTCGAAAAGCAGAAGGAGGGTAAGAAGCGGATGCGCCAGTTCGGTACCGTCGAGGTGCCGCAGGAGGCATTCACCGCTGTACTCAAATACGACGATAACAAATAATTGAGAGAAACAGATAGTGAATGGAAAATATCGGAATCTATGTGCATGTCCCGTTCTGTATTAGAAAATGTCCGTATTGCGACTTTTATTCAGAGGACCATTGGGACAACGCGAAAAAAACGAAGCTGGTGCAGGCGATCTGCCGTGAGATCGACATTGTCTGCGGCTATTATCGCATGCAGGAGAAGCGGAAGCTGATCAGCATTTACTTCGGCGGCGGCACACCGTCGCTGCTCGAGCCGGAGGAATTTACAGAGATCCTCCAGCATATCGATGCTGCGTTTAAAATTACGACCAGAACCGAGGTCACTATGGAGTGCAATCCGGCGACGGCTGATGCACAGCGGCTGCAGGCTTACAAAAAAAGCGGGCTGAACCGCCTGAGTATCGGCGTGCAGTCTTTTGACCGCGATGTGCTGCGGACTTTGGGCAGGATTCATACACCCGAGGATGCGGTCACCTGCGTCGAAAAGGCGAGAAGAGCCGGGATTCGCAATATCAGTCTGGATCTGATGTTCGGCATTCCGGGGCAGTCCTATACTTCCTGGATGCATTCTGTCGAAAAGGCGATCAGTCTGGGCGTGAAGCATCTTTCCCTTTACAGTCTGGAATTTATGGACGGCACGCCTTTCGCGTATGCCAGAGAAGCGGGGTACATGCAGGAGACTGCGCCGGAGCTCGACCGGCTGATGTACGAGAGCGCACTGCGCATGCTCGCAGAGGCGGGGTTGTACCAATATGAGATATCCAACGTCTCGAAGCCGCGGCATCAGTGCAGGCATAACCTTGCCTACTGGGATCTGCGCCAGTATCTGGGCTTTGGTCCCTCGGCACACTCGTTCATCGAGCATGTGCGCTTTGCAAACTGCAGCGATACGGATGCCTATATTGCCGCTATCGCACGCGATACCGCAGGGACAGGGAAGTTCCTCGGCTCGACCAACGCGCTCGGCAGTCTGGCGGTCGATACTTTCACCAAGAACGCGTACCGCGACAATGTCGTGGAATATGTATTCACCGGACTGCGCAAGAATGAGGGGATTCGCTACCGGACATTCGAAGAGCGCTTCGGCAAGGAATTCTGGGATATCTACGGCGGTGTTTACGAAGCCTTTATGGAATATGTCAAAATCGGATGCGCAGAGGAGGACGGAGAGGGCTTTCGCCTGACCCTCCAAGGCATGAGCGTTTCCAACCGGATCATGGCGCTGTTCGTGTAATGGGGAGAAGAGCAAGGAGGAGACAGATAAATGGAAAAATACATCATGGCATTGGATCAGGGGACTACGAGCTCACGCTGTATTCTGTACGACCGCAGAGGCAATATGGTCAGCGCTGCACAGAAAGAATTCACGCAGATCTATCCGCAGGCGGGCTGGGTCGAGCACGATGCGATGGAGATCTGGTCCACACAGATGGGGGTGGCGCAGGAGGCGCTGCTCAAGATCAACGGTACTTATGAAAATATCGAAGCCATCGGCATCACCAACCAGAGGGAGACGACGGTCGTCTGGGATAAGGAGACAGGGATTCCGATCTGCAATGCGATCGTGTGGCAGTGCCGTCGTACTGCGGCATACTGCGACGAGCTCAAGGCAGCCGGATACAGCGACAGGATTCGTGAAAAGACAGGGCTTCTGATCGACGCCTATTTCAGCGGCACGAAGCTGCGCTGGATTCTCGAAAACGTGCCGGGAGCCAGACAAAAAGCCGAGGCAGGCAGACTCCTTTTCGGCACCATTGAAACCTGGCTGATCTGGAAGCTGACTGACGGCAAGGTACACGTGACCGATTACTCCAACGCGTCGCGCACGATGATGTTTAATATCAATACTCTGCAGTGGGACGACGAGCTTTTGCAGATTTTGGATATTCCGAAGTGTATGCTGCCGGAGCCGAAACCGTCCAGCTGCTTTTACGGTATGTCCGGAGAAAATCTCTTCGGCGGACAAATCCCGATCAGCGGGGCGGCGGGCGATCAGCAGTCAGCGCTGTTCGGACAGACCTGCTTCCGGGAGGGCGAATGTAAAAATACTTACGGGACAGGCTGTTTCCTTTTGATGAATACCGGAGAGAAACCGATCTTTTCGCGTAACGGGCTGGTGACGACGATCGCCTGGGGGCTGGATGGCAAGGTGAACTACGCGCTGGAGGGCTCGATCTTTGTGGCAGGCGCGGCGGTGCAGTGGCTGCGCGATGAACTGGATCTGATCGAAACCTCGCCGCAATCCGAGGCGATGGCGGCTTCGGTGCCGGACGCGAACGGCGTCTACGTGGTGCCTGCCTTTGTGGGACTCGGCGCACCGTATTGGGATCCATACGCGCGCGGTGCGGTGCTCGGTCTCACGCGCGGCGCGAACAAGAAGCATCTGGTGCGTGCAACGCTAGAGTCGATGGCTTATCAGACCAAAGATCTGATCGACGCGATGACCGAGGATCTGGGCGGCAGTCTAGCAGCGCTCAAGGTCGACGGCGGCGCGTCTGCGAACAATTTCCTGATGCAGTTCCAGTCTGACGTGCTGGGCTGCGAAGTCAAACGTCCGCAGTGCATCGAAACGACCTCGCTGGGTGCAGCGTATCTGGCAGGGCTTGCGACCGGCTACTGGAAGAGCAAGGAGGATGTCCTTGAGAATTGGCAGGTCGCGCGCGTGTTTACGCCGCAGATGCAGGAGGCGCAAAAGTCGAAGCTGCTGGCAGGCTGGAAGAAGGCTGTGGCATGCGTCAGAGGCTGGGCGAAGGACGAAGCATAAAGCATAAAGCATAAAGCAACGTCTCATATAACAGTCTAACAGAAAACGAAGATCATGATGAAAATAAGGGGAAAGCAGTATGGGTGAAACAACGAAGACAGGCGCAGCGCCGGGGGTCGGTGTCGGCGAAACAATCAAGCAACGGGATTACATGTTCGATACGTTCCGAGGACTTTTGATGTGGTCAATCCCGATTTCACATTTTACAAGGGTTGCGGGTCATTTCAGCCAAGCCTCGCTGGGCGGCGTGGTCTATATCACCATCAATGTCTTTGTGATGCAGGCATTTGTATTTCTGTCCGGCTATTTTTCCAAGAAACCGGACCGCTCAAAGGAAACCTCCTTTCACACGTTCATGTGGCCGTATCTTTTGGGGATCCCGTTCTTTTATTTTGTACGACAATACTTCTTCGGCAACGCGATCCTGCACTGGGATCTCCCGCCGTTCGCGCTTTGGTATCTGTGGGCGCTCTTCTTCTACCGTTACTTTACCAAGGAATGGATGAAAATTCCGTACATACTGGAACTGAGTATCGTGGTCTATCTTTTGGCAGGACAGGTGCCGTTCTTCTCAGATCGGTTCGGGCTTGGGCGCATGGTGTCTTACTTCCCGTTCTTCGTGATGGCATTCTATTGTACGAGTGACCAGATCAAAAAGCTGCAGTGCCTCAAAAAGTGGCAGTGCTGGGCGCTGGGAACGGTGCTTCTGGGCATTTCCTGTCTCTTGGCATTCTGCGTACCGCAGCTGCCGGTCGGCTTTTATCTCCTGAAGAACCCGGCATGTGAACTGGGGATCACTTGGTACTGGGACATCATCGGCAGAGCTTTGATCCTTTTTCTGGCGTGGGGCTGGATCATTTTAATGCTGAATATTTTACCAAACAAGAAGAACTATTTGGCTTATGTGGGCATGAATACGATGCCGATCTACATTTTTCATCTGATTGTCCGATACGCGATCAAGTTCAACGGCATCGGGCTGGGCATCATTCCGGTCAACAACTGGGTCGTTTACTACGGACTGATCTTCGGACTGGCGTCGCTGTGCGCAATCGTGTTTTCGACGAAGCCCGTCGTCAAGATCTATGATTTCGTCGTCGAAGGCACCTGGAAGATCTTCTGCTGGCTGCTCGCGCGCGGTGTCGATCTGCTGGGTCTGATACATAAGCCGGTCATGGCAATCAAGGACTGGACCCTGCGGACCATCGGCGGCCGCTAAGGTCGATCCGTACGGCACCCCGCCTTTATTCTGCCGCGGGGCGCGCCATCGCATCTTCCAGATAGATGCGTCGTACATACAGCTGGCACGCGAAAGCGTTGCAGGCGTTCCAAAGGAGCAGGCGCGGGTCGCCTGCTTTTGTGTTTCGTTCCATGGTGGTCTGATGAAAGGCATGACTGACGGCAGCCTCCGCGCAGTCGCAAAAATCATCGTAGGCGGCTTGCGGGTCGGAATGCCCTAAAGAGAGCCGGATCAGATAGCCGATTTCCTCAATGGTATATACGGGCTTCAGCACCGCGATCACGAACAGAGAGGCTAGGGTCAGCCGATCATATTTGCGGCGGACGGGCGGCTGGATAAAATGCAGTTTTACATAATTGTTGATCATCGTCTTTGTCAGAATCGTTCCGTCCTCTTTTCCCAAATAGGGACCCAGCCATTCTTCCAGCAGCGCCAGTACCTGCTCCAGATACAGCGGCACAGACGGCAGCTGCTGCCAACGCGGAAGTTGAAAATCCGCCAGACTTTTCGCTTTGTTCATTTCTTGCATCTCCTCTCAGCTGATCGCTTCTTTGCGCATCTGTTATGTTCATTCTACACGATTCGGTTCGTTTTCACAACAAGAAAATGTAGTTATCTTAAAATATTTTATGGTTTTCATAACGATATATCGTTGTATGGACTTGACTTTTGCCCTTGCTTGCGTTAATATAGTTATCGAAACTATGTAACAAATAGTTGATAACCAAAACAATCCGTTTTGAAATTTGTTTTCCTTTCGCGCTGAAACGCGAACTGAAGGAAGCTGACAAGAAAAATGACATCAAGACATAAAGGAGACTGTAAGTATCATGAAAATCGGAGAACTGAAAAGCGTTTTTTCGCCGGTACGCCACGAAAATCTGCGCGCGCTGCTGCGCTATAGCGCCGAAAGCTTTGGGGAGGATGACGCGTTCATCCTCAAGCAAAAAACAGGGAAAAATGTCTGCTACACGCATATTTCTTTCGCGGAATTTTATGACCGCGTCTCTTTGCTCGGTACAGCCATGATGCTGCGCGGTATGCAGGGAAAGCGTATCGCCATCATAGGCAAAAATCAAGAGGAGTGGCTGGAAAGCTATTTTGCGGTTTTGGGTGGTCTGGGAATCTGCGTACCGCTGGATAAGGGGCTGCCCTACGAGGAGCTGGAGACTTCTCTGGTCAGAAGCGAGGCGGAGGTTTTGATTTTCGATACAGAGCATCTGGCGGCAGTAGAGCAGCTGCGGGCTGCACAGACGACAAAGGTCAGTACGTTTATCTGCATGGACGCGTCGGCGGACTATGTGAGCGTGGCACAGCTGCGCAGCGAAGCGAAGCAGGCAGGCGAGGCAGAACTGGCGCGGTATCAGGCGCTTCCCATCGACGCGAAAGCCTTAGCCCTTATCATCTTTACCTCCGGCACCACCTCCCTGGCGAAGGCTGTCATGCTGTCGCAGTACAATATTGTTGAAAACGTCTACGCACTGCAGTCCTGCGAAAATGTATACAGAGGCGATGTGAATATGGCGTTTCTTCCGTATCATCACACCTTCGGCGCGACCGGGCAGTTTGTCATGCTGGCGGCGGGTGCAGCAACCACCTACTGCGACGGTCTGAAATATCTGCAAAAAAATATCGTAGAATATCGGATCTCCGTCTTTTTCTGTGTGCCGCTACTCATCGAAGCCATCTATAAACGCATCATGCTGACGGTGAAAAAGGAGGGGCTCGAACGCAAGGTGCGCTTTGGACTGAAGCTTTCCGGTCTTCTCCTGCGATGCGGCATCGATATACGCCGCAAACTTTTCAAGCAGATCCTCGATCAGCTCGGCGGCAATCTGCGTCTGGTCATCAGCGGCGCTTCTGCCATCGACCCGGAGGCGATTGAAGGCTTCAACCGATTCGGTATTACCGCGGTGCAGGGTTACGGTATGACAGAGGCCTCGCCGGTGTTAGCTGCGGAGAATTTTCGCGAACGTCGTCCCGGCTCGATCGGCAAGGCGATTCCGGGCGTTACACTGATGATCGATGAGCCGAACGAGGAAGGCGTCGGGGAGTTGATCGCGCGGGGACCGAACGTGATGTCCGGCTACTACGAAAACCCGGAGGAGACTGCAAAGGTACTGGCAGACGGCTGGCTGCACACCGGGGATCTGGCTTATGCCGACCGGGACGGCTATCTGTTCCTTTGCGGGCGCAAGAAGAATGTCATCGTTCTGAAGAACGGAAAGAACGTCTATCCGGAGGAGCTTGAGCAGCGCATCAGCAATCTGCCCTATGTGGAGGAAAACATGGTGTTCGGACAGCCGCGGCATGGCGAGGACACGCAGGATTTGGCGATTTGCGCGAAGCTCGTTTATCAGCCGACATATATGGAGGAGATCCTCGGCTTGACCGAAACAGAAGCCATCGAGGCGCGGATCCGCGCGGATATCGACCGCCTCAACGAAGAACTGCCAAGCTATAAGCGCATCTATCGTCTGGTGATTACCGACCAACCGATGATCAAAACCACCACAGGCAAGGTAAAACGCTATGCGGAGACGAAAACGCTCTGACGGGAAACACTCTGACGGAAAAGCGCTCTGACGGGAAACACTTTGACGGAAAGAAAAACCGCTTGTACTGTATCCGAAAGTATAGTATGATGAAAAAAAGGGAATCCTTTTGGAAATCAACAAAAAGGGGGATATGGATGAGAAAGAGAAAACAAAAAGCGGTACGGTTTTTGTGCCTGTTGATGCTGGGCGCAGTGCTCAGCTGCATGGTCGGCTGCGCTGGAAAGGACGGCAGTGAGACCGAACAGCCCGCGCTGGAAAGCGTGACCTATTCGAATCTGACGGATGCCGAGGCGCGTACCTTACTGTCCGGGCTTCTGGAAAAAAGCGGCGTGGCAGAGGCGCGCATACAGGCACTTTTTGCGCGTGTTGATCAGTTTAACGCTGCAGTCAAGCCCGCGTGGCTGACCGACGGATTTGAAAGCGCCGCACCGACCGAAACGAAATACGATGTGTACGATATGCAGGACGCATGGACGGAAACACAGGGGAGTTTCGCCGGGTATAACTGCCGCATCACTGCATACAGCTTGCTCGGTGACTTTTTGGGCGCGGGCGCGGATCAGCCGCAGACGCAGGGAGAGGAGCTGCTTTTTATGGATCTGGAGACCATCGCGCAGGATCCGGCGGTTCTTTTTGATGGCAGCACCGCCGATTTCTGCGCTTTGTTCGCACCTGTCGAGGCGGCGGACAGCACCGAAACTGGGGCGCAGGTGCAGGCACTGCAGGAGGGCTGGGCTTCTCGCGGCGTGACCTTCGCGGACAGTGAGGCGCACCTGATTTCTGTCATTTTTCACGACAGATTTTCGGATACCGAAAACACGCTCTCTGTCGGACACGCGGGCGTTCTGCTGCCATCGGCGGACGGCACATTGTATTTTCTCGAAAAGGTAGCGTTTCAAGAGCCATACCGACTGTTAAAATTGCAGAACAGGACGGAGCTGAGTGATTACCTGATGGAAAAATACGATACCGCATGGGGACAGGATACTGCGCGCCCTTTCATCATGGAAAACGACGCCTTGCTGGATGGGTTCCGGCAGAATCCGCTGGAGGAGGAATCAGAAGTTTAAAGGAGGAGGTTGACGATGAGCGCAAAACGAAGAGGAAAAAGAGTCATTTGTTTCTGTATGGTGATGCTGCTGTTGCTGCAGCTTTGTGCCTGCGCGAACGCGCAGAAGCCGATGGACGATGCTGCGGCAGTCTCTGCTGCGAAAGTCTCTGCTGAGGCGGGGAGCTCCGAAATGCCGGAGGCTTATACAGAGGTCTTGGACGCGTATGCCAAGCTGCTATTGGGAACCGGAGAGATTACGGAAATGACCGGACCGGTCGGCATCAACAGCGCCATTGATCTCCTGTCCGCACTGGACGGAGTGAGTATGGCCGCGGAAGCACCTTATCGCTGCGGTTATCTTCTCAAGGACATCAACAAAGACGGTGTGCCGGAGCTTTTGATCGGAGAAATCTCTGCTGCCGGAAAGTATGAGCAGGAAAGCGGCGTGAGCTACAGCGGCAGCATCGTGCAAGCGGTCTATACCCTCGCGGACGGAGAAGCGCTGAATATTCTGGAGGGCTGGGGACGCAACCGCTATGACTGGACAGATGATGGACACTTTTTTAATCGGGCATCCGCGGGCGCCGCGCATTATATCCTCGCCGATTACAAGCTTTCCAAGGATGGGAGGGGGCTGGACTGCGACGGCTACTGGTTCACCTACGATCAGGAGGACGGTGACGCGGTGCAGCTGCAGCACTATTACAATACAAGCGGAGCGTGGGACCCGGCGGCTTCCGAGCAAATCAGCGCGGACGAGTTTCAAAGCGCAGAGGCGAAGCTCGAAAAGAAAATCGCCATGCTTCCACTGACGCCGTTTTCGCAATACGAATCGGAAAACGTAGACCCTATGGGTGTTCCGGCAGTGCTGCGCGGAGCCTGGTCGGATCTCTTTGTTGAGGGATACGAGGGTTATGACGAATATATGCTTTCGGAGGAGGAGAGCGCTGCGAAGGTCGCGTTCTTCGTGCAAAAACCACTGAAAAATTTTCGTGTACTGAAGCTTACATTTGTGGATGCAGATGAGGACGGTAATGTACGGTTCAAAACCAAGCGCATGTATCAGCAAAAGGAGCTGATGCCGGATTGTCCGCTGGTCGTGCAGGCGGACTTTTACGGCAGCATCCCGAACTGGGGCGTTTCCTATGAGGACGAAACAGGAAAAATCAGAACATATTCCGTATCGATCAGCGGCATGGACGGCTCAATCGTGCTGAGTCCGATTTCGGTCAAGAAGAAATAAGGCGAAAGACGCAAAAACAGCGGCACTCCTCAGTGTGGAGAGTGCCGCTGTTTTTGCGCGGTGCGGTTCCGCGCTAAGGGCGCGCATCCTGTCGCTCTTTTTCTTTCATCATCGTGGCATAGGTCAGAAGCTCTTTGCGGGATTTGATCCCGAGTTTACTGTAGATATTGGCGTTGTGGTATTTGAGCGTATTGGAAGTGATGGCGCAGATCTCCTGGATCTGTTTGCTGCTCTTGCCGTCCAGATACAGCTTGAAGATATCCAGCTCTTTGACAGTGAGATTTGCAAGGCATTGCTGAAAATGCTGGTATTCTTCCTCATTGATCTCCTTGTTCTGCATCTGAATCAGATGATTGATCTCCGTTTGCAGATGCTTGATCTCCTTTTCTGTTTCGCCGTCCTTTTGCGCAAGAAAGTCCAAAAGGTCATCGATTTCGACCATATTGATACGCGGGCTTTGGTAATTGCCCTTTTGAATCTGCTCGAGACTCTGCAGGAGCGGCACCAGAAACCGATGGCTGAAATAAATACAGCCGACAACGGAGAGTATCAGAAGCAGAAGTAAAAGGATGCCGAGCCGCAGACGATTTTGCAGTGCATCCGTTAAAAAATCCTTCTCCGGCACCAGGATAGCGGTGGTAAACAGCTCGACACCATGGACATCTTTATAGGTGTCAAGGACACCGATGTAGGCATCCGTTCCGTCCGAGAAACGGCACAGCCCTTTGCTGAAATCTGTGACAGCAAGATTTGCCTTAGGGAGATAGGAGTAGCCGGCGGTCGTTCCACAGCTGAAAAAGTCCGTAAGCACCCCGTTTTCGGATTTATAGTTGTTGGAAAGCACCGCGAACATGCGCGAGAGCTTGGTGGGCTGTGCAAAGATCTGCTTGAAATAGCTTTCGGAGATTTCGAACCCGCAGACACCGTAAAACGTTCCGTCCGCACCTGTGATCGGGATCGCAATGTGCATCGCGCGTTCGGACATGCCGGGCAGGGTGATAAAATCCGTAAAGGAGCAAGCGTTATCCAGCGGGAGAGACGCCTTTTCGGCAGCAAGCGCATAACCCCAAAAGACGCTGCTGTCAAGCTCAAGCTTCCATTTGCGGTGCGGCATGACGTCATGCTGCTTCGCGACCTCGGAGCTGCCGCGGTAACAGAGCGCCTCGCGATGATCGATCTCATAGCCGTTGACTTGCAGATACAGACCGCTTTTTGAGTTGGCGGCGTTCGGCGCGGTGGTATTGACTGTGGTATCAAGCATGACAAAGGCACCGGAGCAGTCTGCCTGCATCAGATACTGGAGCACTGTGTCAAACAGGGAGTCTTCCAGTGATTCCACCCTTTCATGGGAGTCCCGCAGGGCAGAAAAGTCCGTATGCTGATCGGAGAGCCAGCGCTCAATGGCGAAGGAAAGATCCTCCGAAAAATGAATCCCCATCATCGACAAGTGATTCCGCTGTGTTTTGATGTCCTTCTGGAACATCGCCTGCTGCAGCTCACAGGTTGCCAAAAGGGAATCCTTCGGTGTCTTGAACTGTCCCATCAGAGACAGCATCGACGCGAGCACTAGCAGAATGAAAAACAGCAGAAGCAGCATATAAAGGAAAAGCTTGCGCTTCATCGTGCCGCTGCCGGCCTGTGTGTGAATATAGCCCAGTAGTTTGTTCATGACCGTATGCTCTGCTCCTCGTTACGAAATCCGTTGAAACAGCTGCCAGGTTTCTTCCGCAAGCTGCGCCGTCTCCGCGCCGTCGGCGCTGCGTTTCGCGTAATCCTTTTGTCTGTCCCGCAGCGCTTCATAGAGGCTGCCTGCCTTGCCGTAAAATCCGGCAAACGCAGCCTCGCTGAGGATCTGGGCGGATTGCTGTACCTGCGTGAAGGTTTGGTACAGACGCGCAAAAGCGGCGTTGTTAAAATCATAGTCCTTGATTGCATCGAAAGCAGCATAGGTGACGGGCATGTAGCCGGTTTGCGCAGAAAATGCGAGATTGCGGTCACTTTCCGTCAGCCAGTGCGCAAAGACAGAAACCGCCTCCTGCTTCCGGGCAGTCGTCTTGACTGCACACAGCCCGACGCCCGCCTGCGAAGCGAGCTGCCTGCCGCCGGCTGCGTGCGGCATCGGCAGGATTTGCAGATTCATCGGTTCGGTGGTATTATCCGGATAGGTGACCATGTCGTTGTAATAGAGAATGCTGGCAGAGGAGCCCATGCCGCCGGCAACCTCCCCGGTCATGACCTGCGTGTTGGAATACAGGTCAGAAATCACGATATGCCCCTGCACCAGCGCGTCCGCAAACTGCATCCAGGCGGTCTGCAGCGCCGGATTGCTGAAATCATACCAGCCGTCCTTGTAGAGACTTTCTGCAGCTGCGCCGGAGGAAATTGCGTTTAATTCTACCGAGCGGAGCAGATAATCAAAGGCGCAGAACGGTTTGCCATCAGACCAGTCATAATATTTGGCGGCGGCTGCAAAGAAGCCATCCCAGCTCTCCAGATCATCCAGACGCACATCGACCGCGCTTGAAAAACGCGCGAACTCCGTGCCGTTTAGAAAGAGAAGCTGTGTGGATTTTGTAACCGGAAGCACGACCAGGGTGTCATCCACCATGCCGTCCGGAAGAAAATCCGAGACAAAGGCATTCATTTCCTCTTTCGTGAAGCAGGTTTCCCAGTCGATCAGATTATCCACGCCCAGCTCCTCAGCATTGCTGTTGTGGCAAAAGAACATGTCAGGCATATTCAAAGCACCCGGCTTTTCTGCCTGCGCATCCAGCAGCTTTTGCCCGATCTGCGAGGCGTTGGACATCAGGGTCGTTGCGATGACGATGCCTTTTTCTTTGCCGACAGAACTGTTAAACTCATCAATCAGGCGGTTCATAGGAGAATCGGCCTGTTCCCCGTATACGTGCCATAGCGTCAGCGTAACCGGATCGTCCGGATGCAGCAGTGACTTTTGTCCGCAGCCGGACGCGCAGGTCACAAACACCAGGGAAAGAATCAGAAAGATGAAAAGCCGTTTTTTCATAAGTACCTCCGTCAAGTGAAACAACAAGCATTTGTTTTTTTCATCATAACACAATTGATCCGGTATCGCAACGCTAACTTTGGAAGGGCGACTCCCCGCGAAGTCGGGCGCCAAGGCTGTAAGGACTTTACAAAAAAACGGCGAACGATCAAAAAAATGAAAATTTTTTTTGATTTTCCCACCCTTTTTGGCAAAAAGGGTGGGGTTTTTTTTCGAAAAATCCGATAGGATAGAGGGGAACTGAAACAATATCGCACCGACTCGCGCCCGCGTTTGCATCTCAGATGCCCGCAGCGCGATCAGAATGGAAG
>ENA-ORUB01002094-ORUB01002094.1-human-gut-metagenome-genome-assembly--contig:-NODE-2094-length-19619-cov-2.648794_pt1 | contig 19619 bp, 14 predicted proteins | sample MGYA00241918_ERZ509200 | MGnify/ENA primary metagenome ERZ509200 (study PRJEB26280, sample SAMEA2338853) | human gut metagenome | biome: human gut; feature: human-associated habitat; material: faeces... | reverse complement strand
AAGCAGGACCAGGCGGACGCCCTGCGCACCGAGATCCAGAGCGGCCGCCTGACGCTGCAGGACGCAAGCGTGCGCTATATCTGCAGCCTCATAACGATTTGCGCCTGTGACGATCCGATGATCGTACTGGCGCTCGCGCCGCCTTACTACCCAGCCGTCTGTAACGCCTATCTTGCAGCAGACGGCCGCCGGATCGCAGAACAGGTCAGAGAAGTTGTCGAAGACGACTATCAGATGCACTTATCTGTCGTCCCATATTTTACCGGCATCGGCGACGCCAGCTACCTGAGCTGCACAGACCCGGCTGCACAGCGGGCGCTGGCGGACAATCTGACTCTGCCGCCGTCTCTCTATGATATCCCGTTTGAAGGCGCCGCCAGCCTCGGTATCCCCGCCTTTTATCTCGGCCCACGGTGCCGCGACATCCACCAGTGGAGTGAGCGCGTCTATCTGCCGGACCTCGAGCAGACCGTGCCGGACATCATCGACCGCATCCTCGAACTGCGGTGACAGAAGCAGACACAGACTCAGAATCAGCCGCAGAAGCAAAAAAACAAAAATAGAACATGATTCTTGGTTTTTTCCTCTGCTTTTCCTTGGAGTGGGCATAAATATTTGTTATAATTTGCATACACGATTTGCGATTTGTGTGCAGAAAACGCAGCGAATCGCGAACCAATCATAAAAGAATGAAAAACTAAATGGGAGATCGTATCATGCAAATTATAAAATTCGATGCCGTCAGCTTGATGCTGAATCCTTTCGTGCTGATGTTCGTGACCATCGCACTCGGGCTTTTGTTCGGCAAAGTCAAGTTTGGCATGTTCAGCTTCGGCACCTCCGGTGCACTGTTCGTCGGTCTGATCGTGGGCTGGGCGATCTACGGCTTCGCACAGAAGATCTATGATGCAGGCGATGAAACGGCTGCCGGGTTCAAGGCTGCCGCGCAGATCATGTCCGGCAACGGCGGCAAGGTCATTCACACCTATTTCTTCTCAGCCGCGCTGATCGTCTTCGTGGCCGCCGTCGGTCTGCTGGCAGCCAAAGATCTCGGCATCGTGCTCAAAAAGTACGGCGCGAAGTTCGTCGTGCTCGGCCTTTTGATCACCTTTATCGGCGCCGGCGCAACTTATGCCTGCACCGCATTCTGCAAGGGCACGAACCAATATGCGGTGACCGGCGTCTATACCGGCGCGATGACCAGCTCTCCCGGACTCGCCTCAGCGCTGGAAACGGCAGAGCTCCAGGCGACAGACCTCGCGAATCACTATGAACAGGAGTCCGCGCTGAACCGCCATGCTCTGATCCGCGTGCTCACACTCAATGAAAAGTACGCAGGGCTAACCGAGGAGAACACCCCGGTACTGACCGACGAAATGAAGCAGGATTTCGTCAATCAGGCGACCGCGCAGGTCGGCATCGGCTCGGCCGTCGGCTATCCGTTCGGCGTGATCATCGTCATTCTGGCAGTCAACTTCCTGAACGTCCTCTTCAAATTCGATGTCGAAGAGGAAAAGAAAAAATATCATCTGGAAATGGAAAGCGCCAGAAACGTGCAGGGCATGCGGCAGATCCCGACCACCGAATTCAGTATTGTCGCCTTTGCAGTCGTATGCGTAGTCGGTTATCTGATCGGCTCCATTAAAATTTACATGGGCCCGCTTGGCTACGTCAGTCTGGAATCCACCGGCGGCGTCCTCATCGGCGCGCTGCTGCTCGGCTATATCGGCAAGATCGGCCCGCTCTCCTTCCGCATGGATCCCAAGGTTTTAGGCATCATCCGTGAACTCGGGCTTGCCTTCTTCCTCTCTATTGTCGGCTTAAACTACGGCTACGGCGCAGTTGCCGCGCTGACAGGCTCCGGCATCACGCTGGCGCTGGTCAGCCTCTTCGTCGGTGCAGTATCGATCATGGTCGGCTTCCTGGTCGGTCGTTATCTGTTCAAGCTCAACTGGATCATGCTGTCCGGCGCGATCTGCGGCGGTATGACCTCCACGCCCGGTCTGGGCGCTGCGACCGACGCGGTCGGCAGTGATGACCCGGGTGCAGGCTACGGCGCGACTTACCCGTTTGCCCTGTTCGGCATGGTCATCTTTACGATCATACTGAACAAACTGCCATTGCTGTAAAATAGCACAGAAACAGATGTATGCTTTTTCGTACGCATGCATCGTCATGCATCGCCCTTGCCGCGTTTGCTTTGTGTCATGTTTGCGGTTCACTGCTGCAGGTAATGATAGCCCTTGCCGTAGAAACGCTTCGCGGGCAGCAGCAGGAACTGATTGCTGCCCGCGCCGTCATTGAAGGTCACGTCGGTATAGTACCACTTGCCGTTGATTTTGCTGCGGCTCCACATATGCAGTTCGTAGTCCTGCTGTCCCGGTCCGGAGGTCGCCAGACCTGTGACGGACTCGGTCCGGATTCCTGCCTGCAGGCACATCAGGCGAAAAAGCTCCGCATAGCCCTTGCAGACGCCTTTTTTGTGGTCCAAAAGTCCGGTGAAGCTGTAGGAAGCATCCGCATATCGATCGTCATAGGTATAGTGCTTGACCATATAGGCGTTGATGGCTTTGACTTTCTGCTTTTGTGTCCTGCAGGCTTTGATTGCGGCTTTGGTGATGCGGCGGAGCTTCTGCGCATAGCGGATTGCCGCGTCTGAAGCCGCCGCCTCCGCCTGTGCGTTTCGCAGCAGGCATTCCACCTCATATTCCACCGTATAGTTGAACTGCACATCGATGGTGGCTGCACTGCCGCTGATGGTCGCATAGGTGTAGGTACTGACCGATGGACTCCATACGGCGCTCTCTGCATCAAAGACCCGGTACAGACGTTCCGTCGTACGAAGCTTCAGCCGCGGCAGCAGATCCGCCTGCGCCTGCATATATAAAGAATATAACGTATCCGCATCGCTGACCGTCATGCCCTCTGTATAGGTCACTTCCGTGCGCTTTCGCGCAGCTCCGCCGCTGCCCTGCTCCTGCATCTGCACATCTGCAGACACCGAAGACACACCTCCGGTCAACACATCTGCAGACGCAAAGGACACACCCCCGGCCAGCATAACTGCCGACAGCAGCAGACAAACCACCTTTTGTAGAACCCGCTTCATACCCAATTGCGCTCTCATTCTCTTTGCACCTCGCTCACTGCACACTTTGCGCTTCATTTCATTCCCATTGCATTCTGTTTTGCAAACTCATCGTTATCATGTATCTGTAACTATTCTACCACACCTTTTTTCACATTGCAAACATTTGTTCTTTTTTAATGGAGCTATCTTTGCAGCATGCCAAGGGCAATGAGCGGCCGGGTACTTGCGTAAATCTGCATAATCGTGTGCATCTATGCAAATGCTTCCTGCGAAGCGCCTCGTGCGCAAACAAAAAGTCCTGCATAATGTAGGACTTTTTGATGGTTTTCCTATGAAAAATGTCTCAACGCCATACTGCGTTTTTTTACGGCCGCGCTATTTTTTCCAACTGCTCTTAAGACCGATGATCTCATTAAAGACCGGATTATCCTCGCTGTACAGTTTGGAATCCGCAACGAAATACCCATGGCGGAAGAACTGGAAGCGTTCACCGCTCTGCGCTTCGAGCACTTTCGGCTCCGCGTAGCAGGTGATCTCGCGCATGGTATCCTCGTTTGCGACCATCTTGCCGTCCTCACCCTCCGTCATCAAGTAATCGAACTGACGGATCTTGATTGGCACCGCGGTCTGCGCGTCCACGAAGTGGATCGTGCCCTTAACCTTGCGGCCCTCAAACCCGCTGCCGGATTTTGTCTCCGGATCGTAGGTGCAATGCAGCTCCTTGATCGAACCATCCGCATTCTTGATGACTTCCTGACAGGTCACAAAATACGCGCCCTTCAGACGCACCTCGTTGCCCGGGAACAGTCTGAAATATTTCTTTGCCGGCACTTCCATGAAGTCCTCGCCGTCCACCCAAATCTCTCTGGAAAAGGAGACCTGACGCATGCCCATTTCCGGTACTGCCGGATTGTTTTCGACTTCGCAGAGCTCACTCTGCCCCTCCGGATAGTTCGTGATGATGACCTTGATCGGATCAAAAACAACGTTTCTGGTTTCCACCTTTTCTTTGAGGTCGTCGCGCACGCAGTGTTCCAGCAGAGAAACGTCGACCGTACTGTTCGCCTTGGAGACGCCGATCTCCTCACAGAATCTGCGGATCGCCTCCGGCGTGTAGCCTCTGCGGCGAATGCCCGCGATGGTCGGCATCCGCGGGTCATCCCAGCCGTCTACTACGCCATCATCCACCAAACGTTTCAGATAGCGCTTGGACATGACGGTATTGGTCAGATTCAGGCGCGCAAACTCGATCTGCTGCGGCGGCTGCGGCCACCAGCCGACCTCGGCCAGTACCCAGTCGTACAGCGGTCTGTGATCCTCAAACTCCAAGGTGCAGATGGAATGCGTAATTCCCTCGATCGCGTCCTCGATCGGATGCGCGAAGTCATACATCGGATAGATGCACCATTTGTCTCCGGTATTGTGATGCGTCGCGTGCGCGATGCGGTAAATGATCGGGTCTCTGAGGTTGATGTTCGGCGACGCCATGTCGATCTTGGCGCGAAGTACCTTTTCGCCGTCCGCGTATTTGCCGGCCCTCATTTCCTCAAACAACGCGAGATTTTCCTCCACGCCGCGATTCCGGTACGGACTCTCCTTACCGGGTTCCGTTAAAGTTCCGCGATATTCCTTGATCTCTTCCGGCGTCAAGTCGCAGACATATGCCTTGCCTTTTTTGATGAGCTCGACTGCTGCCTCATACATTTTGTCGAAGTAGTCGGAAGCCCACAGGCGCTTGTCCCACGCAAAGCCCAGCCAGCGCACATCCTCCTCGATCGAGTTGATGTATTCCATATCCTCCTTGACCGGATTCGTGTCGTCATAGCGCAGATTGCACTTGCCGCCGTACTTGGCCGCCGTCGAAAAGTTTAGGCAGATCGACTTCGCGTGCCCGATATGCAGATAGCCGTTCGGCTCCGGCGGGAACCGCGTGTAGATCGGCCTGTCGCCGTATTTATGATTTTCTAAATCCTTTTCGATAATGCTGTGAATAAAATTGGTTTCTGCCATTTGCTTGTCCCCTTATTTTTCTATATATGCTACTATCATAGCACGATTTGCAAGAATTATCCACCTTTTCTTTCCCTTCGAAGCAGGAAATTTGCGTAATTTTCTCCTTTTTGCGGCTTTGATTCAGCCACAGTCCTTTCATACTCTTTCAGCTGCGAACCGGTTCAAAGCTCCCATCGCAGCGTACTTGACAGACGATTCGCCTTTCGTTGTTTACAAGTGCTCCCACGCTGATGGTCTCCGGGATCGTGCGATAGTCCGTACAGATCACATATGCCGTTCCTTGTGCAATGCAGTAAAGCTTCCCGTCTTGTTGAAGTAAGACTGCGGGATCTTCTTCTGAGGTCTTCCCTGCCAGACGGAATACCGGCTCAAATACTTCTGAAGTATCAGCAGAACTGTAATTCCCGTAATTTTGCTCTGTAAAATATCGTTCTTCCACGCAGTTTCCATCCTCAAACACAGGCTCCAGGAAAATGTTTTCGCCGTCGTTTTGATCCTTAAAATAGTGCAGGAACAATTTTTCATCCGTATCCCAAACGGGAGAGTCGATGGAGGCGATATACAGCACAGATTCTTCATCCACTTTGCCGTCGCTGATCGTCCAATCCACAACCGGATATGTAATCGGTGCTTCTTGCTTCTTCGCGGTCGTAAAACAAACGAGAAGAATGGCAGCCACAGCACAGAAAACAACCAAAAGATTCTTTTTCATAAGATACCCCCCTGTTCTGATTTTTCGAAAATTATTTTTTGAAATACTTCGGCTTTTTGAATTTGCAGGATGGTCTTGCTTCACCTTCAAAAAAATGCTTTGCATCATGCGCGAAAGGGCCTGTTTTGGCAGCATTCCCCTGCTTTTGCTATGTTTATGGTAATCCATTTTTTTGGTGAAGTCAAACAGAAAATCGCCGCGCAGAGGACATTCTTCACTCGCTTTTTGCCGGCTCTTGTGCTATCATATAGGTATCGCCGTTCTTGGCAGTTTATAGTTTACAATCTGCAGCTTGCAGCTTACGGCGCTCAGGAAGCACCTGCGCAGGGTGAAAACGACCTGCCGCAGCCTTTTTTGCGGCGAAGCGCATCCTTGCCGCAAAAAAGGCTTATCACTGCGCCGCCCGGCGTCACATATCATAAAAGGAGACTCAAAAATGAAAGGAAAACATTTGTTTTTAATTCTTGCATTAACCATATCGACCACCGCTGTCATTGCCCTCTGCGGCTGCAGCAACGCGAACGCGCCGACCTCTGGCGCGGTTAATGACCCTGCGGTCAGCAGCGATAACGACCTGCAGACTGCCGCTGTCTCGGCACAGCAGCCTGCAAACGTGCAGACACCGGCTGCGGAACCGGTTGCCGCAAACAGCGCAAGCGGCGAGATCGTGCAGACGGCAGCCAAAAAGAAAAAAACGACCGTCACAAATCCGGAAGCGCCTTGGGAGGACTTCAACATGCGCGGCATCCCCGAGGTTCTCGACAGGCTCAAAAAGGATGACGGCGACCTCTTTGTGCTGGTCAACAAGCTCCATGCCGTCAGCAAGAACTACAAGCCGACCGATATGGTCGTGATGGACAACAAGCTGACGACCTGGCAGAATTTAGAGATGAAATCTGACGCATACGACGCTTACCTGAAGCTGTACCGCGCCGCCAAGAAAAAAGGCTTTTCTCTCAAGGTCTGCTCTGCCTACCGCACCTACAGCACACAAAAGACTTTGTATGCCAACGCGGTCAAGACTAAGGGACGCAAGACAGCCAACATCCGTTCCGCGCGCGCCGGACGCAGCGAGCACCATACCGGCTACGCGATCGACATCACCTCCAAGTCCATGGGTTGGGGGCTGAAGCAGGACTTCGCGGATTATCCGGACGGTAAGTGGATCAACGACCACTGCCACGAATACGGCTTCATCATCCGTTACCCGAAAGGGAAAACCGATATCACAGGCTACGCTTACGAGCCTTGGCATCTGCGCTATGTCGGTGTTGAGGCAGCGACCGAAATCATGGAACAGGGCATCACACTGGAGGAATACCTTGGCAGATAAGCGAACAGTCCGTTTTCATTGGAGGCCGAACATGAAAGATTCAAATTTTGAAAAATTGACATTGATTTTATGCTGTAAATCGCATATAATAGAGTTGTAGGCAGAGATGCCTGCGAGCGGTTAGATTGTCCAATTAAAACAATCGTTTAAAAGCGGTTAGATTGTCCAATTAAAACAATCGTTTAAAAGCAATGGGTAGAGGATTCTACCCATTTTTGATAGGAGTACTTATGAATTGGTACGTGATTGATAAAGATTACATTACTTATCTGCTGCAATTCGATTCACGTGTTGGGTATGTTGAATATGGTGATCGCTTAAAATTGCACGTTGGTGTCGTTTTGGCCGTTGGTGAGTTTCTATACTATGTTCCAGTTTCTTCGCCGAAAGAAAAACATCGCATCATGTCCAACAGTTTGGATTTTTATAAGCTGCAAGACCCTGTCACCGGTTATCTCTACGCAGTATTAAATCTTAATAATATGATTCCCGTTCCAAATCATTGTCTTACCCAAATCAAGTATGACAAATTAGGTGATTTTCGTTATTTCAAAGACGAAAAAGAAAAAACGAACTACATATATCTTCTTCAAAAAGAGAAGTCTTTCATTGATGCTGCCCAAGACATTCTACAGCGAAATGCGCAAAAGTTATACCAAAAGTGCACTACGAATCCCGCTTCCTCTCTTGCCAAACGCTGTTGTGATTTTAAAATGCTTGAAGAAAAATGCAAATCATACAGCGCATAGTTATTCCTTAATAATATCCGCGCACTCCACGCGAATGACCTTTTCCAAGTCCGTAAACGGCAGCTCGATCTGGAATCCAATCCGGCCGCCGCTGAAAAAAATCGTGTCGTACAGCGGCGCGGTCTCATGGATCGTCGTCGGGAAAAACTTTTTCATGCCGATCGGGCTGCAGCCGCCATGCACATAGCCGGTCAGCGGCAGCAGGTCCTTCGACTTGATCATTTCGATCGATTTTTCGCCGACCGCCTTGGCCGCTTTCTTCAAGTCCAGTTCCTCCGCCACCGGAACCATGAACACATAATAATTCTTCGACTTGCCCTGCGTAACCAGCGTCTTGAACACCTTGTCCGGCTCCTGTCCGAGCACCGCCGCGACCTCCACACCGCTGATCGCGTCCGTATCGGTATAGGTATGCTCCCGATAAGATATTTTCATCGCGTCTAATTTACGCATCGCATTGGTTTTATCCAGTTTTGCCTTCATTTTGTTTCCCCCTGTATTTTTCCTTCGCGTTCGTATCCGTCTGCAGTGACTCTTTCAAGAATTCCCTGACGCCAATGCGTTGTCACAGCACACTGATATGATATTTTTTTAGTTTATGCTGCAAGGTCTGCCGCTTGATCTGCAGCGCGTCGGCGGCCTTTGATATGTTGCCGCCGGCATTGATGATCGCCTCGCGCAGGATGCGCATCTCGACTTCTGCCAGATAATCCGGCAGCGGGCAGGACATATCATAGCTGCGGTCCGGCATCCGCTCTGCCACATAGGTGTGCCGCCCGAACGTCGGCATCGTCAGCATCCTGTCGCTCAGCACATGCTCCCTGTCCGCCATGGAAACCGCCTGCTCGATCATGTTCTCCAGCTCGCGGGCATTGCCCGGATAATCATACTGTTTCAGTTTGTCGATGGCCTCATCGGAGATGGACCACAGCTGCTTGCCAAACCGTTTGTTGTGTTTCCGAAGAAAAGCCTCCGCCAGCACAGGAATATCGTCCGGCCGCTCGCGGAGCGCCGGGATCCAGAGATTCACGACATTCAGACGATAATAGAGATCCTTGCGCAGCTTGCCCTGTGCCATCAGCTCCTCCGGCGGCTCATTGACCGTCGCAATGATACGAGCCTGCACCGGGATATCCTTCGTTCCGCCGACGCGGCGGATATAGTTTTCCTGCAGAACGCGCAGCAGCTTGCTCTGCAGATCGTAAGGCATCGCACTGATCTCATCCAGCAGCAGGGTACCCCCGCTCGCCTGCTCAAACAATCCCGCGCGATCAACAGCTCCGGTGAAGCCGCCCTTTGCAGTACCGAACAGGATGCCCTCCAGCAGCGTCTCCGGTATCGCCGCACAGTTCTGCGCCAGGAACGGTCTGTCCTTGCGGCTGCCCGCATGGTGAATGCTCTGCGCCAACAGCTCCTTGCCGGTGCCGGTCTCACCGTAGATGAACACCGAGGCATCGTTGCGCGCCGCCTTCTTCGCTCTGCTGATCAACTCCCGAAACGCAAGGTTTTCTCCGTAAATATCATCAAACGTGTAGCGCTTGATGCTGCCCGGCAGATGCACGCCCGCCTCTGCCGCCGGCTCGTGCTTGCTTTCGGTCAGCTCCAGCAGCGTGTCCGACATCTTGCGGATATTGGTGATGTCCTTGGCGACCTCCACAGCCGCTACGGTTTGCCCGTCTGCTATGATGGGGATCGTGCTGTTGATCGTCGTGATCTCCTTGCCGTAGAGATTCTTATAGGTCTGCTGCTTTCGCAGGGTCGCATTATTCTTTTTGAGCGCCTCGAACATCGTGCTGTCGTTCAGGCTGAAATCAGGGAAAGCCTCATGGAACTTTTTCCCTAGGACGTCCTCAATATTGACTTTTTCCATCGATGCCATCGCCTTGTTGTAAAACCTGCCGACGCCGTCCTGATCGACGATATAGACCCCCTCATCGATCAATTCGATCAGCTCTGCGATGATCTTGCTCAGATATTCTGCTTTCATGCCGCTCCCTTTCGTATTTACTTCTAAATCAAGTGTATCATATTTTCTTCATGACTGCAAATAATTTTGCGGCGTATCATCGAGTAAGGGCTAACTTGCAGCCCCTCTCAGTCGAGTAAGTAAGAGCTGTCTTACCTCGAACTTCTCACGGAACCGTATGGGAAGGTCTCCTACATTTCTACCGGCAAAACAAAACGTGAGCAATACCTGTGCGTTTCAATCTCGCGTCCCGTATAAGGCGCAACGATGCCCAGCACACGCGGAAAACCTGCCGGTTTCAGTCCCCTGTCCTTGACTTCACGTCCCAGCCTAAGCCATGCTTCATCCACACCGTCATAATCTCCGTAATAGAGTACGGATAATGCCCGGCATTCCGGCAGCAGTACAGCTTTCTGTGGTTCTTTTTCTGTTCTTACCGGAACGCACACCGAAAACGGATAAGGAGTGCTGCCGATGTATCCGTCCAGAAAATCCTGTCGTTCCGATATGGTGAACAGCGGCTCGTCGGAAAGTACGCATCCGCTGCGAATGCATTCGCTGTAAAAATCGTACATGGCAGCATACTTCTCGGCTATGGTGTGCCCTTCGCAGCGGTGCATGCAGCATGTCACTGCGGGCAAGGTTAGAATCTGGACGGACATCCCCGCTTCATTTCCTGCGCGCAGGCGCATCTCCTCTACGCTGCGCTGTACGTCACGCAGACGCATTTCCAGTACGGCGAGAAGGTCTGACACATCACCGCCACGAATAAAATATTCCGAAAGCTCCTCCGGGTGAATCCCCATCGCCTTAAATTTTTCGATCTGTAAAATACGCGCTACATTGTGATTGTCATAATACCGCCTGCCGCTGTTCGGTGCAATGAATGCCGGTGTCAGCATTCCCTTTTCTTCCATACGCATGAGCGTGCTGCGCGAAAGCCCACAGGCATGCGCGGCCTCCGTAATTTGAAAGAATTTTTTTGTATCTGTTTCCATCTCTTTTCTCTCCCTTATTTTTGAAAACACTATTGCTTCGTTCATAGGTGAACGTGTTATAATCATGTTAATTATAAGAGTAATCCCATGCCGCTGTCAAGCGTGATTGATGCGGTGAAGAAGAGGTGTGATATATGATACGCAAAAAACGACTTTTGAGCATTGCACTGTGCCTATGCTTGATCTGCACGATACTGCCTGCCCCGACGCGTGCCGATGGCGCAGGCAGCAATGGCTGGATTTCCGGTACGACCGTCAGGGCGCAGATGACCGGAACGACCTCATTTAATATCATGGGTCTGGACGGAAAGAAAGACTACCAGACTACTTTCAGGAATGCAGGGTACCGGACGGCAGCTTCCGTAGATGGCGGCAGGCTTCAGGATAATGCGGGCAGCCTGCTTGCCCCCGGTCTCAAGCTGGATGTGCGGCTTGAAACATGGGAGAATAACTTCATTAAGGTAATCTATACCCTCTCCAACAACGGTGCCAAAGCGCATACCGTCAAGCTGGGCAGTCATGCCGATGTCATGATTGACCGCAACGACAGAGCACCTATTTATGCAACCCAAACGGGCGGAAACCGTCTGTCTATGTCAGGGGCTTCTATAAACAACTATGCGTTCAAGCTCATTGCTGACAGCTGCAGCACGATCTGGTACGGCTTTTACAGAAACCGCGTAGAAAACTGCTTCACGGATATGACAGACCGCGGACCGGGCAATATTTATCGAGGCGACAGCGGACTTGCCTACGCATGGAACATCAGCATCTCTCCCGGAGGTAGATGGACAAGCTATGTCCTCATCGGCACCGGCAACCTTGACCAGATGAATAATATTGAGATTCCAACGATTCCAAAGCCTGCGCCTGTCATCCCGAAGCCGTCAATTGCACTTAGCACAAGCGAAGTCTACTTTACGGAGGGCGATACCCTCCCTTTCGACTGGAAGACGTATATTTCCTCTTCTGAAGGTAAGGTAACGATTACAGGTGAGCCCGCAAACAGCCAAACGCCGGGAGACTATTCTGTAGTCTATACAGCCTCAAACAGCAAAGGGACTGCCAGCAAAAAACTCACTGTACATATTCTTCCAAAGCCTGCGGAGCTTTCGAAGACCACAGCCACCCGCAGTTCAGGCACCGAAAGCTTCCGTTTATCTGCTGCTATGACCCAGACCGGCGGACTGAGATGGACTGAGACCGGCTTTGTATACGGTGCACTGCAAAATCCGACACTGACGCTTAAGGACGGCAGTGTAACAACCACATCGCCAGTGAGCACAAAGAACGGCAGCCTCACTGCCTCTGTGACAAATCTGACTGCAGGCATCAACTACTATGCCCGCGCCTACGCCAAGGCATCGGACGGTACGGTAATTTACGGTTCGCAAAGTGTGGGCTTTGGTCTCGGCGCACCAAGCTACGGCGTTTTCAGCGTGAAAAATAACGACAATCATACCTTTACCATCGCGCGCACCGGCGGCACCGATGACCAGCAGACCGTCTATTACCGCACGGTGAACGGCTCTGCCATAGGCGGCACACATTTTACGCATGCAGCAGGAAGCGTGGTATTCGCAAAGGGCGTAAACACGCAAACCGTCACAGTGACCGAGCAGAGTGCAACAACGCCTTTTAAAGCAACCGAACCGGCTACCGCCTATTCCAACGCAGACCGCACTTATCAGTTAGAGATCTATCGTGTGGACGGCGGCGCTACCATCGATGCAAATAAGAATACGGCAAAGCGAACGATGCAGGTAGGCAGCAGCTACAAGATTAGCCGCACGACATACAGTACAGAAGTATCAAAGGTAAATATTGCGAAAACCGCAAGCGGCACAAATGGTCAGAAGATTGCGGATACTACGAATAACCAAGGTGGTTCTGCGAAGAAGGTACACTTTTTGCTGAATAGGGATGGGAAGAGCAACTACAATACATCCTCGACATTCTCTACCTACTATTCCGGAAACCCCTTGGCTTACCTGAAGAGCACCTGTTCCGGATGGCTTTACCGCTATGAAATGTATGCCTATGAACACGAAGACGGTTATGAACATGCCTATATAGGAAGCAAGACGGTTGCAAATCGACATTATGGTTTAAATGATGCAGACAAAGCGGTTTCCGGCATTGACGGTCAGCTTTGGGCCTGCAATTTCCTGCAGCCACGGAGAGAAAAGCACAAGCTTTACTATTTCCCGAGCAACGAATCCGGAGGCAAGGAAGGAAGCTGCAAGCCACTTGATTTTAGTGGTACAACCGTGCTATTGGGAGGAAAACGCTATGTTGCTCCGCCACTTAATGCCCCATGCTATCTTTATTTCAGTGCAACCGGCGCCAATAGCGATATCTGGTGGATCAACGGATTGACAAGCTATGTGCTGCCGCATGACACGAAAGGTCCTCAGCTCCTTGGACTTGCGCCTACGGCGACAGCTACCTACCGCCCCGGCGACAAAATCACGATCGCGATGGTCTTTGATGAAATTGTGGACAAGAAGAACAGTGAAGCGGCAGGGCTGTCTACGAACACTACTCGTTCTGTAAAATTCGCATCAACAAGCAGCGGTAGCAACTCAATAGTAAAATTTACATACGCAGGCGGCGCGGACACGAATGTGCTCTACTTCACCGGAACTGTGCCGGAAAACGCTGTCGGCTCATATAAACTTCAAGTGACTATACAAGACATATTGTATCAATTTCGCGATATGAGCAATAATCACGCCCGTTCTGAGTATCAGTATTATACAACTGATGCTTCTGTCAGCAAAGCTGCCAAGCCTACGGTTACCGTGAATAGCCTGACCAACAGCAACGGCACACTCACCGGCAGCATCACAGCCACGAATGCCGGCAAGCGGGAATATGCGTGGACACAGACTGCCGAGGCGCCGACCTCCGGCTGGAGGCTGCTCCCGACTGCTTCGAGCACTGTTACCACCCGGCAGACAAGTGGAACATGGTATCTGCATGTCCGCGCCACAAACACTGACGGGCAGACAGCCACAGATCAGAAAAGTGTTAAAATCCCGACTTCCAGCACAGGTAGCTATGCAGCGCCGGAGCTGACCATCAAGGTAGATAACACAAAATGGGCAAGGACCCGTACCATCACCATAGGACGCTCTCCAAGCACAGCGACGGTAACAGTCAAACCGCCGAGAGGAACGGAAGCCCCCGTAAACGGAAACACTTATACCGCAAATACCGAGGGCATCTACACCTTCACGCTGACTTCCGTTTCGGGTTCCAATAAGGAGACGGTTACAAGACAGGCGGTTGTCAGCAAGCTGGACACTGCCGTTCCGGTCATCACAATCCATGACCTGCCCGGCACTTCCTACACCGAGCGCGTATCGCTGAACTTCTCGGTTGCTGACAGCGGCTCGGGCGTGAAAACCGTCACCGCAAAGTGGAATAGGAATAACACAGCCATAGCCATAACTCCTGTAAAAAATACTGACGGCACCTATACCATCACCTGCCCTGACACAGCAGGAAATGTGAGTGGAACGTTCACCGTCACCGCGGCAGACACCTTAGGCAACAGTGCGTCGAAAAGCTCCAAAGCCTACACCATGAACCTAAACGCACCGACGCTGAGAGTAGATCAAATTTCTTCCACTGCGACAGGCGTTACCTACTCCTACACGGTAGCTGCCAACGACAACACCGGTATTGTGGTTCATCTGCCGGACGGGACGGAAACCACCAATCTTAACGGTAGTTTCACTCTTACAGAGGCAGGAACCTATGCAATCATCGTCACCGATGCTGCAGGACACTTTGTATCGGAAAACCGTACTGTGCCCGATACTGTAGACGGCACTCCCCCTGAGGTGCGGCTGTATCCGGACGAGATTTCCGAAACCGGAAATCTGCAGGTTGCTGTTGGGGTCTATGAAAAAGGCAGCGCGCCTACAGTCAAGCTTGGAAGTACAGCCCTTATCATGAAAAGCGAGGGTGGCGGCATTTACAGCAGCAGCTTTACCGTAACCAAGGGCGATACTTATACCGTAACCGCAAGGGATACGGCCGAAAATTCAGCCGAAGCTTCCATCATCGTCTATGCTTTGGTCGATGGCAGCAGCAAAACTCTGAAGCTTGCTGTTGACGGAACTTACGGCACGCTTCCTACGCCTGCCGAGAAACCGGGCTACAAATTTGACGGCTGGTATGCGGCAAAAACCGGCGGAACGAAAGTCACAACAAGCGGCAGCCCTCAGACAGATGGATACACCCTCTACGCACACTGGACAGCAAACATTTCGGTTGACATCACTTGGAGTGCTTTGGATTTCACCTATTCGGACGGTACATGGAACCCCGAAAAACACGCCTATGAAAACGGCGGCTGGAAGACAAAGACTCCCGACAGCAATCAGATTAGCGTTGAAAATAAAGGTGAAACCGGTGTAGATGTTACATTCAGCTATTTACCGATAAATTCTGCTGTATCGGGCAGTTTTACGGACAACGCGGGCAAGCCTATCACAAGCCCTGTGCGCCTTTCTGCGAAGGAAGCAAGAGATGCCCGGCTGACCCTTGCGGGAAAGCCGAATCAAAATCTGACAAATGCTGAAATCGGTACTGTAACCATTACATTAGGAGGTGATTGACGATGGATATACAAAAGGAGAAAAAGAAAGACAAGCAGCATAAAATCCTAATCTTGCTTCTCTTGCTGCTTTTGATTCTGTCGCTGTGCATGACCATTTGGGCATTGTTTTTCCGTGAAAGCGTGCCTGTACTTGCGCCGGATTATGCGCCGGAAATCGAAAGCAGCGCCAAGCAGCTCGATAGCGACAGCAGCACGAAGTTAGAAGCTCCACCGGGCGGCGGCGCCGTGTCGTTGACCTACTCCAAAGATGTCAGCGTAAATTTGTCGGATAAGAAAATAGATCTGATGTTTGCAAACCCCGCAAAATCCACGGCAGATATGGTTTTGCAGCTTGTCATAAAGGACACCGTCATCATGCAGTCCGGCAGGCTGCGCCCCGGCAATCAAGTCACATCGCTCGACTTGCTGGACGGCGTCGGGAATCAGCTCGCAGCAGGCGGCTATGACGGCAAATTCGTCGTTTTGTACTATGATCAGCAAAGCGGCGAAAAGGCAATGATTCATACAGAAATCCCTGTTACGGTAACTGTAACGGAATAAATAACGTGATTAGCCTCTTTGCAGGGTTCTGAAATTGAATCAGCAAAGCCGGGTTGATAGAAATAAAAAAGGATATACATACATAAAAGGAGGTAACATTATGAAACAAATCTTTACACTCGCACTTACTTTTCTGCTCATCTTCTCACTGGTGACCGTCACTGCTTTTGCGGCGGATGTTACAATTACTGAAGCAGACAAATCAGCCACCAAAGCTGTAAAGGCTTCCTATCATTCGGGCGCAGGCGGCGGCACGGTTTACAGTGTTGACATCACATGGGGAAACATGGCATTCACCTATAGTGATGGCTCCGGCTCCACTTGGGACCCCATGACTCATACTTCCAAGGCAGGCGGCACAGGCGGCTGGTCGCACAACGGCAACACGGTTACGGTCACGAATCACTCAAACACTGAGGTGACAGCAACTCTTGCTTATGCTTCGACAGAAGGATTCAAAGGAATCTCCGGCAGTTTTGGCAACAAGTCCACAATGAACCTCGCGACAGCGGTCGGTACAGCAGTTTCCGAAGCGCCTAAAGATACAGCCGCGCTTACCCTCGACGGCACGCTTGACAGTTCCGTAAAAGCACCTACCCAAATCGGAACGATTACGGTAACAATCAATTAAGATACAATGAAAAAGTTTACAGCATTTATCGCGGCAGTGCTGCTGGTCGTGCTCAGCGCCGCAAGCGTTTTCGCTTCGGCGTATCCATCATACGCTGCGCGCCAGCAGACAAAAATCAGTGTCTCCGCGCGGTATATCGACAACTCGCAGCCGAATCAGATTCCTATAGACGAAAACGGTCAAGGAACGACGATACTGCCTGACGGAACAGAGATCACCGTAAGCGGTATGGAGAATACGGATTGGCAGCTTTTTATTGTTCCGATTCAGGACAGCTCGGCTCTTGATTGGATCGGCAGCATTCTCAGCGATAAGACCGCAAGATTCTTTGCTTTTCATATTTATTTCATGAACAGCAGCGGCGTTGTCAAATCTGCAGACAGCATTACCGTTACAGTCAAACTACCGGATGGATTGACTTCTCCTGTGGGATATTCGCTGACAAAGGATGGAACATTGTCAAACATGTCTGTAGCTGCAAAGGATGGCAAAATCACCTTTCAGACTGACGGAAACCCGTATTTCATGATAGGAGAAAAGCTGCTTGACAGCACCTCCGCCGATTCCGGAAAGGCACCGAAAACCGGCGATATTGCCAATCTTGCCTTGTGGCTCATGCTGCTGTTTACAAGCGGTGGTATCATAGTCTGCATTCTATTACTGTTTGTGAAAAAGAAAAAAACAAGCGAGTAGGGGCTAACCTGCAGCCCCTCTCGCACCAACGGGCAGGCTGCTCCGGCAGCCTGCCCGTTTCTGTGTTTCGCTCAGCCTTGATCGTCGGCAATGGCCTGATCAATCAGCTTCTGCAGCCCTTCTTTTTCTCTTCATTTTTTACCAGATCGACAGCCGCTTCTCAGGTGCCAGATACATATGAGCATCAGATTTGACGTTGTAGGTCTGATAGAATTCCTCGAACTGCTGCACCATTGCATTTACGCGCAGATATGCTAACGGGTGCTCATCCTGCTTCAGACGGTAATTCTCATACTGCGCCGTCGTATAACTTCTCCAGATGGATGCATAGTGGCGGAAAAACTGATCATAATCAAAATCCTTTTTTTCCTTTGCGAGCCGCAGCATACACTGCAGGGATGTCAGGTCAGCGATCGCCTCGCCCTGAACATTCTTGCCGGATACTTTCTTGCCGTCAAATGCAGTGATACGATTAAAATAATCAATCAGCTTCCGGGCACGTGCATCAAACGCTGCGCGGTCTTCATCTGTCCACCAGTTGGCATAGTTGCCCTTTGCGTCAAACTGTGAGCCGGTCGGATCAAATGCATGCGAGATCTCATGTCCGATGACCATTCCGATGCCCGAATACAATTCTTCCTCTGACATATCATCCTGATAGAACTCACCACCCAATATGCCGAGCAGGATGTTGATCGAATTGTTCCCGGCATCATAAAATGCATTGGTTTCCAATGTGCTTGTATACCATGCATCTTTATTTACTTTTTGATTAATCAGTGCGATATCACATTCATTGTAGTATCTGATAATCCGCCCATAGTCCTCAAAGAGTGATTTCCCTTTTAATTCCAGACCTGCATAGTCTTTCATCTCTTCTTTCAGTTGTTCCGGAATCACCGCATTCAGCTTCATCGCATCCAGCTTTTCGATTGCCTTTGCCTTCGTCGCTTTTGACAGCCATGTATTCTCCTCGAGCATCCGGCGGTATTCCCTTGCTATTTTCTCACAGAGATCTATGATCTTTTTCTGCTTTTCAACTGCATTGTTCTGTTCCAGATATAGGCGCTGCAGCGCATCCGGCAATGCATATGCCACTGTCTGATAGCCGTATTCTTGGTATGCTTTTCTTCCGGTCGCACCAGTGATCATATTGTCAGTCTCTATAGCCACATCGAATGCCTTTTTATCCAGAAACTCTATATTTTCCAGAATATAACCGACCAGCATGTATTCCTTGATGCTGTTGAGGTTTTTCTTCGTATACAGGCTGTCTACTTTTTTTATATATGCAGGGTTAGAGATATTAAATTTTTTGGATTTCCCATAACCCATCCCTTTGATATAAGCCTTCATCGGGAAGTTTTTCGTCAGCTTGATGACCTGTCCATAGTTCATTTCATTGCAGCTGCGCTGCGCATATGCCGGATCCATCATATCCGCTGATGTATAAGCTGCTTTTGCGAGTTTTCCCTCAAATGCGATGACACGGTCAAACATTTGCCGCGCTTCTTTTGCAGAATAACCGAGCCGCTTCAATAATGTCACAGCCCTCTTTTTCATTGCCTTATAATACAGATCGCCCAGTTCTGTCCGATTCGTGTATTCAGCCGCATCTTCCAGCAAAAAACCTTCATCGTCGAGTCCGGTCACATAGCGGTCAGCATCTTTGACAGAAACTGTGTTTCCGATACTGATCAATGCCGGTGTTTCTTTCGATCTGCATATAAAATCTGATAGCTCCTCCATTGATGAAATCCGGCTAATCGCCTTGACCGTCGCCCGTAACGGCTTCATGCCTGCCTTGTTTCTCGTATCCCAGTCCATAAAATCCTGATACAATGTCTGAATCAGTTCCGCATCATGCCCTTTGAGCGATGCATCCGTCAACAGCTTTTGTACGCGCTCATCCACCCCTTCTGACACAGCAGAAAACTCATTGGTAGATGAATCGCCCGGTTTGATCGTGGCATGATTCAGCCATTCACGGTTCACTGCCCAGTAGAAATCATCCGTGATTGCTCCGGCTGCTGCGTCCTTCACATTGTCCTGAATGGAATAATCCACCCATGGCTGACCGTCATTGGTCGCTGCCAACGCAGGAAGCGGCCGGGCAAGCATTGTTGTGGCTACGATCACAAATGCCAGAAGTGCTGATACACGCCTCTGCCACCCGCGTTTTTTAGATGTCTGATTCTGATGAGCCATATTCCTTGTCTCCTTTCACATTTGCATCATCTTCATATCTGTTTTCTCACAG
>ENA-ORUB01002077-ORUB01002077.1-human-gut-metagenome-genome-assembly--contig:-NODE-2077-length-19711-cov-12.074786_pt1 | contig 19711 bp, 12 predicted proteins | sample MGYA00241918_ERZ509200 | MGnify/ENA primary metagenome ERZ509200 (study PRJEB26280, sample SAMEA2338853) | human gut metagenome | biome: human gut; feature: human-associated habitat; material: faeces... | reverse complement strand
GCACCACCAAGTGGCGGAAGTTCCATCTCGGTTCTCACTATCTGATACAAGCCATTTATGCCCATGTTCATTCGTACGTATCTCTGGCAGACATAGTACTGGGTACTCTCATTCAATCCAAACATCCTGCATCCTCCTTCTCATAAAGTTTCATCAACGCCATAACAGACTTGGCACATCCTTTTTTAACGGAAACCAAAGTTCCATTTGGAAAGGTTATGTTTATGCCATAAAGGAGGTCTTCCATAGGCAGATCTATGGTAGGAGGTTCCATAGGCACGAACATCATGCCTGTACTTGATGCAGATGCTTCTGCTTTTTCTCTGCGGGCTGCCTCCTGGGCTTGGCGGATTTCCTTTTTGGCACGCAAAACAGAATATCCTTTTTCGCACATCCAGTTCATCATGGTGCGATGATTTACATGTCTTTCCTTCAAGAAAGGAGTAAGTTGGGCCTTGGGGTTTCGATTCAGATAGACTAAGAAGGAATCCCAAGCCTTCTCAAAACGTTCGTTTGCTGTCATAATTTGTTTGATTTTAAAATGATGGTGCAAAGGTACGAATAAATGAAAAGACTACAATGGTATAAACGCGGAGCCGCTTACAAATCGTGATGGATAGCGTGATGGATATTTCCGTTTTCGAAGTATCTATCACGCTATTTAAACGCCTGTATATTAGTATGTTAAGAAGTTTAAGAATACAAATCGTGATGGATGATAGATGGTTACATAAAACTTATTCACGAATACGGCTGCGTCGGGTTACGAATATGGCTGCATCGGGTTACGAATATGGCTGCGTCGGGTTACGAATATGGCTGCATCGGGTTACGAATATGGCTGCATCGGGTTACGAATATGACTGCATCGGGTTACGAATATGACTGCGTAGGCTAACGGAGACGTATCTGTAAGCTTATCGAGACGTCTGCATCAGCTAACAGAGACGTCTGAACTCGCTAACTGAACTACTTGAGTTGCTTGATTGAACCACTTGAGTTAGCTGACTGAACCACTTGAGTATTCTTCTTCATGTGCTTGCATGCAACCATAAAACTTTTTCAGCAACTTTTCCCGTAAAAAGTATGTTCAGAAATAGTATAGAGTTATATTTTTAGTTTGTTGAAAAGAAAAGAGAGGGTATGTGAATGCCCTCTCTTTTTTATTTTATCCGTTTCGAACATTGATTAATGTTCAAGATATAGTCCGTTATTCATTATAAGCCTTTTTCATAGCTTCCACTACTGTAGGGAGTGTCCACTGAGGAACCGTTCTGTCTTTTTCGCTGAAGATGCTCATCCAGTAGAAGGTCGCTACGCCGTATGCCTTTGCCTGCTTCACGATGTCGGCAGCCTGGTCGGCAGCAGCCTGAATCTCGCTGGCAGAACTGGTTTTGCTGACACTCTTGCTTCCGTGTGTACCGTATTCGCCGATGATGCAAGGTATGCCCTTGCTGATGAACTTATTGCTCAGGCGGGTGAACATATTCTTGATTTCATTGCTGCAGGAAGCATCCCACTTGCCTTTCTGGGCAAACCAATCCCATGGAGCATAGGTGTGAACTTCTACTGCGATATGGCCATCCACCTTGTCGGTTGGGATGGCGAGGTTGTTCAATACGTCGTCACCATTAGCTGCAGCATAGGTATTGATGATGAGGTTGCGGGTCTCGTTGTTGCCACCGGTAGCACGTACTGCATTCACGAAACTCTGGGCATATCTGTTCAAACCCTTATAGCTGCTTGCGTTCTTTGGTGCATTCCAGGTGTTGTCGGCATCAAGCATCTCGTTGTAACCTTCGAACACCAGATGATGGTCGTAGTTCTTGAAACGGGTGGCAATCTGAGTCCAGAGACTCTCGAATTTCTCCTTGTTCTCCTTATAGTTGGCTTCATCAGCCTTGATCCAGTGCTTCACATCCTTATCGTCTGCACCTGTATCATGGTGAACATTCAGGATGCAGTACATACCGTTATCAATCACGTAATCAACGATTTCCTGTATTCTGTTCATCCAGGCTTCATCCACGGTTCCGTCTTCCTTCATGTGCTGGAACCAGGTAACTGGGATGCGGACAGAATTAAAACCGTTCTTCTTCAGGAAATCTACCATCGGTTTGGTCGTCGGCTCCTGTCCCCAAGCTTTCTCGAAATCAGTAACCGAGTTGCTGCTCATGTTCATCCACATGGCAACCGCATCTGTGCAGTTGCCGAAATTGGTGCCGATGCCCATGTTTTTCACAGCATTTACAGCACTTTCCTCTACATAGTTTGCGTTCAGGTTTACCTGGTCGCGGGTAATCACGTTCTTGCTGTTCATAGCTGCTTTCCACCAGTCGTCGGATGGCATGTTGCTTCCATACCAAGGCATGAAGAAACTCCATTTTGCACCGGCATTCCATGCCTCATCGATGCCAGCTGTAGCTGTGTTGCTGTTGGCTTCAGTTCCGCACTCAGCCAGAGCGATGAGTTTACTAGGATAGCGTGCCTGAATCTCCTTGAACTCCTGAGCTTGCTTGGTTGCATCATAGCCATAGAGATCGCGACCGATGATATCTACATACTTGTCGCCAGGATACCAGTCGGCATCATTGTTATAGGTATTGGCATCACCATTGTAGTTCTGTGTAGTCCAAGCCCAAATCAAGTTGTGGATTCCCTTGTTTTGGAAGTAATCAAACATGGTCTGCCAAAGCTTTTTGTAAGTTTCAGCACCATTATATCCCCACCAGAACCAGGACTTACCCCAGCTGGCACCTGATTTCAGACAGGCATTACCGGCAGCCTCATGGAAAGGACGCCAAACGGCAACAACGCCTGCATCCTGCAACTTCTGCAGAACTTCCACCACCTTGTCCATCTCCTGATAGAACCATTTGTTCTCCCAAGAGCCAGCAGTAAATACGTTGGCTGATTTGAAGGATGTTTCTGATGGGGTGCAGGTTACACCGCTTCCATCTGTTCCCGGAGTGGTGCTTTCTGTCTTAGGCACATTGAAGTGCCACATCAGCGATACCAGCCCGCCCTGGTCTGCCCAGTTGGTAACAGGGGTGATGTCGTTATAGTTGATCCATCCGTTGGAACCCTGCTTAGGAACATAGATATGGATGAAATCATAGCAGTTCATGGCAGGATACTTGCCTGTTGCTTTATAAATCTTATCTGCTTCCTGGGTGTTCCAGTTGACGTTGGCGATGACCGAAGAGATGGTCTTGCTGCCATAATTCAACTGCAGATATTTGTAGAGACGCTTGGTCTTTTCTGTAGCAGAAGGGTCTGCAAGATTCACATCGCCTACTTCGCTTTCGTGATAGATAGAGAAGGAGATATTGTTGATCTTGTTGATGTCATAAGTTTCTTTTGCTCCGGTATCTTGCCCATTCAGATAGATTTCCAGTTGGTTGTTGACATTATGCTTCATGCTGCTGACCGTTTTTCCTTTGCCGGTCAGATTCCATTCTGCTTGCTTTCCTTCTGAATTGTTGATGGTAATTTTGAAACGTTCAGTCTGTGCCAAGGCAGTGAATGAAATCATTACTGCCAGAAGTGAGAGTAATATCTTTTTCATTGTCTTGCTACTTTAATGGATTTGTTATTTATTTTAATAAGGTATACGCCATGAGTCAACTCATCCAGCGGAATGATAGTTTTGCCATCAGCTGTGATAGGGGAGAGTTTGATGTTCTTTCCGTCCAGTGCGAAGGCGCTCACTTTGTTATTGATACCGTCTACGATGATGCGGTCACCTTCGAAGGCAAACTTGTTGTTGTTGTTTTCTACCTGCTTGATGCCTGTCGTTGTACCATAAGTGAAGGTGGAAACCTTCCACAGTTCGTAACTTGCGGTAGTGGCAGTGGAAGTCACGGTCATCTTGTCATTTCCGAAGGTTACTTCCGGTAGAGTGCTCAGCGCAAACTCAATCTGGTTTCCATCGTTGAATGATACGAACAGCGACTTGCCGTCGGCAGCTTTGGCTGAGATGCAGCTCAGAGCTACCAGTAAGGATAATGCAATTTTCTTCATATTGGGTTTTGTTATGGTTAAAATCAAAAATAGGGTGCCGTTGATGTAACTGCGCCGCAAAATTACGAATTATATTTAGATAAATTGCATCAAATTCTAAAAAAAATGGCATGTAGAAAGAATAGTATTGATAATGAGCAAGATAATATCATATATTTCGCTACTTTTGTCGTATCTTTGCCACCGAAAAGAATCAATTAACGTATTGATTCTAAAAACAATATTTAAACCTATAAAATATATAAAGCTTATGAAAAAGTTATTTACTTTAGTTTTTGGCTTAGCAGTGGCGCTTTGCGCTAACGCTTCTGAGCAGATTTCAACAGCCTTTGGCTCTTGGGGTGATGGATGTACTGTAGAGGGTAATACGCTGACCTTTACTGAAGCATGGAAGGGTGCTGGAGTAAATTTTACTACTGGTGATGGTACGACAGAACCAAAGAAGTGTACAGACTTCTCTGACTATGATTATCTTTGGGTAACATTCAGCGAGACAACATGTGATTTTAAGTTGTGTACTCAGTATACTTCAGGCTACGATCAGGATGTTCAAGTAGAAGCTCTTGCTGGAACCTTGGTTTTGGGTGTTAAGTTGAATGAAGATTATAGCGATCAGTTTGCACAGTATTACCTTCAGGGTAAGACTATAGGTAAACTTGTTGTAACAGGTGCGTACGTGGGTACTGAAAAGGAGTACAAGGCTATGCTGGCTGCCAACAAGCCTCAGAAGTCAGATTTGAATCTTGGTGATTTACCAACAGGATGGGGTAGCTCTACCTATGATCCAGCCACAAAGACTGTGACTATCGGTGATGACTGGTCTGGTAAGGGCTGGTGGCTTGATAAGGCAGATTATAGTGGTTTTGATAAAGTGGTTGTCAACTTCGCTGCTCCTACTGCTACTAATGGCAAGTTGGTAGTTGAGTATAATGGTGCAGATGCTGGTAATTCTGAATTCGCAGAGGGTGCTACATCTGTAGAGCTTACTCTTGATGCTGCTGCCAAGAACTCTGTAAAGCAGATTTATTTGCAGGGTCCTGCTGGAGCTCAGTTTGTTTTGGCAAGTGCTTACGTTTGCGTAACGGGTTACGTTCCGACAGGCATTTCTCAGACTGTTGCTGTTCCTGTAGCTAAGTCTTCAAAGGTATTCAATCTTGCAGGTCAGCAGGTAGGCAAGTCTTATAAGGGTGTTGTTATCAAGAACGGTAAGAAGTACGTTCAGTAATCTGCGCGAAAAGAAAACAAAAATAATGCATTGCATTTAATGCGCAATGATAAACAATCGATAAATATACATATACTTATATATAAAGGGTGATAAATTCATTTAAGGTGGATTTATCACTTTTTTTTTTATCAAAAGCAAATAAATGTTAGTAATCAGCAAAATTATATCATATAGTATCGAATAATAGTATTAACTTTGCAACCGAAAATGATAAATAAAAACAATCTGCTAAGTGATAATACTTCTGTATGATTTTGATGAATAAACAATATAATAATGACAATGATTACAATTAACAACAATATTAATAATTTATGAAAAAAATAGTTCTTGCTTTCTTGGCGCTCGTTATGAGCTGCCAGCTTTTCGCCCAGAGCAAATTGACTGGTACCATCCTGGATGGTAGCATGAACAATGAACCTCTGATTGGTGCAAGCGTTATCGTGGAAGGCACTGGTACTGGAGGTGTTTCCGACATGGATGGTAACTTCTGTATTACTTTGCCTAAGGGTAAGACACGTATCAAGGTGTCGAGTGTGGGTATGAAGACCCAGGTTATCAATGTGGCTGGTAAGTCGAATATAACCATTACGATGCAGGAAGATTCCAAGGTGATGGATGAAGTCGTTGTCGTAGGTTATGGTACGATGAAGAAGAGCGACTTGAGTGGTGCCTTGAGTTCCCTGAAGGGTGAAGACCTGATGAAGGGTGGTGCTCTTGACCTGGCTCATGGTATGCAGGGTAAGGTTGCCGGTGTACAGATCAACCAGAGCGATGGTGCTCCTGGTGGTGGTATGAGTATCGTGGTACGTGGTGCCAACTCATTCTCAACTTCTTCTCAGCCTCTTTATATCGTAGATGGTATTCCTTTTGATACCGGTTCTACTCCTAGCAATGGTGCTACTCAGAATGAGCAGGGTAGTAACCCTCTGAGCATGATTAACCCTCATGATATCGAGAACATCGAAATCCTGAAGGATGCCTCTGCTACAGCTATTTATGGATCACGTGGTGCCAACGGTGTCGTTATCATCACTACCAAGCGTGGTAAGGCGGGTAAGCCTAAGGTTGAGTTCTCTGGCAACTGGGGCTTCTCTCATATCTCTAAGAAGATTGATATGCTGGATCCTGTAACCTATGCCCGTTATCAGAATGAGCAGGTTACTAACGACCAGTATTATTTGGGCTCTCGTACTACTAATATGCCATATCCTGGTACATGGGGCTATCAGTATTATAATGATAATCACATTAATTATAATACAGGTAAGTATACTGGTAAGCCTGAGGACTATGCTCACCCAGGCTGGTACTATGATGAGTATGGAAACGCTACCCAGATTGACGTGGCTGACTGGCAGGATGAAATCTTCCAGACTGCTTTCCAGCATGATTATAACCTCAGCGTGAGCGGTGGTGATGACAAGGGTTACTATTCATTCTCAGGCAACTATGCCAAGCAGGATGGTACCATCAAGAACTCTGGCTATGAGCGTTATGCACTTCGTGCCAATATCGCACGCCATATCTACAGTTGGTTGGAGATTGGTACAAACCAGAGCTTTACCAACAGTACTACCAATTTCGCCAACACATTGAGCTACAACACGGGTGTGGTACGTTCAGCTTTGCTGTTCCCTCCAACCTATGGTCCTAACACTGATACTACTCAGATGGATGACCTCAACTGGTTGGCAGCCAATCCTTCTGCCTATGTAAATAGTGCCAAGGATGAGTTGCATAGCATCAACTACTTCAGTAGTTCTTTCGTAGAGATCAAGCTGTTCCCATTCCTGAAGTTCCGCCAGAACCTGGGTCTTTCTTATAATGACTCACATCGTGGAAGCTATTACGACCGTCATACCCAGGAGGGTAAGGCTCCTACAAATGGTAAGGCTAGCCGTGCTACCAATATCTGGAAGAGTCTGACTGCCGAGTCGCTCCTCACATTCGACTATACATTGGCTAAGGTTCACAAGTTTAACGCTGTGGCAGGTTTCACTGTAGAGAATGCGTCTTGGGACAATACTTCTATCCTGGCATCCAACTTCCCGGATGACTTGACAAAGGATAATGATTTGAGCCGTGCGCTCGACAAGGCTACTCTCAGCAGCGACAAGGGTAATCAGCGCCTGGTTTCATTCCTGGGTCGTATCAATTACACCCTGATGGATAAGTATCTGTTTACAGCCAGTGTACGTTCTGATGGTTCTTCTAAGTTTACAGACAAGAACAAGTGGGCTACCTTCCTTTCTGGTGCCTTCGCTTGGCGTGCTTCTGAGGAGAAGTTCATCAAAGACTTGAATATCTTCTCTAACTTGAAATTCCGTCTCTCTTATGGTGAGACCGGTAACCAAGGTATTGGTTCTTATCGCACCTTGCCTCAGCTCGGTGTTGCCAACTATCCATTCAGCGGCAGCATTCAGAGCGGTTCTGCTATGGTTTCATGGCGCGGTCCGGTAGATGCTGATATCAAGTGGGAGACCACTGCTCAGTATAACCTCGGTGTTGACTTCGGATGGTTTAACAACCGACTGACCTTTACTGCCGACTATTATTACAAGAAGACCCGCGACTTGCTGCAGGAGGTGAAGATACCACCTTCTACAGGTTTCTCTAATAAGTTGACCAACTCGGGTAATGTAACCAACAAGGGTCTTGAGTTGACCTTGGGTATTACTCCTATTGACAGTCACGACTGGCATTGGAACATCAATGCGAACCTGGCATTCAACAAGAATGAGATTGGCGGTTTGAATGGTGACCAGTATGCCAATACCTTGTGGTATGGTGCTGATAACGTGTTTATCCAGCGCAATGGTTGTCCTATCGGTGCCATTTATGGTTATGTAGAGGATGGTTTCTATAACAATGAGGCTGCCGTACGTGCCGATCCGCAATATACATTTGAAAGTGATGCTACCGTGAAGTCGAAGATTGGTGAAATCCGTTATCTTGACCTCAATCATGATGGCAAGATTACAGAGGCCGACTGTACCATCATTGGTGATACCAACCCAGACTATACATGGGGTTTGACCAACAACCTGACCTGGAAGGACTTGTCTCTCAGCTTCATGCTTCAGGGTTCTCATGGTAACGACATCTTCAATGGTAACTTGCAGGATGTAAAGTTGGGTGACATCGGTAACATCCCTGTAGATGCATACAACTCTCGCTGGCAGGCAGATAGCTACGAGAACGCAAAGTGGCCTAAGGCTTCTTCTGGCTACGAGCGTAACTTCCTGGTAAGCAATCGCTATGTAGAGGATGGCAGCTATATCAAGTTGAAGAACATCAGCTTGACCTACAACTGGAATCATCCTTTCAAGAGTGTAGGTCTGGAGCGCCTGCAGTTTAGCTTTACTGCCACCAACGTATTCACTATCACAGACTACAGTTGGTATGACCCAGATGTAAATGCATTCGGTAGCGACTCATCCCGTCGTGGTGTGGATATCTACTCATATCCATCAGCCCGTACATTCACATTCGGTATCAATGCAACATTCTAAAGATACACATATTAAATAAATAGAATTATGAAAAGAATTAATAAATATATACTGTCGGCTATGTTGCTGGGATGCGGAACCATGGTAACCACTTCCTGCAATGATTTTCTGACAGAAAAGCCTGAAAGTATGATAGGTCCTGATAATATCGGTGACTCAAAGGAGGCTGTTGATACTTGGGTGACAGGTGTTTATAGCAACTGGCTTTACGATATGTTCTGTTGGGGTGAGTTCCCTAAGGTATTGGAACTCGATGCCGACTATATTTCCGGTCCAGACTGGCTGTTTGGTACTCTGGGTGCCGGTAACTTCCAGGCAGAACCTGATTTGGACAAGATGTGGAAGGGTCCTTACAATCTGATTAATGATGCTAACATTGCTGTGCGCTATATCTCTGCCATGAGCAACGTGGATGAGAATTACAAGAACAATGCCCTCGGCGAGTGCTACTTCCAGGAAGCTTTTGCTTATTTCCTCTTGGTAAGAGCATACGGACCTATTCCGTATCTGGCCACCGATGTGAGTGCTAGTGGTGAGTTCATGAATAGTCGCCGTCCGGTGAAGGAGATTTACGGTCACATCATCGATTTGCTGACCAAGGCTTCTGAACTGATGTACCATCGTGATAACAACAATTATCAGGAGGGTCATGTCAATGCCGGTTCAGCTGCCGGTTTGTTGGCTAAGGTATATGCAACGATGGCTTCTGCTGCTATGCCAGAAGGCACCGAGGTGAATGTACGTACCGGTGAGCCTTTCCGCACGGTAACCGTGAACGGCAAGGAATACAAACTCTACCGTACCCCAGCCACCGAGACTTTCAGAAAGACTCAGGTAGAAGGATATCAGGATATGGATCCGCATGAGCTTTACACCGAGGCTGCTAAGTGGGCAAAGAAGGTGATTGATGGTGAATTTGGACCTTATGAGTTAAGTAAGTATGAGAATCTTTGGTCTCGCAATCATCGAGGCGATTCAGAGATGATGTGGGGTGTTCGCTCTGCAGTTTCTTCTGCTTCTGACAACTATCACACCAATGTCCACACCACCTATTCGGGGTACAAGGCGAGTGCTGGTAGCGAGTTTCTTACTTCTGGTGGATGGGTAGGATGTACCAATGCATGGTATCAGCTTTTCGACGACCAGGACTTGCGTATTGTGAAGGGAGTACGTCACACCTGGAGATATTATTACCAGGAAAAGTATAACGGATGTTTCTATTATCCACAGTCCTGGTGTGAGAAGATTACCGGTAATGATGTTTACGGCAACTATGTGCGTGAACCGGATGCTGAGTACAAGAATACAGGCATGACATACCAGTACAACCAGAGCAACGAGTGTTTGGCATTCACCACCAAGTATGATGACTGTGAGAATGATGCTTTGGAGTATCCAGACAGCTACTGGCCATTCCTGCGCTATGCCGATGTACTCCTGATTTATGCTGAGGCAGAAACCGAGTTGGGCCACTTGGAAGAGGCAATGAAGTATCTCAATATGGTTCGCAAGCGCTCAAATGCCACATTGATGAGTGCAGTGTCTACCCAGACTGGTATGCGAAGCAGCATTCTGGAAGAGCGTGCTAAGGAGTTTGCTTGCGAGGGTGACCGCCGTTGGGATCTTATCCGTTGGGGTATCTATCTCCAGGCAATGAATGCCATCGGAGGTCGTGATGAGGCAAATATCAACAAGGCTCGTTCTGAGCGCAACCTGCTTTATCCAATCCCAGCAGATGAAATCAATGTAAATGATAGCATCTCATCCAACAACCCAGGTTGGAACTAATGTGTAATTCTTTTAAAAGAAGATAATTATGAAAATCAATATCAAAAATATTAGTCTATCAGCGATGGCAATCCTCGCTTTTGCATCATGCAGTGATGTGGTAGATTACTCTGTGCCAGATAGAACCTCCAACAGTGGAGCACCTGCTATCAGCCAGATTTATGATGTGCAGGATACTGGTTATGTGGCACCGCTCAATGGTGGTGTGCTCAACCAGATGATTCACATCAAGGGACAGAACCTGGCTAATGCCAAGAAAATTCGCTTCAACGACGTGGATGTGGATGTTCGCCAGGTTTATGCAACAACCGATGAGGCGTGGGTCAAGATTCCACGTGTCATTCCTGGTGTGCAGAACGATATCCTTCTCTATGAGACAGATAAGGGAACAACGGAAATTAATTTCCCGGTTTCTATCCCTAGTGTAGAGATTGAAGGATTGAAGAACGAGTTTGCTCTACAGGGCAACCAGGTTCAGATTACTTCCGATTATATGGATCTCTATGGATTCAATGATACCACAGAGACAAGTCCTGCAAAGGTATATATCGAGAATGTGGATGCCGGTTACAGAAAGGAAATCCATTGTGATTCCTGCTCGGAGAAATTTACCAGCATCGTGATTCCTGAGGATTGTCCAGACAATTCACTGATTCATTTCTCATGGCATGAGATCAGTGGTGACAAGACTGTAACGCTTCCTTATCGCATGACAGACCAGCTTATGTTTGGTGATTTCAACGGCGACCTCGGCTGGTGGAACGATTGGGGCAAGGGACTTGTCACTGATGGTACCAAGAGTGGCGACCCAGAGTCGCTCGGTTTCGGTTTCCTCCGTGTCAAGGGTACCTATGATGCATGGTCATGGAACAGTACTGGTTTCGGTTGCAACTGGAAATGGTTTGATGCCTCGGCTCACCCAGAGAACTATGTGCTGAAGTTTGAGGTGGCTACCAATTCTTCTAATCCATTCAACAACTATGGTGACAATGGTGCCAGCGGCAGCAAGAATGGTGGATACAACTTCACCCTGCAGGCTGGTGGCGAAGGAAAATGCCAGTTTGATCCAGTATCTATGGGTATCAACAATACCTATGGTAAATGGGTAACTGTATCTATTCCTCTTACAGATGTCTTGAAGGGTGGCAGCCTGCCTACAGCGGAAAACCAGTTTGTTGCATTGGAATTCGTGATGCAGCCTAATACGGCTGATGCCTGGAATGTGGACCATTGCTTCGGTCAGTTCCGTATTGAACCAAAGAAATATTAAAGACTTTTAGATTATGAAGAAGATATTATTTTTATGTGCAGCGATGTTGGCTATGACCTTTGCTGCATGTTCTGACAACGACACCGATTACTTGCCTGCTCGTCATTTCGACGATGCGACGGCACCATCGGTGGTGTCAGTTTCGCCAGAAAATGGAGCTTCAGAACTCGATACCTTCGTCAATGTGGTTGTCACATACGATGAGCCTGTTTATGCAGTTCCTAACACGACGATTAAAGTATATACCGATGACTCCACCTTTTATTATGTGGATGATACCCTTTCTTATACCGAGGGTAATCAGCTGATTATTCCTTTGCATGCAAAGGCTGCCACGAATTATAAGATTCAGATCATGAAGCCTTCGGTGCGTGACAGTTCGTATAATTTCGCTTCTGAGTATACATTCAGTCTCTCTACCCGTGCTTACAACAACTGGGATGCAGAACTGTTTGACATTACTCCTGACTTGTGTAACGCCAATGCTACGGAGGCAACCAAGAAACTCTATGCTTACCTGGTAGAGAACTTCGGAAAGAAGACTCTTGCCGGTGCGATGGCTAATGTAAACTGGAATACGGAGAATGCAGAGAAGATGTATGAACTCACAGGCAAGTATCCTGCACTCAACTGTTTCGACTTCGTTCACTTCAACAACAGTAAGCCATTGAGCAGTTCTAATTGGATTGACTATACCAATACAAGTGTAGTAGAGGATTGGTACAACAACAATGGTATCGTAGAATGCATGTGGCACTGGAATGTTCCTGCATCTGAGGATAAGATAAATGATGTTTCTTCTTATACTTTCTATGCAGAGAAGACCTCTTTCACCTGCAAGCAGGCTGTAAGAAAGGGTACTTGGGAGAATGATCGGGTAAAGCGCGACTTGAATGTCATTGCCGATTATCTCCTGGCTCTTCAGAAAAAGGGTATCCCAGTTATCTGGCGTCCTCTCCACGAGGCTCGTGGTAACTACGGCAAATGGGGTGATACTGGCAAACCTTGGTTCTGGTGGGGATCTAATGGTCCTGTTCAGTTTAAGAAACTCTGGAAGCTGATGTATGAAACCTTCAAGGAAAAGGGTGTGAACAACCTGATTTGGGTCTGGACTTCTGAAGGTTACTATCAGGATGAGAATGACAAGACCGTTACGAATGATATGGACTGGTATCCAGGCGATGAATATGTAGATATCATTGCACGTGATTACTACTGCAAGAATCAGAATACATCCTATCATTCATCTCTGGCTCAGGAGTATGAGGAACTTCGCAAGATTACCAATGGTAAGAAGTTGATTACACTGGCAGAGTGTGATGCCATTCCTTCTATCGCGAATATGTTCAACGATGGAGCGATGTGGAGCTGGACCATGCCTTGGTGTGGTAAGGATGCCGATGGCATTGATTACTTCAATAGTGTATATAACACTTCAAGTTTCATGAAGGATTTCTTCAACAACAAGAATGTGATTACCCGTGATCAGGTTCCAAGTTTCAAATAACAGTTTGAACGAATCAATTTGAATTATATAAGGTGGCAAATCTCATTTAAAAAGGGATTGCCACCTTTTTTAGTGTGTATTTTTTAGGTTATTTAAAGATATAATAATGCATTTTTTTCCTCTTTGAAAAGAAAGTGTAATCATTTAGCAAAATAGTACAAGGGTTATAGAAAGATTTATGTTAACTTTGCAACCGTAAAACTGAATGTTTAACTAACAAGATTAACAACGACAATATGAATCATCGAATTGCAAATGTTTTTAGGTTAATAATTATAAGTGTTCTGACGAGTGTGCTGGGGACTTCAAGCCTCAGCGCACAAATCAGAGGAAACAACATCGTTGTAACGGTAACTCCTGACCATCAGGACTGGAATTATCGGGTAGGCGAGAAGGCTAACTTCACGGTGAATGTGAGAAAGAGCGGTACGCTACTCAATCAGGTGAAGGTAGATTATGAAGCCGGACCGGCAATGTTTCCGGAGGTGAAGAAAAGTACCACTCTCAAGGACGGAACCATGAAATGGTGCGGCAGTCTGAACAGACCGGGCTTCTACCGCCTCAAGGTTATCGCTCATGTTGATGGCAAGGATTACGAAGGCCTTTGCACGGCAGGGTTCTCTCCAGAGAAGATTCAGCCTTTCGCACAGGAACCTAAGGATTTCGATGCTTTCTGGAAGAAGGCACTGGATGAGGCAAGACAGAATGACCTCAATCCTACCAAGGTGCTTCTGCCTGAACGTTGTACCAAGGATAAGAATGTATATGAAATCAGTTATAACAACAACCGCTGGGGCTCTAAGATGTATGGCATCCTGAGTGTACCGGTAAAAGAAGGCAAGTATCCGGCTTTGCTCCGTGTGCCTGGTGCGGGTGTCCGCCCTTATGCCGGCGATACTTATACGGCTCCTGCTGAATGCATCGTACTGGAAATCGGTATTCATGGTGTTCCTGTTACCATGCAGCAGAAGATTTATGATGATCTTGCCAATGGCGAACTGAATGGTTACTGGGATACCAATCTCGAGAATCCTTATCGCAATGCTTACAGACGGGTAGTAACCGGTGCTGTCCGTGGTGTGGATTATATCGCTTCGCTCCCTGAGTGGAACGGGAAGACTATCGGTGTAACGGGTTCTTCACAGGGTGGATTCCTTTCCATCGCTGTGGCAGCTCTCGACAAGCGAATCACATTCCTGGCTCCTGTTCATGATGCCATGTGTGATTATGAAGCTGAGATTCATGGAGTTGCAGGCGGCTGGCCTCACTACTTCTATAAGGAAGACAAGGCACAGGGGGCTGCATGGAAAGAGCAAAAACTTACGGATTTGGAAAAGGCAAGACTCGAAGGTGCACGCTATTATGATGGCGTCAACTTCGCCCGTCGCATCACTGTTCCTGGCTGGTACAGTTTCGGTTATAATGATGAGGTGGTTCCACCTACTTCTTCTTATGGATTATATAATAGTGTGAAGGCGCCAAAGACCCTGAGTCTGTATCAGATGACCGGTCATTACTGGTATCAGGAACAGTGGGATGAATGGCAGGCTTGGATTATTCAGCAATTAAAGAAATAGATATATGATAGGAAAAAGAATTTTGATTGGTGCTGCTTGCCTCATGGCGATGCAAGGAGCAATGGCACAGGTTGATGGCGTTACGGGCGCATCAGTCCAGACAGCCAATACTTCCTGCTGCAAGGGTAAAAAGCAATGTTGCAATACTCCGGCAGAGCAACTGAAGGTCAGACTGCAGAAATTACTGAACAAGGGAATCATGCTCGGTCATCAGGACGATCCGGTGTATGGTACTACTTGGAAATGGGATGAAGGAAAGAGCGACGTGCTCCTCACTACGGGCGACTATCCTGCAGTGATGGGATTCGACCTCGGTAAGATAGAACTCGACAGCAAGGAAAATCTCGACGGCGTTCCTTTCGACCGTATGCGAAAAGAAATCATTGCCCAAAATGAGAGAGGAGGCATCGTTACATTGAGCTGGCATCCTTGGAATCCGGTAACAGGCGAGAATGCCTGGGATCCGAAAGGTGATGCTGTTGCTGCTGTCCTGGATGGAGGCGCCCAGCAACAGAAGTTTGATGGCTGGCTCAAGAAGGTTTCTGATTTCATTCTCTCTTTGAAGACAAACGATGGTAAACTGGTTCCTGTCATCTTCCGACCATGGCATGAAATGAATGGCGGATGGTTCTGGTGGGGAGCTAACAGTTGCACACCTGTACAATACAACCAACTATACGTAAAAACCCTAGATATGCTTACTAAAGCAGGGTGCAACAATATCGTTTGGGCTTGGTCACCTAATCTCGGCAGCGAGAAGACTGTTGAAAAATTCCTGGAGCGATTCCCGGGCGAGAAGTATGTGGATATGGTGGGTGTTGATGTCTATGAGTTTGATAACAACGATGCCAACTATCAGCAGAACCTTGCTGCAACGCTCGATGTTCTGATGGAAGCAGCCAAGAAGGTGGGCAAGATTCCTGCCCTCACCGAAACGGGTTGCAGGGGTATCGCCAGCAAGAAGGACTGGTTTACGCAAACCCTTTGGCCTGTACTTCAGAAGTATCAGTTGAGTTATGTTCTCTTCTGGCGTAATGCCTGGGATAAACCTCAGGAAGAGGCTTACCTCCCTGGTGTCGGTGATGGTGATATCGTCAAGGACTTCAAGGCATTCAAGAAGGAAAAGAAAGTCCTCTTTGCCAAAGACATCAAGAAAGTTAAGTGAAGAACGAAGAGTGAAGAGTGAAGAATTCAATAGTCTTTACTAATCATAAAGTTCAAAGTTCAAAGTTTAAAGTTCAAAGTAAGATATATTATGACTACATTTCAAGACAAAGTGAAAGCACTTCGCGCTCATCATGAGGAATTGTTGAGCCGTAAGAATGAACCCGTAGAGTGGGGAAATGGTATCTACGAAAAGTATAAGAACCCAATCCTCACCGCAGAACATACTCCATTGGAGTGGCGTTACGACTTCGATGAGAAGAGCAACCCTTATCTCATGCAGCGCATCATGATGAATGCTACGCTCAATTCGGGTGCCATCAAGTGGAATGGTAAGTATCTCCTCGTTGTTCGTGTTGAGGGTGCTGACCGCAAGAGTTTCTTTGCCGTAGCAGAGAGTCCTAATGGTGTTGACAACTTCCGTTTCTGGGATGAGCCTATCACCATGCCGGAGGATGTTGTTCCTGCTACCAACATCTATGATATGCGACTCACCGCTCATGAGGATGGCTACATCTATGGCGTGTTCTGTGCTGAGCGTCATGATGATGACCAGCCAGGCGACCTGAGTGCAGCTACTGCTACAGCAGCCATCGCCCGTACCAAGGACCTGGTAAACTGGGAGCGTCTTCCTGATTTGAAGACCAAGAGCCAGCAGCGCAATGTGGTTCTCCATCCGGAGTTCGTTGATGGCAAGTATGCTTTCTATACCCGTCCACAGGATGGTTTCATCGATACAGGTTCTGGTGGTGGTATCGGTTGGGCTCTTGTTGATGATATCACTCATGCCGAAATCAAGGAAGAGAAGATCATCAATGCCCGTCACTATCACACCATACAGGAGGTGAAGAACGGTGAGGGTCCTCATCCTATCAAGACTGATAAGGGCTGGTTGCATCTGGCTCACGGTGTTCGTGGCTGTGCCAGCGGTCTCCGCTATGTGCTCTATATGTACATGACTTCTCTTGAGGATCCTACAAAGGTGATTGCAGAACCAGGTGGATATCTCCTCGTACCGGAAGGTCCTGAGTATATCGGTGATGTAATGAATGTAGTTTTTGCCAATGGTTGGATTGCAGATGAGGATGGTAAGGTATTCATCTACTATGCTTCTTCTGATACCCGCATGCATGTGGCAACTTCTACCATCGACCGATTGGTAGACTACTGCATGAACACACCAAAGGATGATTATCGCACTCAGTTCTCTGTAGAGAAGATCAAGGCTTTGGTAGCAAAAAATAAACAGACTTTAAGTAAATAGTTTCAGGTATTAAGATTGTAGGGATTCGTACTCTTCATCCGTATTATTGTATATGAATGAGGGGCGAATCCCTTTTTCAGTAATTTATTAATTGTAAATTGTCAATTATAAACAATGGCTCGTTTAAAAGAAAAAATAGCTTATGCATTGGGTGATGCCGCTGCTGGTGGTATTGTATGGAAGGTGATGTCTATCGCTTTCCCTCTGTTTTTTACAAATGTCTTCGGACTCTCGTTTGCGGATGCGGCAGTACTGATGCTCGTAGCCCGCATGTTCGATGTGGTTACCGACCCGCTGATGGGTACTCTTGCCGACCGTACCCAGAGCCGTTTCGGTACCTACCGTCCTTGGCTCATCTATGGTGCCATTCCTTTCGGATTGATATTCGCCCTCTTGCTCTATACCCCAGACTTCGGCCCTATGGGCAAGCGAATCTATGCTTATGCCCTCTATCTCCTGATGATGGCGGTATATACGATGGTGAATGTGCCTTACGGCTCATTGCTCGGTGTGATGACCGATGATGATGATGAGAAGAACCAGTTCTCTTCTTTCCGTATGGTGGGTGCTTATGCCATGGGATTCGTCACCCTGCTCTCTTTTCCATATCTCCAGAAGATGGTAGGTGGTTCTGCCGCTCATCAGTATGCTGTCATTGGTGCCGTGCTCGGTATTATTGCAGCTGTGATGACATTGGCTTGCGGACTCCTCACCAAGGAACGTCTGAAGCCGAAACGCGCTGAGAAGTTCTCATTCCAGCAGTTTGCCGACCTCGTTCACAACAAGGCGTGGCTCTATATGACAGCCATCGCTGTGTGTACCAACTTCTTCAACGGATTCCGCTATGCCGTTGCCGGCTATATGTTTGATTACTGTCTGCATGGCAATGTAACCATCGAGGGACTGATTATCAACTATACCGTTTTCATGGCGTTTGGTGAAGTAACCTGTATGATTTTCGGTGGTGTATCTCCTTGGTTCACCCGTCTGGTAGGCAGCAAGCGCATGGCATTCTTCTGGGCTGCAGCACTCTGTCTGGTTCTCTCGGTTGTCTTCTTCTTCATCCCGATGGATCCATCGTATATCTGGGTGATGATAGTTATCGTTATCCTTACCTCTATGGGTATCGGTATCTATTCGCCATTGATGTGGTCTATGTATGCCGATGTAGCCGACTATCATACCGAGCATTTCGGAACATCAGCTACAGGTCTTATCTTCTCTTCCGGTACGATGAGCCAGAAGTTTGGTACCGCCATTTCCGGTTCTCTCATTGCCCTCTTCCTGGGCTGGGCAGGTGCCAACATGATAACAGATAAGATGGGTAATACGATGATCGACCCAGCCAGTGTCACCGACTCTGTGCTTACGATGGTATGGTCGTTGTTCTCTCTCTTCCCAGCCGTCATCGCCTTCCTGCTGATGGTGCTGTCTTGGAAGTTCCCTATCCGCAAATAACTGTTTTAACATAACTAATAATCACTATTAAGAAAGGAAACATGGAAAATCTTAAAGAAACGATGCGGGATGTTCTGGAGAATAACATCCTCAGCTATTGGCTGACGAAAGTGAAAGATGAAGAAAACGGCGGCTTTTATGGACGTGTAGATGGTAACGACCAGGTACATCCTGAAGCCGAGAAGGGTGCGGTGATGAATGCCCGAATCCTCTGGGCGTTTTCTGCTGCCTACCGTGTGTTGAAGAAGCCGGAATATCTTGAGGCTGCCACTCGTGCCAAGGAGTATGTGCGCGATTATTTCCTCGACAGGGAATATGGCGGCATCTACTGGAGTGTTGACTATCAGGGCAATCCGCTCGATACCAAGAAGCAGACTTACGCCATCGGCTTTGCCATCTATGGTTTCTCGGAGTATGCTCGTGCAACAGGCGACAAGGAGGCACTGGATATTGCCATCTCCCTGTATCATGACATCGAGAAGCATGCCTTTGATGCCAAGAACAACGGATATATCGAAGCATTGACCCGTGAATGGAATCCGATTGCAGACATGCGTCTTTCTGATAAGGATGAGAATGGTTCCCGTACGATGAATACCCATCTGCATATCATCGAGCCATATACCAATCTTTATCGTGTATGGAAGACTCCGGAACTGGAGAAGAGCATCCGCAATCTGCTCGATATCTTCACCGATAAGCTTCTGAACAAGGAGACTTATCATCTCGACCTCTTCTTCAATGACGAGTGGGAGGGCAAGCGCAACATCGAGAGTTACGGTCATGATATCGAGGCTTCCTGGCTGCTCCATGAAACCGCTCTTGTTCTGGGCGATAAGGTATTGCTGCATAAGATAGAGCACATCATCCGTCGTATAGCCGATGCTGCAGATGAAGGCTTACGTCCGGATGGCAGT
>ENA-ORUB01002055-ORUB01002055.1-human-gut-metagenome-genome-assembly--contig:-NODE-2055-length-19850-cov-8.462794_pt1 | contig 19850 bp, 19 predicted proteins | sample MGYA00241918_ERZ509200 | MGnify/ENA primary metagenome ERZ509200 (study PRJEB26280, sample SAMEA2338853) | human gut metagenome | biome: human gut; feature: human-associated habitat; material: faeces... | reverse complement strand
GCTGGTAAAAGCCCACCACAGTGTAGGTGTGGGGCGTGGTATCTGTCAGCGTCTCACCCTTGGTATAGGGGTCATCGGCCGTCAGCTCCTCCCCACCCAGCGTCCGGTGGCCCAGCTCCAGCTCCATGGTGTCCCCCAGCGCATAGCGGACGCTGCCATTGGACCACAGATGCTCCGGCAGAAGGAGCTCCCCGGCCTTCTCCGGCAGGCGACCTTGGGTCAGTCGGATGGATAGAAGGTCCGGCAGGTCGGGGTCCATGGACATGACCCGCAGATACGGCTTATACTCGTTCTGGCTGCCGATATTGCCCCAGCCCACCGTCTGCCAGGCGGACATCTCCGTGATCTCCTTTTCATCACGGCTCAGCTGCGTTGCCTGCTGCTCCGTGAGGTTCTGGTAGCAGCCGTGGAACCGGCCCACGGTGTACTCCGTCGTGCGCACCAGATACCGCACGCCGCTGTAGGCTCCCTCCGTCACGGCGGTGAACATGGCCACCGACAGCACGATGCCCACGATGGTCACCCAGGTGCGGGAGCGGTTCTTCCGCAGGGACTGCCGGGTGAAGCGGTGGAATACGTTCATTTTTGCACCTCCCGGATCCGTTGATTCCGGGTGATGCGCCCGTCCTCGATGGCAATGATCCGGTGGGCCTGCAGGGCGATGTTTTCGTCGTGGGTGATGATCACCAGCGTCTGACCGTACTTCCGGTTGGAGAGCTTCAGCAGCTCCACGATCTCCTGGCTGTTTTTGCTGTCCAGGTTCCCTGTGGGTTCGTCTGCCAGCACCACCGCCGGGGCGTTCATCAGTGCACGGCCGATGGACACCCGCTGCTGCTGTCCGCCGGACAGCTGGTTGGGCAGGTGCTTTTCCCGGCCCCGCAGGCCCAGCACATCCAGCAGCTCGTCAAGCCGCTGCCTGTTCACCGCACGGCCGTCCATCAGCACCGGCAGCGTCATATTCTCCACCACGTTCAGCACCGGGATGAGGTTATAAAACTGATAGATCAGGCCCACCTGCCGCCGGCGGAAAATGGCCAGATGGTCCTCGTCCTGGGCGTATACGTCCTGGCCGTCCACATACACCTTGCCGGAGGTGGGCCGGTCCACGCCGCCCAAAATGTGCAGCAGCGTGGACTTGCCGGACCCGGACGGCCCGATGATGGCCAGAAACTCCCCCTTTTCCACGGAAAAGGACACGTCGTCCACCGCCCGGACCTGATTCTCCCCCTGGCCGTATACCTTGCTGAGATGCTCGATGCGCAGAATCTCCATATGCTCCGCCTCCTTGCTTTACTGCCGTCAGTATACCAGGCCAAAGTGACAATCCGGTGACTATTGGAAAAAAATTGTGCCCGGGTCAGAGCTTCTGCACCGCCACGTCGCACAGCTGCACGCCGATGCCCTTGTCCCGGGCGGCCCGGTTGCCCTTGTCCAGCAGCTTCTCCCGGTTTTTGGTCACCAGCTGCACCAGCAGCCGGTCCTTCTGCTCCTGGCTCATGGCTCCCAGCAGCGTCCGGGCCATACCGGCAGCCATATCCGGGTTTCCGGCCAGGACGCTGCCCAGAATGCCGCCCTTGTCCTCCCGCCGCAGCTTCTCCGCCACCACCGGGATCAGATACTCCGCAACGGAGTCATAGTCGATGTTGTCCACCAGAATACGCAATTCTAACATAGTTCCTCCTGTCGCTGCTGCTTTGTAAAAAACCGGGACGCGCCGCGGCGCGTCCCGGTACGGGTACATTCGCTTACGCCTTGGGGCCTGCGGCCACAACCTCGGCGCTCATGTGGGTGTACTTCTTGAAGTTCTCCACGAAGCTGGCCGCCAGCTTCCGGCAGCTGGCCTCGTAGGCCGCCTTATCCTCCCAGGTGTTGGCGGGAATCAGCAGCTCACTGGGCACGCCTTCAATGGACGTGGGCACCTGGACGCCAAAGGTGGGGTCGGTAACAAACGCCGCCTTCTCGATCTCGCCGGTCAGGGCGGCGGTGACCATGGCGCGGGTATAGGCCAGCTTCATGCGCTTGCCGGTGCCGTTCCAGCCGGTGTTCACCAGGTACACCCTGGCCCCGGACTTCTCCACCTTATCCGCCAGCATGGCGGCATACACGGAGGGATCCAGGGGCAGGAAGGGCTCGCCGAAGCAGGTGGAGAAGGTAGGCACCGGCTCGGTGACGCCGATCTCGGTGCCGGCCACCTTGCTGGTGAAGCCGGATACGAAATAGTACATGGCCTGGTTCTTGTCCAGCTTGCTGATAGGCGGCAGCACGCCGTAGGCGTCGGCGGTGAGGAAGATCACCGTCTTGGGCACGCTGGGGCTCATGCCGGACAGCTCCGCATTGGGGATATACTCCACGGGATACCCCACCCGGCTGTTCACCGCCAGGGAATCGTCGTCGAAATCGAACTCCCGGGTCTCGGGGTCCATGACCACGTTCTCCACCAGGGAGCCAAAGCGGATGGCGTTGTAAATCTCCGGCTCACCCTCCGGGGAGAGGTTGATGCACTTGGCATAGCAGCCGCCCTCGAAGTTGAACACGGAGTCGTCGGCCCAGCCGTGCTCATCATCGCCGATGAGCTTGCGGGCGGGGTCGGCGGACAGGGTGGTCTTTCCGGTGCCGGACAGGCCGAAGAACACAGCGGAGTCGCCGTCCTTGCCGATGTTGGCGGAGCAGTGCATGGGAAACACGCCCTGCTTGGGCAGGATGTAATTCATCACGGAGAACACGGATTTCTTGATCTCGCCGGCGTACTGGGTGCCGCAGATCACCACCAGATGGGCCTCATAGTCCACCAGAACGGCTGCCTCGGACCGGGTGCCGTCTATCTCGGGGATGCACTTGAAGCCCGGGGCGGCAATGATAGTATAATCCTCATGGAAGTCCTTCAGCTGGTCCGCCGTGGGGCGGCGCAGCAGCTGATGGATGAACAGATTCTGGCTGGCCAGCTCATTGACGATGCGGAAGCCCTTGGTATACTTGGGGTCCGCCCCGGCGAAGCCGTCGAAAATGAAAATGTCCTTGTTCTGGAGATACGCCGTGACCTTGGCATAGATGGCATCGAACCGGGCCTTGTCCATGGGGCGGTTCACCTTGCCCCAGGCGATGTCGTCATGAATGGCGGGGGTGTCCACGATAAACTTGTCGTTGGCGCTGCGGCCGGTGTATTTGCCGGTCTTTACCACCAGGGCACCGGTGTTGGACAGGGTGCCCTCGCCCCGGCGCAGGGCATGCTCCGTCAGCTGGGCCGGCGTCAGATTGCGGTACACCGCGGCAGCATTGATGATGCCCAGCTTTTCCAGTCCGTAAGTTTCCATGTGCTTGTTCCTCCTCAAAATGTTCCTATTTCGCTGATGTTTCCCCTGTTGATTCTGTCCACAGGACAGAGACAGCATGAGTATATCATATCTTTTCGCAAAAGGGAACCCCGATTTTTATTTCCGCAGAGCCTGTACCGCCGCCCGCAGGGCGTCCACGTGCTCCTGGGTAGTGGCCCAGCTGGCGCAGAAGCGCACGCCGGAATGGGTCTCGTCCACCCGCTCCCAGTATTCATAGCCAAAGCTCTTCCCCAGCTCCGCCAGCTCGTCGTCGGGCATAATGGGATACTGCTGGTTGGTGGGGGAATCAAACAGCAGCGGGTACCCGGCGGACACGAAGATATCCCGGATCTGATAGGCCATCTCGTCGGCATGGCGGGAGATTTTGAAGTACAGGTCGTCGGTAAACAGGGCATCAAACTGAATGCCCAGCAAACGGCCCTTGGCCATGCGGCCGCCCCGCTGCTTCATCATGAAGCGGAAGTCCTTCTTCAGCGCCGGGTTCATGATGACCACAGCCTCGCCGAACAGGGCCCCCACCTTGGTGCCGCCGATGTAGAACACGTCGCAAAGCCGCGCGATATCCGGGATGGTCAGCTCCGCCCCGTCGGCCATGACGCCGTAGCCCAGCCGGGCGCCGTCAATGAACAGGGGCAGGCCATACCGGCGGCAGGTGTCGTACAGTGCCGTCAGCTCCGCCTTGGTATACAGAGTGCCGCCCTCGGTGGGGTGGGAGATATACACCATGCCGGGCTGAACGATGTGCTCGGTGGATTCGTCGTTTTTGTGCCACTCCACATAGTCCTGCACCTGCCGGGCGGTGATCTTGCCGTTGGCGGTGGGCAGAGTGATGACCTTGTGGCCGGTGGACTCGATGGCTCCTGCCTCATGGCAGTTGATGTGTCCGCTGACGGCGGACAGGACGCCCTGCCACGGACGCAGAATGGAGGCGATGACCGTGGTGTTGGTCTGGGTGCCGCCCACCAGGAAGTGGACATCCGCCTCCGGTGCCTGGCACACGGCCTTTATCCTCTCCCGTGCCGCCTCGCAGTATTCGTCCTCGCCGTAGCCCACAGTCTGGACCATATTTGTCTCGTTGAGCTTCTCCATCACATAGGGATGGGCACCCTCCAGATAGTCGCTGTTGAAATAGATCATGGGAGCTTCTCCTTTATCTTTATACTTTCTCCATCATATCCCAGTGGGGTGCATTTGTAAAGAGCTATTCTTACTTGAACCCATTTACCTGCACCCAGGCCCGGACATGGTCCACAAAGCGCTGGGTGGAGTTGGACACCGCCTTTTCATCCTTGACGCCGATGGCAATGCGCCGGTAAAACGACATGGGCGGCTGGCATATCACCAGGGGGTAGGGGCTGTGCCGCACCATCAGCTCCGGCAGCAGGCTGATACCCAGGCCATTGGACACCATGGACAAAATGGTCCGGTCCTCCCGGGCAATATAGCGCACGTGAGGCCGCACACCCATCTCATCAAAAGCAGCACGGATCTCGTAATCGTCGCCCTCCTCCAACTGGATCACCGGCTCCGTGGCCAAAGCCTCCACCGGGAAGGGGTCGCAGTGGGACAGGGGGTGGCCGCAGGGTACGATCACCTTCAGCTGGTCCAGGTGCAGAGGATACACCTGCAGTCCCTTCAGCGACGGCATCCGCAGAAATCCGCAGTCTGCCTGCCCGGTGATGATCAGCTCCTCGATCTGGTCGTAAAAGTCACAGGTCTGTATTTCGAACTCGATGGCCGGATACTGCTTGCTGAAGGCCTTCAGGATCATGGGCAGCCACTGGGCAGACACGCTGGAGAACGACGCCACCTTTACAAGGCCCGCATCCATGCCCCGCAGGTCCGCCGCCTGCTGGGCAAGGCGGTGATATTCCGTGCACAGCTGCTGGATCTGGGGCAGCAAGGCCCGGCCGTCGCCGGTCAGGGTCACGCCGCCCCGGTTTCGGCTCAGCAGCGTTACTCCCAGCTCCTCCTCCAGGGAGTTGATGGCATGACTGATGCCGGACTGTGAGAAATTCAGGTCCGCCGCCGCCTTGGTAAAGCTGCCGCATTCCACGGTTTTCAGGAAAATCTGGTATTTTGTGGCGTTCATTGCCCTCACCTGCCTCTTTTCTGATGTTTTCCCTATTGTACACCCTTTTTCGCATGGTTTCAATCGAAAATATGCGTTTTACAAATGCAAAATTCTATGATATCCTACCCATGGATTTGAAGAAAGAGAGGATAAATCGAAAATGGCTCTGATTACGAAAATGCACCGCTGCGCATTCTGCGGCAGCAGCGAGGTGGTTGTCTCCGAAAACGGAACCTACACCTGTAAGGACTGCGGAAAGGTTGCCGACCACGGCATGCCTGCTGCGGATGTGGAAGCGATCAACCGCATTATGATGACCGGCGGCGATGCTGAGACCGCTGAGGAACTGCGCCGACGCTATCCCCGGCTGGACCTGACTACCTGGTCCAAGGAGAACCGTCTCCAGTTCTGAATTTGCAGCCGAGAGCGGCTATGGTTTACCTCCTTCGCCGCTAAAAATACCTGGCAGCGCCTGCTGCCCATCTTTTCCATGGGGATTTTCCTACCCCCAAACATAACAGACAGCCGCGCTTGGGCATGCGCGGCTGTTTGTTATTCTGTTCCTGAACCGTTAAAGCGGCGTCCCGACCGGTCCGCCGCTTTGTTTATTTTCCGCCCAGATCCACCGCATGGCGGATAAAGCTCATAGGCGGCACCGGACGCGGCAGCTGCATGGTAAACACCATCTGGGGCGTTTTCGGCTCTGTCAGCGGCAGGCCCTCGGCGTCCGTCATCATCGGGGCCGTCATGGAGAAGGGCTTCGTATCCGGCCCCACCACCTCCACGGCGTCTCCGGCACCAAACTTGTTGCGCAGACTCAGGGTGGCCAGCCCCTCCGGCGTGCAGTCCGTCACCACGGCGCAGATCTGCCAATCACGGATGTACCGGGCATCCTCATAGAACTGACCCGGTTGGCCGTAGAAAAAGCCCGTGGAATAGTGCCGGTGGCTGACATGCTCCACCTCGTCCCGCCACACCGGGTCTATGGGCCGTCCGGCGGCCGCATCGTCCAGCACGTGGCGGTAGGCCCCGGTTACGATGGCCGCGTAATAGGCGGACTTGGCCCGGCCCTCGATCTTCAGGCAGTCCACCCCGGCGTCCATCAGGTCGTCCAAGTGGTCGATCATGCACATATCCCGGGAATTCATGATGTAGGTGCCCTTCTCGTCCTCGAACACCGGGAAATACTCCCCGGGGCGCTTCTCCTCCATCAGTGCGTACTGATAGCGGCAGGGCTGGGCGCAGGCACCCCGGTTGGAGTCCCGGCCGGTCATGTAGTTGGACAGCAGACACCGCCCGGAGTAGGATACGCACATGGCCCCGTGGCAGAAGGTCTCGATCTCCAGCGCCGGGTCCACCCGGCGGCGGATCTCCCGGATCTCGTCCATCCCCAGCTCCCGGGCCAGCACCACCCGCTGCGCCCCCAGGTCGAACCACGCCTGGGCGCAGGCATAGTTGGCAATGGACTGCTGGGTGCTGATGTGCCGCTGGCACCGGGGAGCGTACTTTCCCGCCAGGGTAAAAGCCCCCAGGTCTGCCAGGATCAAGGCATCCACACCGGCGTCGTTGAGCTTTTCCAGGTGCTCGGGCAGGCGGTCCACCTCGCCGCTGCGGGGCATGGTGTTCACGGTAGCGTGGACCTTCACTCCGCGGCGGTGGGCAAATTCCACCGCCCGGGGCAGCTCTTCATCACTGAAATTTCCCGCAAAGGACCGCATGCCAAAGGACGTGCCCGCCAGATACACGGCATCCGCCCCGTATAAAACGGCCATTTGCAGCTTTTCCCAATCCCCGGCCGGAGCCAGCAGCTCCGGCTTCTTTCTCACTTCGGCCATCACCCGAACTTACGCAGGTTGGCGTTGTGCTCGGTCAGAGTCCGGCTGAACACATGACGTTGGGTATCGGGGTTGAGCACATAAAAATAGTAGTTGGTCTTATCCGGCTTCAGGGCAGCTACAATAGACGCCTTACCGGCGTTGGCAATGGCCGTGGGGGGCAGGCCCTGGTGGGTATACAGGTTATAGGGACTGTCCAGGGTCTGATAGTCGTCCTCGGTGATCTCCCGTCCGGCGGCATACACCAGGGATGCGTCGATCTGGAGCAGGTGGGCCGTCTCGCCCACGTTCTCCAGCCGGTTGTGGATGACGGAGGAGATCACGGCACGGTCGGTACCGTCCGTCTCCTTCTCGATAAGGGACGCCATGATGACGATCTCCTTCAGGCTATAGGAAGAATTGGCGATCAGCGGCGCAATATCCGGGTCGTCCATAATGCGGTCCTGGAAGTTGGACAGCAGGCGGCTCAGGGCCGAATCGGCATTCTCCTTCACATAGAACTCGTAGGTATCCGGGAACAGGTATCCCTCCAGGCGGCTGACGCTGCCCAGATTTTCGTTGTCCACAAAGTCGAACTTGTCAAACACATGATTTTTGGCAGATTCCTCCAGAGCTGCGGCATCGGACACGTCGTTCTCCGCCAGCAGCTGGATGATTTGCTCCACGGTGTAGCCCTCGGGAATGGTGACGGTCACGGTAGCCGCCACGCCGCCGGTGGGCTGCATGGACTTGATGAGACAGTTGAAGTCCATGTCGGTGTTCAGCTCATACACGCCGGGCTGAATATAGCGGCTGGCATGGAACACCGGACTGGTGATCATAAACAGCAGCTTGGAGTCGATGAGTCCGGCTTTCTTCAGCTTGGTAGCCACCGTTCCCACGGAATCGCCGCTCTCCACCTCAATGGTGGCGGTCAGGGGCGCTTTATTCAGGGCGCACACATCGTTGACAGCCAGCCAGCCCAGGCCGGCCAGCAGGCACGACCCCACGATCACGCATGCCAGGTAGATCAGCCAGCCAAAGCGGCGTTTTTTCTTTCCCTTGGCGGCCTTCTGCGTCTCGCCGGTCTGTCTGCGAACCTGATCGGCATCCCATTTGGCCGTATCGGAATTCTGATAATCGGACATCTTGTTTGGTTCCTTTCTGTTTTTTCGCCGGGTCTGCCCCGGACAAGATACGCCGGAGCCAAGTCCGGCATAGAATAGCCCATACAGAAAACAAGTGAGGTGAACGGCATGTGCTTTGACAACAACAACTGCTCCTGCATCTGGCTGATCGTGATCCTACTGCTGGTATTCTGCTGCTGCGGCAGCGGCACCCGGTCCGGCTGCGGCTGCGGCGGCAACAGCGGCGATGGCTGCTGCTCCTGCTGAACGTACATCATCCATAGGAGGGGGCGCCCAGGCGTCCCTTCCTTATTTTATGTCCACCAGCAGGTCCCGGAGCTTCTCCATGACCTCCCGGTGGATATCCTCCACGGTGCGGGGCGCACCGTCCCGGGCACAGTCGATGCGGGTCCACCCGCCATATTCCACCACCATGGCGGCACTTTCCCGGCAGGCCCGCAGATACGCCTCGTTCCGCTCGTGGATATCCGCCTTTGTGTGGGTCACCTGCTCCCGGTGGCGCATCATCTGCTCGGACAGCTCCGTGGGCATGTCCAGGTATATCACCCGGTCCGGCTCCGGCAGCCCCAGCTTCCGATACTCGAAGTCAAACAGCCAGTCCAGAAAGGCCCGCTGCTGTTCCCGGGGCAGCTTGGAGGTCTGGTGCACGGCATTGCTGGTGGTGTACCGGTCGGCAATGACCAGCCCCCCCTGTTCATACCAGCCGCCCCAGTCCTGCTTATAGGAGGCAAATCGGTCCACGGAGTAAAACGTGGCGGCGGCGTAAGCATTGACATCGGCGGGGTCCGTGCCGAAGGCGCCGTTCAGGTACAGCCGCAGCAGCGCCGAGGACTCTTCCCCATACCGGGGAAACTCCAGCTTGCGGAAGGGCACACCCCATGTCTCCAGCTCCCGGCACAAAAGCGCCGTCTGGGTGGCCTTTCCGGAGCCGTCCGTCCCCTCGAATACGATCAATTTCCCCCTCATGCTATGCTTCCTCCCTCGGTCCGTGCGTATACATTCGGATTATTTTACCACGCTCCGACTCATTTGTCCATGAAAAAGTTAAAATATCCCGGGCCGGGGTGTGCCGTTTCCCTTTTCTCCCCGGGGCTTTTGCAGGAAACAGTTGTATTTGCCTCGCCAGTGTGGTATACTGTTATATTGATATAATGTGTGATTCGGGGCATTGTCCCCTTGAGAAATGAGGGATCTCTATGAAAATCGTTGTTTTGGCCGGCGGTCTGAGTACCGAGCGGCAGGTATCTCTGACCAGCGGCACCGGCGTGTGCCGCGCCCTGCGGGAGCGGGGCCACCAGGCCATCCTGGTGGATATGTTCCTGGGCCTGGAGGACTATACCGGCAGTCTCGCCGATATCTTTGACGCGCCGGACGGCCTGTGCGGTGATAACCGGGTCCTGTCCACGGAGCCGGATCTGGAGGCCGTGCGCCGCAGCCGCCGGGACCAGGGGCCGTCCCTGCTGGGCAAGGATGTGCTGGACGTGTGCGCCATGGCAGACCTGGTGTTCCTGGCCCTGCACGGCTCCTGCGGCGAGGACGGACGCATTCAGGCCACCCTGGACCTGCTGGGCGTGCCCTATACCGGCAGCGGCTATCTGGGCAGCGGCATGGCCATGGACAAGTCCGTTACCAAGCGCATCATGGATGCCGCCGGGATTCCCACCGCCCCCTGGCACGACGTGCGCTATACCCGGGAGGATATCCCCCGTCTGGCTCAGGAGCTGCCGGTGCCCTGCGCCGTGAAGATCATCAACGGCGGCAGCTCCATCGGCGTGGAGCTGCCGGATACCCGGGAGGAGCTGGCCCAGACTCTGGAGCGGATGCTGGCCTATGGCGACCACGTTATCGTGGAGCAGAAGATCCGGGGCCGGGAGATCCAGGTGGCCGTTCTGGGCGACGGGTATCTGCCCGCCGTGGAGATCATCCCCAAGGGCGCGTATTTCGACTATTTCTGCAAATACCAGAAGGACGGGGCCCAGGAGCTTTGCCCCGCCCCTATTACCGATGAGCAGTGGCATACTGTGGGAGAGCTGGCTCTGCGCCTGCACCGTGCCCTGGGCCTGGGCGTCTATTCCCGGGCGGACTTCATTCTGGATGAGGAGGGCCGCTTCTGGTGCCTGGAGATCAACACCCTGCCCGGCATGACCCCCACCAGCCTGGTGCCCCAGGAGGCAGCCCAGGTGGGCCTGAGCTACGGCGACCTGTGCCAGCGCATTGTGGACGAATCCCTGGCCCTGCGCAAGGGAGGCCGGGCATGAGGCCCTTGGCGGCGGCGGACGTCTGCCGCGCCGTAAGCGGGACCTTTCTCCAGGCCGGAGGCGACACCGTCACCGGCGTTACCAGCGACAGCCGCCGCATCGCCTCCGGCGACCTGTTCATCCCCCTGGTGGGTGCGCGGTTCGACGGTCATGATTACATGAACGCAGCGCTTTCCGACGGCGCGGCAGGCTGCCTGTGCAGCCGTGTGCCGGAGGCACTGCTGCCCGGCAAGTTCTATATTCAGGTCCAGGACACCACACTGGCTCTGGGTGCGCTGGCCGCCTGGTACCGGGGGCTGTATGACATCCCCGTGGTACAGGTCACCGGCTCCGCCGGAAAAACCACCACCAAGGAGATGCTCGCCTCGGTGCTGTCCCGACACTTCTGCACCCTGAAAACCCGGGCAAACCTCAACAATCACATTGGCACCCCCCAGACGCTGCTGGAGCTGGAGCCCCGGCACCAGGCAGCGGTTATCGAAACGGGCCTGGACCACTTCGGCCAGATCCGGTACATGGGCAGTCTGGTGCAGCCTACCATCGCCGTCATCACCAACGTAGGCGACGCCCACATTGAGAACCTGGGCGGTACGCGGCAGGGCATTCTCCAGGCCAAGTGCGAGATATTCGACCATCTGCGGCCCGGTGGGCTGGCCGTTCTGTGCGGCGACGACCCCCTGCTCAACGGCCTGACCCTGCCCTTTGAAACACTCCGCTGCGGCAAGGGCGAAAGCTGCAATGTCCGGGTCACGGATATCGTCCGCCGGGGCATCGACGGCCTGGACTGCACCGTCACCACCTCCCGCCGCAGCTACCGGCTGTCCATCCCCTCCCCGGGAGACTACATGATCTACCCCGCCTCCATGGCCGCCGCCATCGGCGAGTATCTGGGCCTGTCGGAGCAGGAGATCGTGGAGGGTGTGGCCGCCTATGTGTCCACCGGCTCCCGGATGCGGCGTATCCGTCTGCCGGAGGACCGGCTGATCATCGACGACTGCTACAACGCCAACCCCCAGGCCATGGAGGCGGCGCTGGAAATCCTGGCGGACACCGCCTGCCGCCGCCGCGTAGCCGTTCTGGGCGATATGGGGGAGCTGGGCCCCATCAGCCATGACGCCCACCTGGAGGTGGGACGCATCACCGCGCGGCTGGGTCTGGATGCGGTGATTGCCATTGGGCCCAAGTCCGCCGCCATCGCCGAGACCGCCGGCCCCCGGGCCCTGCACTTCGACACCGTTCAGCAGGCGCTGCCCGCCCTGCGGGAGCAGCTGACCCCCGGCACCGCCGTGCTGGTGAAGGCGTCCCATGCCATGGAATTCGGCAAAATCGTCAACGAACTGGAAACAACGACCTATGATAGACATCAGTGTGACCGATCTGGTCAAATCCTTTGACTTAGAAAAGAAAATCCTGGACGGCATCTCCTTCCAGGTGGACACCGGTGAGCGGGTGGGCCTGCTGGGAAAAAACGGCGCAGGAAAAACCACGCTATTCAACATCCTCACCGGAGACCTGGATTATGACTCCGGCGAGGTGCTCATCGCCCCGGGCCGCCGGGTGGGCCTGATTTCTCAGATCCCGGTGTATCCCGCAGGATACACCGTGGAGGATGTTCTGCGCTCTGCCTTTCAGCGGACCACCGCCCTGAAGGAGGAGATGGACGCTCTGACCCGCCGGATGGAGCAGGGGGACAGCGACGCCCATACTCTGCGCCGCTATGGGGAGCTCACCGCCCGGTTCGAGGGACTGGGGGGCTACGACACCGACACAGCCGTCAACAAGGTGTCCAACGGCCTGTCCATCGACGGCGATATGCGGCGGAGGCTGTTTGACCAGCTGTCCGGCGGCGAAAAGACCCGGGTGAACCTGGGCCGCCTGATCCTGGAGGATACGGACATCCTCCTGCTGGATGAGCCCACCAACCATCTGGACCTTCAGGCCACCGAGTGGCTGGAGGAGTATATCCGCTCCTTCCGGGGCACCGTGGTCACCATCTCCCACGACCGCTATTTCCTGGACCGCACCGTCACCCGCATCATTGAAATTCTGGACGGTAAGGCGGAGTTTTACAGCGGCAACTACAGCTTTTATGCCATTGAAAAGGAGCGCCGCTACCAGGAGCGCATGAAGCAGTACCTCAAGGAGCAGGCCAAGATCCAGCAGCTGGAAAAGGCGGCGGAGCAGATGCACCTGTGGGCCTTTATGGGCAACGACGCCCTGCACAAGCGGGCCTTTTCCATGGAAAAGCGCATCCAACGCATGCGCACCGTGTCCAAGCCCACCAAGGCCAGGAAGATGGACGCCCGCTTCGCCAGCCGGGAGTTTCGCGGCGACGAGGTGCTGCAGCTGAAGGGCGTGTCCAAGTCCTTCGGTGACCGCACTCTCTTTTCCGATGTGTACCTGCGGGTGGAGGGCGGCGAGCGCATCGCCTTTCTCGGCGAAAACGGCACCGGCAAAACCACCCTGCTGAACATGATCGCCGGGACCGAACCTATTGACAGCGGCATCATCCGCATGGGTCCCGCCATCCGGGCGGCGTATCTGCCCCAGATCATCCACTTCGACCACCCAGAGCGTTCCCTTTTGGACACGATGTTGTACGAAAAGCGCAATATAACACCCCAAACCGCCCGCAACCGCCTGGCTGCCTACCAATTCCAGGGGGAGGACGTGTTCAAAAGCGTGTCTGTCCTGTCCGGCGGCGAGCTCAGCCGTCTGCGGCTGTGCATGCTCATGGACGAGGAAATCAACTTCCTGATCCTGGACGAGCCCACCAACCATCTGGACATCGCGTCACGGGAGTGGATCGAGGAGGCGGTGGAGGCCTTCGACGGCACCCTGCTGTTCGTGTCCCACGACCGGTATTTCATCAATCGCTTCGCCACGCGGGTCTGGGATCTGTCCGACGGTACCATCAATGACTATCCCATGGGCTTTGCCCAGTACAGGGCCGCCAAGGCGGAGGAGAAAAAGCCCGCCCCGGCTCCCGCTCAGAAGAAAAAACAGGATACCCGTCCCCCCCGGGGCGGCCGGGAAAAGCAGGCCGCCCGCCGCCAGCTGACCATCTGCGAAACCGGCATCTCCAAGCTGGAGGACCGCTGCCGCCAGCTGGACCGGGAGATGGAGCAATACGCCTGCGACGCAGAAAAGCTCCAGGAGCTGTATCGGGAAAAGCAGGATGTGGAGGCTCAGCTGGAGCAGGAGATGGCCCGCTGGGAGGAGCTGTCTCTGCAATTGGAGGAATAATCAGGAGGACCATTATGCGTGATATTTTGTGTATGTACTACTCTCGCACCGGCGCCACGCGCCAGGCCATGACGGAGATTGCCCAGGCCCTGGACGCAGAGCTGGTGGAGCTTACCGACGGTGTGGACCGCAGCGGCGCACGGGGCTATCTCCGCTCCGGAATGGACGCCATGCGCCGGGCCACGCTGCCCCTGCAGCCCTATGAAACGGAGCGTCCTCTGTCCGATTACCGGCTGGTGATCCTGGGCACCCCCGTGTGGGCGGGCCGCTGCGCCTCCCCTGTCCGGGGGCTTCTGAAGCGCCGGGGCCTGGAGCTGGAGCGGGTGGCCTATGTGCTGACCCGGAAAAGCTCCCGGAAATACGAGGACGTCTACCAACAGATGGACCAATATACCGCCCGGCCCCATCTGCTGGAGGTATCCCTGCGTCCGGGCTCCGTGGGCTATGAATTCTGGCGGGACAAGCTGGTGGGCGAGGTACGCCGCTATCTGGACGAGCAATAAGGGGTTCCCTATGCTGGAGAAATTACAAGCCATTGTCCGGCGGCTGGACCAGGTGGAGCGCCAGCTGTCCGACCCGGCGATATACGCCGACCGGGAGATGCTCACCCGCCTGAGCCGGGAGCAGAAGGAGCTGACCCCCATTGCAGCCGCCTTCCGGGCCTGGCAGCAGGCGGAAGACGACTGTGCCCAGGCCCAGGAGCTGCTGACGGACCCCGAAATGCGGGAGCTGGCCCAGGAGGAGCTGCGCCGGGCCCGCCAGGAGCGGGACCGTCTGTCTCAGGAGCTGAAAACCCTGCTGCTGCCCCGGGACCCCAACGACGACCGAAATGTTATCCTGGAGGTGCGGGCCGGCATCGGCGGCGAGGAGGGCGCCCTGTTTGCGGCGGACCTGCTGCGGATGTACGCCCTGTATGCCGAACGCCGGGGCTGGCACATGGAGCCGGTGTATGAAAACACCACAGAGCTGGGCGGCGTCAAGGAAGCCAGCGTCACCATCGAGGGTCAGGGGGCCTGGTCCCGCCTGAAATTTGAGGCGGGGACCCACCGGGTCCAGCGGGTGCCGGAAACGGAGTCCTCCGGCCGCATCCAGACCTCCGCCGCCACGGTGGCCGTCATGCCCGAGGCAGAGGAGGTGGAATTCACCATCGACCCCAAGGACTTACAGATCGACACCTTCCGCTCCTCCGGCGCCGGCGGCCAGCACGTCAACAAAACGGAATCCGCCATCCGCATCACCCACCTGCCCACCGGCACGGTGGTGGAGTGCCAGGACGAGCGCAGCCAGTATAAAAACAAGGACCGGGCCATGAAAATTCTCCGCTCCAAGCTGTACGAGGCCCAGCAGGAGAAGCAGAACGCCGCCATTGCCGCCCAGCGGAAAAGCCAGGTAGGCACCGGCGACCGGTCCGGCAAAATCCGCACCTATAATTTCCCACAGAACCGGGTCACCGATCACCGGCTCACCGGTGATGCGAAAAATTTCAATATTGCCGCCATCATCAACGGCGACCTGGACCCCCTCATTGACGCGCTGACCCTGGCCCACCAGGCCCAGCGGCTTCAGGAGGGGACCGAGAAAGGAGAATGAATCATGGAAGCTCCCATCAAGACCCGCTACGACAAGGCCGGACCCCAGGTGGCCGAGGCCCTGCGCCGCCGCCATTTTGAGGCCCACTATGTGTCCACTGCCCAGGAGGCCCTGGACCTGGCCCTGACCCTGATCCCCAAGGACCGCACCGTATCCTGGGGCGGCACCGTCACCGCCGCACAGATCGGGCTCATGGACCGTCTGCACCAGGGTGACTATCAGCTCATCGACCGGGACACCGGCAAGACCCCCGAAGAAAAGCAGGCCCTGATGCGCCAGGCCCTGACCTGCGGCACCTTTATCATGAGCAGCAACGCCATCTCCGCTGATGGCCAGCTGGTGAATATCGACGGCAACGCCAACCGGGTGGCGGCCCTGTGCTTCGGGCCGGAGAGTGTCCTGGTCATCGCCGGGATGAACAAGGTCATGGGTGATTTGGACAGTGCCATTGCCCGGGCCCGCCAGGTGGCGGCTCCCGCCAACGCCCAGCGCTTCGACATCAAGACTCCCTGCGCTGTTACCGGAAGCTGCGGCGACTGCACCAGTCCCGACTGCATCTGCTGCCAGATGGTCATCACCCGGGTCTGTCGTCCCGCCGGACGCATCAAGGTCATTCTGGTGGGCCAGGACCTGGGCTTTTAAGGCAAAAGAGGGATTTTCTTGAACACCATTGTTTTTCACCCGGAATCCGACCCCAACGCCGTCCGGGACGCCGCCGCCATCCTGCGCCGGGGAGGGCTTTTGGGCATCCCCACGGAAACGGTATACGGTCTGGGGGCCGACGCCCTGAACGAGGACGCTGTGAGCCGCATTTTCCTGGCCAAGGGCAGACCCCAGGATAACCCGCTGATCATCCACGTTCCCGACGCCTCCTGGCTGGAGTCGTACTGCCGGGATGTGCCCCCCGCCGCCTATCGGCTGGCGGAGCGGTTTTGGCCGGGGCCCCTGACCATGATCCTGCCCCGGCGGGATATCGTTCCCCTGCAAACCACCGGCGGCCTGGAGACCGTGGGCGTCCGCTGCCCAAATCATCCGGTGACCCTGGCCATCATCGAAGCCGCCGGTGTCCCCATTGCCGCCCCCAGCGGCAACACCTCCGGCCGTCCCAGCCCCACCACCGCCGCCCACATGATCGAGGACATGGACGGCAGGATCGACGGCATCGTAGACGGCGGCCCCTGCACCGTGGGGGTGGAATCCACCATCATCGACCTGACGGTGACGCCGCCCCGGCTGCTGCGTCCCGGCGGGCTGCCGCTGGAGTCCCTGCGGCAGGTGCTGGGGGAGGTAGCCGTGGACAAGGCCGTCACCGGTCTGCTGGCCGCCGGGGAGCGTCCCCGGGCTCCCGGCATGAAGTACCGTCATTACGCTCCGCATGCCCCGGTAACGGTAGTCACCGGGGAACCGGAGCGCAGTGCCCGCCGCATCCAGGGGCTGCTGTCGGATACAGCGGGGGTTATCTGCTTCGACGAATACGCCCCTCTTTTCCCGGGGCACATCATCCACAAGCTGGGCCCGGCCGCGGACAAATCCGCCCAGGCCCGGCACGTATTCGACGCCCTGCGTACCTTTGACGGCACGGACGTCACCGAGATCTTCGCCCAGTGCCCCGACGATGGCGGCCTGGGGCTGGCGGTGGCCAACCGGCTGAAAAAGGCGGCGGGCTTCCACCTGATCGACGCCGACCGCCCGCTGATCGTGGGCCTCACCGGCGGCACCGGTGCGGGAAAAACCAGCGCCCTGGCGGCGCTGGAGGATCTGGGCGGCACGGTGCTGGACTGCGACGCCGTGTACCACCAGATGCTCCGCACGGACCCCGCCCTGCGGGAGGCTATCACCGCCGCCTTCGGCCCGGTGTTTTGCCCCGACGGCAGCCTGGACCGGCAAAAGCTGGGGACCCTGGTGTTCTCCGACCACGCCGCTCTGGACCGGCTCAACGCCATCGTGTACGAATATCTGCCGCCGGAGCTGCTGCGCCGGGCCCAGGGCCACACCCTGGTGGGCCTGGACGCCATCAGCCTGATGGAAAGCGGACTGGGCCGTCTGTGCGCCTGCACCGTGGCGGTGCTGGCTCCGGCGGAGGACCGGGTCCGCCGCATCATGGCCCGGGACGGCATCAGCGAGGACTATGCCCGCCTGCGGATCTCCGCCCAGCAGCCCGACGCCTTTTACCGAGAGCGCTGCTCCCATATCCTGGAAAACAACTGTGCCACCCCGGCACAGTTCCGGGACCAAGCACGGATTTTCTTCCGGAGCATGCTCCGGGAAATCGAACATCTATAAGGAGGAAACAAAACCATGACAGACGAAATGAAGGCCAAGCGCGAAAAGCTGTTCTCCGCCGTCAAAAACGGCTATGACCTGGTGGACCAGGCTGCCCTGGAAGCCATGGAGGCCTATTGCGAGACCTACAAGCAGTATCTGGACAACGGCAAGACCGAGCGGGAGTGCACCGACTACACCATCCAGCTGGCCCAGGCCCAGGGCTTCGTCCCCTATCAGCGGGGCATGGAGCTCAAGCCCGGCGACAAGGTATATCGCAGCAACCGCGGCAAGAGCGTGATGCTGGTGAAAATCGGCCGCCAGGACCTGTCCCACGGCGCGCAGATCGTGGCCTCTCATATCGACTCTCCCCGTCTGGACTTCAAGCCCCATCCCCTGTATGAGGACAGCGAGCTGGCCTACGGCAAGACCCACTATTACGGCGGCATCCGCAAGTACCAGTGGGTGGCCATCCCCCTGGAGCTGCGGGGCGTGGTGGTCCTGCGGGACGACACCGTGGTGAAGGTGGTTCTGGGCCAGGGCAACGAGCCCAAGTTCGTGATTACCGACCTGCTGCCCCACCTGGGTGCGGAGCAGGGCAAAAAGCCCCTCAGCGAGGCCATTCCCGGCGAGAATTTGAACATTCTCATGGGCAGCCGCCCCCTGGGTGAGGACGGCGACTCCGACCGCGTGAAGCTGCGGGTGCTGGACCTGCTCCACGAGAAATACGGCATCTGCGAGGATGACTTCACCTCCGCCGAGCTGGAGGTGGTCCCCGCCTTCAACGCCACGGATCTGGGCCTGGACCGCAGCCTCATCGGCGCATACGGACACGACGACCGGGTGTGCAGCTATGCCGCACTGAAGGGCCTGTTTGACATCGACGTTCCCGAAAAGACCGCCGTGTGCATGCTGGCCGACAAGGAGGAGATCGGCTCCATGGGCGTCACCGGTATGCAGTCCGCCTTCTTCGACACCTTCATGGAGGACCTGTGCGACGGGCAGGGCGTCAGCCTGCGGGTGTGCTACGAGAGCTCCTTCTGCCTGTCCTCCGACGTTACCGCCGCCTTCGACCCCAATTTTGCCGAGGTGTATGAAAAGCGCAACGAATCCCGGGTGAACTACGGCCTGGGCATCTGCAAGTATACCGGCGCCCGGGGTAAGAGCGGCTCCTCCGATGCCGGGGCCGAGACCGTGGCCTATGTCCGCCGCGTGCTGGACGAGGCCGGCGTGGTGTGGCAGATCGGCGAGATGGGCAAGATCGACGTGGGCGGCGGCGGCACCGTGGCCCAGTATATGGCCAACCGCAACATCGACACCATCGACGCAGGCGTCCCCGTGCTGAGTATGCACTCCCCCTTCGAAACCGTGGGCAAGCTGGACTGCTACATGAACTACCTGGGCTGCAAGGCCGTTTACAACGCGTAACTCCCGTACATAAAAATTGCGCTGCCCTTCCGGCAGCGCAATTTTTATAGGATCAGCAGCAGCCCGATGGCAACGAGGACCTCCTCGTCCGCCTTCTGCTGAAACAGGAAAAACAGGATCAGCAGCAACAGCAGATCTCCCGCATCCATGTCCCCCAGGTGCAGCTTTCCCAGCAGACGGTTCAGAAACTGCCGCTCCGGCGCCGGCGGCGGGACAGGCGGACGCTGCTCTGACCCCGGCGGCGGCCCCGGTTCAGGCGGGGCATCCGGTCTGGGCGGGGGCGTTGGACGGGACGGCGGAGCCGTCTCCTGCTGGGGCACCCGGTCGTATACGCCGTTATCATTGCGGATATAGCGGTTATACATGGCCATCCCCCCTCAGCAGGAACTTTTTCCCCACCCGGAACAGCCGGGCCAGCTGCAATGCCCGTTCCACCTTATCCTGCCGCTCCGGTTTCAGATAGGGCCGCAGGGCGAACAAAAGCTGACGGGCGTTGCTGTTCTGGGCTTCACCCAACTCCCGGAGGACCGGCAGGAGGGAGGCGATGGCCTTGGGATCCAGATCACCTAGTCCGGAGAGAAAACCTGGGCCAGACCCCGGCTGACCGCTCACCACCGGCCCGCTGGGAGATGGGTTTCGGCTTTCCGGGCTGGGCTGGCCCCAACTCTGCGCCGTCTCCCTGCTGACGGGGCAGAGTT
>ENA-ORUB01002049-ORUB01002049.1-human-gut-metagenome-genome-assembly--contig:-NODE-2049-length-19894-cov-33.538636_pt1 | contig 19894 bp, 15 predicted proteins | sample MGYA00241918_ERZ509200 | MGnify/ENA primary metagenome ERZ509200 (study PRJEB26280, sample SAMEA2338853) | human gut metagenome | biome: human gut; feature: human-associated habitat; material: faeces... | reverse complement strand
TCTTCCGATCTCCTCGCGGACGACGCCACGCGCGCCGATCCCGCCTTCCTCGCTGAGGCGCTGCAGACCGCGATCGCGGCCGGTGCGGCCGGCGTGACCGTCTGCGACGCAGCGGGGAACATGCTGCCGGACGCGTTCGGCAGCTTCGTGCGCGGGATCTACGAGGCCGTGCCGCAGACGAAGGACGTGCGCTTCGGCGTGAGCTGCTCGGACGCGCTGTCGATGGCAGACGCGTGCGCCGTGAGCGCCATCGCCGCCGGGGCCGGCGAGATCAAGGCCGCGGCCTACTGCGTCGACACTGCGAACCTCGCGCACATGGCGAAGCTGCTGGCGGCCAAAGCCCAGGACTTCGGCGTCGTCAGCACGCTGCAGTTCACGCAGATGAACCGCCTGCTGTCACAGATCGCCTGGATGTGTCAGACGGGCCGCAGCCAGCTCTCGCCGTTTGACAACGGCGTGCAGACCTCCTCCGGCGCAGTTTTGACCGTGCATGACACGCAGGAGGCCGTCATGAAGATGGCCGCCGCCCTCGGCTACGATCTTTCGGAGGAGGACGGGGCGAAGGTCTACGAGGCCTTCTGCCGCATCGCGGCGAAGAAGCAGACCGTGGGCGAGAAGGAGCTCGACGCCATCATCGCCTCCGCCGCGCTGCAGGTGCCGCCGACGTACCGGCTCGAAAGCTACGTCATCAACACCGGCAACACCATCAGCGCTTCGGCGCAGATGAAGCTCACGAAAAACGGCCAGACGCTCTCGGGCGTGAGCCTGGGCGACGGCCCGGTCGACGCGGCCTTCCTGGCCATCGAATCGATCCTCGGCCGCCATTACGAGCTGGATGATTTCCAGATCCAGGCCGTCACCGAGGGCCGCGAGGCCATGGGCGAGTCGGTCGTCAAGCTCCGCAGCGGCGGCAAGCTCTATTCCGGCCGCGGCATCTCGACCGATATCATCGGCGCGTCCGTGCACGCGTATCTCAACGCCATCAACAAGATCGTCTACGAAGAAGCGGCGAACGCCTGAGGAGGAAGCAGCACATGAATGTATCGTTTTCCACACGCGGCTGGCAGCAGATCCCCTGGGAGCAGCAGGTGCAGATGGCCGAGACCATGCGCTTCGGCGGCATCGAGCTCTATAACGTCCACAAAACGCCGGAGCTGACCGGCCGCGGCGGCCCGCTGCACCGCTATACCGCCGCCGCGACGGCGCGGGAGCTCTGGCAGAAGGACCTGTGCATCCCGTGCTTCGATACCGCCTGCGACATCGCGGGCGAGGACTGCACCGAGACCGTGACAGCCCTCATGCAGCTGGCGCACGACGTGCAGTGTCCGTATGTCTCCGTGACTGCGCAGCGCGATGACGACGCGCGGATCTCCGCCGCACTCGAAGCGCTCCTCCCCGCCGCCGAGGCGCAGGGGATCACGATCCTGCTCAAGACCAGCGGCGTCTTTTCCGACACGGCCCGGCTGCGCACGCTGCTCGATGCGTTTGCCTGCGACCAGCTGGGCGCGCTCTGGGATATGCACCATCCCTACCGGGACCACGGCGAATCCGCCGACACGACCATCAAAAACCTCGGTGCCTACGTCCGCCACGTTCACCTGCGCGACTCGGACGACGACGGCAGCTATGACCTCATCGGCGAGGGCACGCTGCCCGTCGGCAGCATGATGCAGGCGCTGTCCTCCATCGACTATGACGGGTTCATCTCGCTCGAGTGGAAGCCGGAATGGATGCCCGACCTGACCGACCCGGAGGTCATCTTCCCACATTTCGTCAACTACATGCACCGCTTCGATTCCCCGCGCGGCAAGAAAAAGACGCTCTACGACAACGCCGCGCATACCGGCAAGTTCGTCTGGAAGAAAGACAGCCTCATCTCCGAGACCTTCCCGCAGGTGCTCGACCGGATGGTCGAGGAATTCCCGGACCAGTACGCGTTCAAATACACGACGCTCGACTACAAGCGGACCTACGCGCAGTTCCGCGACGATGTGGACGATTTTGCCCGCGCGCTCGTCTCGCTCGGCGTGCGCCGGGGCAGCAAGGTCGCCATCTGGGCCACGAACGTGCCCGCGTGGTTCATCACCTTCTGGGCCGCGACGAAGATCGGCGCCGTGCTCGTCACGGTCAACACGGCGTACAAGATCCACGAGGCGGAATATCTGCTGCGGCAGTCCGACACGCACACGCTCGTCATGATCGACCACTGTCTGGACTCGAACTACCGTGAGATCATCCAGACCCTCTGCCCGGAGCTGGCCGACGCAAAGCCCGGCTCCGCCCTGCACTGCCGCAAGCTGCCGTTCCTGCGCAACGTCATCACCGTCGGCTTCCGGATGCCGGGCTGCCTGACCTTCGACGAGGCGATGGACCGGGCCAACTTGGTCCCGCGCGAACAGATCCTGCGCATGGCCGCGGGCGTGCGGCCGGACGACGTGTGCAACATGCAGTACACTTCCGGCACGACGGGCTTCCCGAAGGGCGTCATGCTGACGCACTACAACGTCGTCAACGACGGCAAGTGCATCGGCGACCGGATGGATCTGTCCACGGCCGACCGGATGATGATCCAGGTGCCGATGTTCCACTGCTTCGGCATGGTGCTCTCCATGACCTCCTGCATGACGCACGGCGCGACGCTCTGCCCGATGCCGTATTTCTCGGCCAAGGTCTCGCTCGCCTGCATCAATCAGGAGCGCATCACCTGCTTCAACGGTGTGCCGACGATGTTCATCGCCATGTTCAACCATCCGGACTACAAAAAGACCGATTTTTCCTACATGCGCACCGGTATCATGGCCGGTTCCGGCTGCCCGCCGGAGCTCATGCGCCGGGCCGCCCAGCCGGACGAGATGCACATGACCGACATCGTCAGCGTCTACGGCCAGACCGAATCCGCCCCCGGCAGCACCATGAGCGCCTGCGGCGACCCGCTCGATCTGCGGTGCAACACGGTCGGCTACGCTTTCCCGCACATCGAGTGCAAGATCATCGACCCCGAGACCGGCGAGGAAGTGCCGGACGGCGTCAACGGCGAGTTCTGCTCGCGCGGCTACAACACCATGAAAGGCTACTACAAGATGCCCGAGGCCACGGCCGCCACCGTTGACAAGGAGGGCTGGCTGCACTCCGGCGATCTGGCCTGCCGGGACGAAAACGGCTGCTACCGCATCACCGGGCGGCTGAAGGACATGATCATCCGCGGCGGCGAGAACATCTACCCCAAGGAGATTGAGGAATTCATCTACACCCACCCGGCCGTCAAGGACGTACAGGTCATCGGCGTGCCGGACAAGAAATACGGCGAGGAGGCCATGGCCTGCATCATCCTCAAGGAGCCCGGCAGCGTGACCGTGGAGGAGATGCTGGACTATATCAAGGCCAGCATGGCACGGCACAAGGTGCCGAAATACATCGATTTTGTCGACGCATTCCCGATGAACGCAGCCGGAAAAATCCTGAAATACAAGATGCGCGAGGAGGCGACGGAGCGCTTCGGCCTGGAGGGCGCGGCCGGGATCGACACGGCGCAGACCGCCGAGCAGGTGAAGCGGTAAGCACCGATAGCCGGTATTAGTAAAATTTATACTTGACAGCCTGCAAAGACTGTGTTAAATTTGGGGCAAGTTCAAATCAAAAAAAGCTGTGACGAAGACGGTCGGACGGACTGCTTTCAGAGAGCCGGTGGTTGGTGCAAACCGGCAGCACGAACTCCTGTGACCTATCACTTCCGAGCTGGAGGCCCGAACACCATTCGCAAGTAGACGCCTCTCGTCCGCCCACGTTACGGGATAGGGCTTGTCAGAGCCTGAAGCGGCAGTTCTCAGAGCTGCAATTTGAGTGGTACCACGGGTATTGTGATTCACAAACTCGCCTCAAAGATTCTTAGGAATCCTTGAGGCGAGTTTTTTCGTTCGAAGTAACTTACACAGTTTAACACAGGAGGAACCCACTATGATGATGCAAACCAAGAAGCCGGCTGCCAACCCGCTGATGGAGATCGCAGAGCGAATCCGCGAGATGCGCGAGATCGTCGGCTACAGCGAAGCGGAGATGGCCGAGAAGACCGAGGTCAGCGTCGAGCAGTATCACAGCTATGAGCAGGGCACGGTCGATTTCCCGTTTACGTTCATGCACAAGTGCGCGCTGGCGTTCGGCGTGGAGCTGACGGATCTGCTCGAAGGCCAGAGCGCCAAGCTCTCGAGCTACACGGTGACGCGCCGGGGCATGGGTCCGGTGACGGCCAGCGAGGACGGCATCACCATTCAGAATATGGCGGCAATGTTCCGGCAGAAGCTGGCGACGCCGTATTGGGTCACCTATCAGTATTCCAAGGAGCTGCAGAGCCAGCCGATCCACACCACGACGCATGCCGGACAGGAATTTGACCTCGTCGTGAAGGGAACGCTCCGTGTGCGTGTCGGCGAGCACGAGGAAGTCCTCCACGAGGGCGACAGCATCTTCTACAAGAGCTCCACGCCGCACGGCATGATCGCCGTGGATGGGCAGGACTGTGTATTCCTCGCAATGATCATGGCGAGCAGCGAAAAGGAGCAGGACCTGTCCGTGCGGACACGGGCGTTGGAGGAGACGCCGGAGCAGCAGCTGCTCTGCGACCAGTTTGTCCACGGGGTGGAAAAGGAAGACGGCTCGCTGGAGCGGCTGGAGTTCCACAACGAGGACAAATTCAATTTTGCATTCGACATCGTGGACGGCCTCGCGCGGCGCGAGCCGGACAAGCTCGCGATGGTGCATGTCGCAAACGACATGACTGAGCGGCGGTTCACGTTCAAGGACATGAAGGACGCTTCGAGTCAGGCGGCGAACTATTTCACGTCACTCGGCGTGAAGCGCGGCGACCGCGTGATGCTGGTGCTCAAGCGGCACTATCAGTTCTGGTTTGCGATCCTCGGCCTGCATAAGCTGGGCGCGATCGCCATCCCGGCGACGAACCAGCTGATGGAGCATGATTTCGCCTATCGCTTCAAGGCGGCGGGCGTGAGCGCGATTGTCTGTACGGCGGACGGCGACACGGCACATCAGGTCGACATCGCGGAGGCCGACGCGGGTGCGCATCTGACGAAGGTTCTCGTCGGCGGCAAGCGCGAGGGCTGGCACGACTTTGACGCGGAATACGGCCTGTTCTCCCGGCGCTACACGCGCAAGGACGACGCGCCCTGCGGCGACGATCCGATGCTCATGTTCTTCACGTCCGGCACGACCGGCTATCCGAAGATCGCCGTTCACAGCTACAAATATGCGCTGGGCCATTACGTTACGGCCCGGTACTGGCACTGGGTGCAGCCCGGCGGACTGCACTTCACGATCTCCGAGACCGGCTGGGGCAAGGCGCTCTGGGGCAAGCTGTATGGCCAGTGGCTGTGCGAGGGTGCGGTGTTCGTCTACGACTTTGATCGGTTCGACGCCGAGAAGATCCTGCCGATGTTCGCCAAATACAACATCACGACGTTCTGTGCGCCGCCCACGATGTACCGGATGCTGATCAAGCAGGATCTGTCCCGCTTCGACCTCAGCTCCATCCAGCACGCAACGACCGCGGGCGAGGCGCTGAACCCGGAGGTCTATTATCAGTTTGAAAAGGCGACGGGGCTGCAGATCGCCGAGGGCTTCGGCCAGACGGAGATGACGCTCGGCATTGCGAACCTCGTCGGCCAGCCGCTCAAGCCCGGCTCGATGGGCAAGCCCATCCCCGGCTACGGCATCGACCTTGTCAATCAGGACGGCACCCCGACTGCCGACGGCGACACGGGCGAGATCGTCATCCATACCGCGGGACGAGAGCACTTCTGCGGGCTGTTCCTCGGCTATTATCAGGACAAGGAGCGCACTGAGGCCGTCTGGCACGACGGACTCTACCACACCGGCGACCTCGCGTGGCGCGATGAGGACGGCTTCTACTGGTATGTTGGCCGCGCGGACGACGTCATCAAGTCCTCTGGCTACCGCATCGGGCCGTTCGAGATCGAAAACGTCATCATGGAGCTGCCGTATGTGCTCGAGTGCGGCGTGTCCGCTGCGCCGGACGAGGTGCGCGGGCAGGTCGTCAAGGCCAGCATCGTGCTCGTCAAGGGCACCGAGGGCACGGAGGAGCTGAAGAAAGAAATCCAGAACTACGTCAAGCAGCATACCGCGCCGTATAAGTATCCGAGAATTGTGGAGTTCAAAGAAGAGCTCCCGAAGACCATCAGCGGCAAGATCATCCGAAGCAAGCTCTGATGACCGGGATCTTTCGACGATGCGGCGATTGAACCGGACCGGCATACGCTCAATATGTGTTCTCTGGGTTGCGCTGGTTTGCCCCAATATGCAGCTCCGGCAGACAGGGATGATGACAACAGAAAACCACCGAAAATTTTTCTTGACAATTGCATACTTTTTCGTTATGATTCTTAACAACAATAAAGGCTACGACGGAGAGGGTTCCGCGCAAGTCCTGTTTCAGAGAGCCGGTGGATGGTGTGAACCGGTAACAGACGCGCAGAATTTGTAGCTCCCGAGCCGGAGAGAAGAACGCCCGTAATGGCAAGTAGACCTCTCCCGCGTCAGCTGCGTCAGTGCTTAGACTTTGCTGGAAGTCGATGAGTGGTATCTGCCGTGAGGCAGGTGCAATTTGAGTGGTACCGCGGGTATGCTGTATGCAGCCCGTCTCAAAGAATCATTTCTTTGAGACGGGCTTTTTGCATCCACGGAGGTAACACCATGAAAAAAACACTCACAGGGCTGGACTTCAAAATTCAGGAAATGGCGGGACGCATCCGAGAGCTGCGCGAGATCTCCGGCTTTTCGGCGCAGACGATGGCGCTGAAAACGGGCACGAGCGAAGAAGAATATCTTCGCTGTGAGGCCGGGCAGAGCGACCTCAACTTCGCTTTTCTCTACCGCTGCGCGCTGGTTTTTGGCGTTGACGTTACAGATCTCATCGAGGGCAGCAGCCCAAAGCTTCGATCCTATACGCTGACACGCGCGGGTAATGGACAGAAGATCGAGCAGGCCCATGAGATGATCTATTACAACATGGCCTCCGGCTTTCAGAACCGCATTGCAGACCCGCTGTTCGTTGAAAACAAATACTCTGATGAAGCATTCTATTCGGACATTGAGCTGACCAGCCACGTCGGGCAGGAATGTGATCTTGTCATTCGCGGCAGTATGAAAGTTCAGGTCGGCGGACATACCGAGCTTCTGCATGAAGGCGACTGCATCTACTATGACAGCTCCATTCCGCACGGCATGGTTGCTGCGGACGGTCAGGATTGCCTGTTCTATGCGATCGTGCTCCGCCCACAGGAGCCGAGCCTCCCGGAGGCCGGCGGCGACCGCGCTGCCATGATCGAGACGGCGCAGAGTCCGGATCCGGAGGCGCGCATTTACACCCGCTTCGTCGATGCGCCCGAGGATGCAAACGGGAAACTGCAGTCCATCGCTTTCAAAAATGAGCAATCCTTCAATTTCGCATTTGACATTGTGGATGCGCTGGGCCGTGAAAAGCCTGAAAAGCTCGCCATGCTGCATGTGGCTCTGGATGGAACGGAGCGGCGGTTCACATTCAAGGACATGAAAGATGCTTCCAGCCAGGCCGCCAATTACTTTACCTCGCTCGGCATCCGACGCGGCAACCGCGTGATGCTCGTGCTCAAGCGGCATTACCAGTTCTGGTTTGCCATTCTGGGTCTGCACAAGATCGGCGCCATTGCGATTCCGGCTACCAATCAGCTTGTGGAGCATGATTTCTCTTACCGCTTCCAGGCAGCGGGCGTCAGTGCAGTTCTCTGCACGGCAGACGGCGATACTGCGTACCATGTCGACATTGCAGAGGCCGACACCGGGATGAAGTTGACAAAGATCATGGTTGGCGGCAGCCGGGACGGCTGGCACGATTTCAATGCGGAATACGGCCTGTTTTCCCGCCGCTATACGCGCAGGGACGACGCGCCCTGCGGCGACGAGCCAATGCTCATGTTCTTTACCTCCGGTACGTCCGGATACCCGAAAATTGCAGCACACAACTATAAATATCCGCTTGGACATTTTATCACTGCAAAATACTGGCATCAGGTCAACCCGGACGGGCTGCACCTGACCATCTCCGACACCGGCTGGGCCAAGAGCCTCTGGGGAAAGCTCTACGGTCAGTGGCTGTGTGAGGCGGCTGTGTTTGTTTATGATTTCGACCGCTTTGATGCAGAAAAAATTCTGCCGATGTTTGCGAAGTATCAGATCACGACATTCTGTGCGCCGCCCACGATGTACCGCATGCTGATCAAGCAGGACCTGTCCCGATTTGATCTTTCTTCTATTCAGCATGCGTCCATCGCCGGTGAAGCGCTCAATCCTGAGGTCTTCCGCCAATTTGAAAAGGCGACCGGCATGCGCATCATGGAGGGCTTTGGGCAGTCTGAATCGACGCTCATCATCGGCAATCTGGCTGGCGACAGCCATAAGATCGGCTCTATGGGCAAGCCTGTCCCACTCTACGATGTGCATCTGCTGGACAGCAGCGGGCATGAAGCGGAGGCCGGCGACACGGGGGAGATCTGCATCAACATTCAAAACGGCATTCCCTGCGGACTTGCCTACGAATACTACAACAGCCCGGAGGTCACGGCAAAAACGTGGCACGATGGCTTCTACCACACGGGCGACCTCGCCTGGCGTGACGAGGACGGCTTCTACTGGTATGTCGGCCGTGCGGATGACGTCATTAAATCGTCTGGCTACCGCATTGGACCGTTTGAAATCGAAAATGTCATCATGGAGCTGCCGTATGTGCTCGAATGCGGTGTGTCTGCCGCCCCGGATGAGATCCGCGGGCAGGTCGTCAAGGCCAGCATCGTACTGGTCAAGGGCACCGAGGGCACGGACGCGCTGAAAAAAGAAATTCAGACCTATGTCAAGACGCGTACTGCGCCGTACAAATATCCCCGTATTGTGGAATTCCGCGAAGCGCTTCCAAAGACCACCAGCGGAAAAATCATCAGAAGCAAGCTCTGAAGGAGGAGTCGGCCATGACACACAAACGCCTAACGCTTTTTGCCGGACATTACGGCAGTGGAAAGACGAATATCGCGCTGAATTATGCGCGGTGGCTCCGGCGAAAAGGCGAAGCCGTGACTGTGGCCGATCTTGACATTGTAAATCCCTATTTCCGGACGAAGGATTCAGAAGAAGATCTGAAAAAAGAGGGAATCGGACTGATCGTCTCACCGTTTGCAAATTCGAATCTCGATGTTCCGGCCATGCCGAAGGAGACCTACGCGCTGATTGCGGAGCGGGGAGAATGCGGCGTGCTGGACATCGGCGGAGACGACCGCGGAGCGCTGGCACTGGGGCGCTATGTTCCGGAGATCCGGGCGGAGGGTGATTATGAGATGCTGTTCGTCATCAACCGGGCCCGGCCGCTGACAAGGACGGTAGCGGATACGATCCTTGTGCTGCGGGAAATCGAGGCCGCCTGTGGGCTGCCGTTCACGGCAGTCGTCAACAATACGAATCTCGGGCAGGCGACGGCGGCGGAAGATGTGCTGTCAAGCATGCCCTATGCGGAAGCGGTCGCCGCGCGGGCAGGGCTGCCGCTCAAGATGACCTGCTGCGCTGCATGGCTCTGCGACGCGCTGCGCGGGAGCATTCCAAACCTGTTCCCGATGGAGATCCAGAAGCTATATTACCAATTACGATAAATGGAGGCACAAGATGGCAAAACTGATATTTCAGGAAGAACTCTGCAAGGGCTGCGGCCTGTGTGTGAACGCCTGCCCGAAGGGGTTGCTGGCGCTGTCGAAGACGCGGCTGAATCAAAAGGGACATGCACCCGTGGAGCTGACGGAGCCGGACAAGTGCGTCGGCTGTGCGTTCTGCGCGACGATGTGTCCCGACTGTGTCATTACGGTAGAAAAGTAAGGAGGGCGGGAAGATGCAGGAAAAAGTATTGATGAAGGGCAACGAGGCCATCGCGGAGGCCGCGATCCTCGCCGGGTGCCGCCACTATCTGGGCTATCCCATCACGCCGCAGACCGAGGTCGCGGCCTATATGGCGAAGAAAATGCCGAAGATCGGCGGGACGTTTTTGCAGGCCGAGAGCGAGATCGCGGCCATCAACATGGTATACGGCGTGGCCGCGACGGGCAAGCGGGCGATGACCTCGTCCTCCAGCCCCGGTATCGCGCTCAAGTGCGAGGGCATTTCGTACCTGGCGGGCGCAGATCTGCCCGCAGTCATTGTCAATGTGCAGCGCGGCGGGCCCGGCCTCGGCGGCATTCAGCCATCGCAGTCCGACTACTTCCTCGCGACGCGCGGACCCGGCCACGGCGACTTCCATGTGCTGGTACTGGCTCCGGCGTCGGTTCAGGAGATGGCCGACCTGACCGGAAAGGCGTTTGACCTTGCGGAAAAATACCGGATGCCGGCAATGCTGCTGGCTGACGGCACGATGGGCCAGATGATGGAGCCCGTTCAGCTGCCGGAGCCGCGTGACCCGGACACAACTGAAAAGGATTGGGCCGTCACTGGAACGAAGTGCCAGCGGAAGCATCACGTTGTCAACTCCCTCTACCTCAGCCCGGCAGAGCTCGAGCGGCTGAACATCGAGCGCTTCGAACGATACGCCGAGATCGAGAAGAATGAGTGCATGTGGGAAGCGTTCATGATGGAGGACGCCGAGGTCTGCATCGTGTCCTGCGGTATTACCGCGCGTGTGTCGCGCAACGCGATCGTCGAAGCGCGCAAGCAGGGCATCAAGGCCGGCATGATCCGGCCGATCACGCTCTGGCCGTTCCCGAAGGCACCGCTGCGCAAGGCCGCTGATCAGGTGAAGCGTTTCGTTTGCGTGGAACTCAACATGGGCCAGATGCGCGAGGATGTGCAGCTGGCGGTAGCGTGCAAAAAGCCGGTCGACCTTTGCTTCCGCGTGGGCGGCATGATCCCGTCGCCGGATGAGGTGCTGGACGCGATCCGTAAGGCAAACGAAGGAGGGAACGACTGATGGCTGTTGTATTTGAAAAACCGAAGGCGCTGACCGACGCCGTATTCCACTACTGCCCCGGCTGCACGCATGGCATCATCCATCGGCTCGTCGCCGAGGCGATCGACACGCTCGGCATCGAGGGCCGGACGATCGGCATTGCGCCGGTCGGCTGTTCCGTACTGGCCTATGACTACTTTACCTGTGACATGGTCGAGGCGTCGCATGGACGTGCGCCCGCAGTCGCGACGGGTGTAAAGCGGTCGCTGCCGGACAACATCGTCTTCACCTATCAGGGCGACGGCGACCTCGCGTCCATCGGCCTCTGCGAGACCGTCTCCGCCGCGGCGCGCGGCGAAAATATCACGGTCATCTTTGTCAACAACGCGATTTATGGCATGACGGGCGGCCAGATGGCCCCGACCTCTCTGCCCGGCCAGATCACACAGACGTCGCCCTATGGACGCGACGTCAACACCTGCGGCTGGCCGATCCGGATCTGCGAGATGCTCGCGACGCTGGAGGCCCCGGCGTATCTCGAGCGCGTGACTGTGAACAATGTGAAAAACGTGAAAAACGCAAAAAAAGCGATCGAAAAGGCGTTCCGTTATCAGGTGGAGGGCAAGGGCTTCTCACTGATCGAGGTGCTGTCGGCCTGTCCAACGAACTGGGGCCTGACGCCGCAGAAGGCGCTGGAGTGGATCGACGAGAAGATGATCCCGTACTATCCGCTGGGTGTCTACCGAGACAAGGAGGGCTGAGAGATGGCAGATCATCAAATCGTGATTGCGGGCTTCGGCGGACAGGGATTGCTGTTCTCCGGAAAGGTTCTGGCCTACGCGGGCCTCATCGAAGGGCGGGAGCTCAGCTGGCTGCCGTCCTATGGCCCGGAGATGCGCGGCGGCACGGCGAACTGCAACGTCATTCTGTCGGACGCCCCGGTCGGCTCGCCGATCGTAAACACGCCGAACGTGCTCATGGTTATGAACAACCCTTCGCTCGATAAATATGAAAACGCTGTGCAGCCGGGCGGGAAAATTTTCCTCGACTCCACGCTCATCGCCCGCAAGGTTACGCGCACGGATGTGGAGGCTTATTACGTCCCGGCCACGAAGATGGCAATGGACATGGGAATGCCGACGCTTGCCAACATGATCCTGCTCGGCGCGCTGATCGCGAAGACCGGGTGTGTCCGGGAGGAGAGCCTCGCGGACGCGCTGCACAAGGTCATCCCGGCGCGCAAGGCCGACCTTTTCGACCTCAACATGCAGGCGCTTCAGGCTGGGAAGGAGTTCGCCGGATGAAGACCGCCTGCATCCAGATGGACATGCTCTTCGCGCAGCCGGAGGAGAACTTCGCGAAAGCGAAGCGGCTCATCCGCGAAGCGATGGCGAGCGGACCGGACGTGGTTGTCCTGCCGGAAACATGGAACACCGGGTTTTTCCCGAAAGAGCGTCTTTCCGAGCTGGCCGAGCGGGACTGCGCGCGGGTGAAACGCGAACTCGGCGGGCTGGCTGCGGAGCTTGGCGTGAATCTTGTGGCGGGCAGCGTCGCGAATGTGCGCGGCGGAAAGGTCTATAACACGGCGTGCGTCTTTGACCGCGCGGGGAACTGCGTCGCAGAGTATGATAAGACGCACCTGTTTACGCCGATGGGCGAGCATGCGTATTTCACGCCCGGCGATCATCTCTGCCGCTTCCGGCTCGACGGACACGACTGCGGCCTTGTGATCTGCTATGACATCCGCTTCCCGGAGCTGACGCGGACACTCGCCGTGCAGGGGATGGACATGCTCTTCGTCGTGAGCCAGTGGCCAGCGGCGCGCATCGGACATCTGCGGGCGCTGACGGTCGCGCGGGCGATTGAGAATCAGGCGTTCGTCATCTGCTGCAATTCCTGCGGCGACGCGGGCGAGACACATTACGGCGGCGCGTCCGCAATCATTGATCCGTGGGGGGAGCTGCTCGCCGCCGGCGGGCAGGACGAGCAGATTTTGGCCGCGGATTGTGAACTGGAGATGCTGGATGGAATCCGGAGTTCCATCAATGTCTTTCGCGACCGGAGGGCGGAGCTCTATCGGGTCTGATCGATGCTCCACCCCTACAAACAGCTTTTATATGTACTATGAACATCAGGAGGAATGAAAAATGGAATACAACTTCCCTGTGATAAGGACTACGCACCCCAAGCCCCGTCCTGCCGACGAGACGAAGCTGGGCTTTGCGAAATACTTCACCGACCACATGTTCGTCATGGACTATGACGAAGGACAGGGCTGGCACGACGGGCGCGTTGTGCCGCACGAGCCGTTCCTCATCGAGCCGGCGTCCTGCGTGCTGCACTACGCACAGATGATGTTTGAGGGCATGAAGGCCTACCGCACGCCGGACGGCGGCGTCCAGATTTTCCGGCCGGACATGAACATCAAGCGTATGGCCCGCACGAATGAGCGCATGTGCATCCCGGAGCTGCCGGGAGACCTGTTCCTCGCGGCGGTCAAGGCTGTGATTGAGGCGGATTGCGACTGGATTCCCTCCGCGCCGGGCACTGCGATGTATATCCGGCCGTTCATCTTCGGCGATGAGGTCTCGTTCTCGGTTCTGCCGGCCAAGCACTACAAATTTATGATCATCCTCAGCCCGACGGGCTCCTACTACGCGGCAAACGACGGTGGCCTGGCCACGACGCGCATCTATGTGCAGGACAAATACATCCGCGCGGCGCACGGTGGCACGGGCTATGCCAAGGTCGGCGGCAACTACGGCGGCGGCATGCGCGCCAGTCAGGACGCGATGAAATATAACTGCAAGGATGTGCTGTGGCTCGACGCGGCGGAGCATAAGTATGTCGAGGAGATCGGCACGTCGAACGCCTTCTTCCGCATCGCGGACGAAGTTATCACCGCGCCGCTCGATTCCGGCACGATCCTGCCCGGCATCACGCGCGATTCTGTCATCCAGCTGCTGAAAAAGTGGGGCGTGAAGGTCTCGGAGCGGAAGCTCTCGATCGACGAGGTCGTTGCCGCGTCGAAGGACGGCAGCCTGCAGGAGATCTTCGCCAGCGGCACCGCAGCGGTCATCTCGCCGATCGGCTGGCTCAATGTGATGGGCACGGATGTTCAGGTCGCGGATGGGACGGTCGGTCCTGTGGCGCAGAAGCTCTATGATACGCTCTACGGCATGCAAACCGGGACGGTTGCCGATGATATGGGCTGGACGTATCGGCTCCTGTAAGCGCTTTTATCGACAAGTCCTGCAGAATACGTTACAATATCCCCAAGGAATTCAGACGAAAGGACGGTGCGCAGCATGAATATCGGTATGGTTATGATGATGTGCAAGACCGTCTTTGATTTGTTCTGAGAGCTGCTCGGACAAATTTCCAAAGGCGGTCATGGGTGCGTTGCCCATGACCGCCTTTCTTTGTCTGACTGTGAAAAAATGAGGAGGAACCCCGATACCGATCAAAATACCGAACGGATTGCCGGCGAAGATCGAAACGAAGACGCACGTCTATTCCACGTTTCACATCTGCTGGGGCGCACAGGCGGGACTCTATTATCATGATGGTATTCACAAGCACGACCTGCAGGAAAAGCTCTTCGGCGTGTTCCCGCATATGGTGGCACGTCGGAGTTCGATGTTCATGCGCGGCTTTGACGACACGTTGCTTTCCCGGCGACGATACCGCTCAATGATGGCAGTCTCGAAAGGTACGCCCTTGAACCGGGGTACGTGTAGCGTGACATCGCCGGAGGTCGTGGTGAGGTTGCGGCCATAGTGACCGCTGCGGTACCCTCATCATTTTAACCCAGCGCCACGTCCAGCACCATCATCACGCTGAAGCCCACGGCAAAGAACACCGTACCGAGATTGGAATGCGCTCCCTGCGATAGTTCGGGGATCAGCTCTTCCACGACTACATAGAGCATCGCGCCAGCGGCGAAGCTCAGAAGATACGGCAGCGCGGGAATGATGAACTGCGCGGCAAGGATCGTCAGCACCGCGCCGGCCGGCTCCACGATGCCGGAGAGCACGCCGCCGAGAAACGCGCGGCCTTTTTTCTGCCCCTCCGCGCGAAGCGGCATGGAGATGATCGCGCCCTCCGGGAAGTTCTGAATGGCGATGCCGATGGACAGGGCCAGCGCGCTTGCCGCCGTGATCTGTGTGCCGCCGGCAAGGAAGCCCGCGTACATCACGCCGACGGCCATGCCCTCCGGAATATTGTGCAGCGTGACGGCCAGCACCATCATGGTCGTGCGGGCAAGCCTGCTTTTGGGGCCTTCGGCCTGTTCGCTGCCGACGTGCAGGTGGGGGATCAGATGGTCGAGCGCAAGCAGGAACAGCACGCCGAGCCAGAAGCCCGCAAACGCCGGGAAGAACGCGAGCTTTCCCAATGCTGCCGACTGCTCGATGGCCGGGATGAGAAGGCTCCAGATCGACGCGGCTACCATCACGCCTGCGGCAAAACCCGCAAGCGAACGCTGGACCAGATCGCCGAGCGATTTTTTCATAAAGAACACACAGGCCGCACCGGCCGTCGTGCCGAGAAACGGGATCAGAATCCCGAGAACTGTCTGCATATGTCTGCCTCCGGGGGCTATTTGTTCCTTCTGTAGCCCGCCTCGTCGCGGTATTCGGGGTGATTTTTCAGATACGGGTCCTTGTCGCCGCAGATGGTGTAGTCGCATTTGCAGCCGTTCGCGCAGGTGGTGGTGCGCACCAGCCTTGCGCGGATCAGCTCCATGGATGCAAAATCCACGTTGCAAAGAGCGGGCATGATGTCCGTGAGGCCGTGCTTGATGGCGAACTCCGCCGCCGGGCAGGCCGTGAATTCATAATAGATCGGCTTGTCCGGGACGAAGGGCGCGACGTCCATCTCATAATCGTGCCACTGGTCGCAGAGGGACTTCGCCCGCGTAAACGCCTTATACATGAGCTTCCTGAAAAACGGCTTGTTGCAGTCCACAAATTTCAGCTTGCGGAAGGAGGGGAGAATCAGATTTTCCTCCATTTCCTCGATCTCCCGGAACGACGTGACGGCTTTGCAGGCCGCATAATAGCTCAGAATGGCAATGCAGTCATAGGTGCCGCCTGCGCCGTTGTGGAAATTCTTTTTGTCGCCGAGGTCGGTGCTCCAGTCGGAAAGGAACTCCACATACTGCCGCTGCACCTTCTCCCACACCGCCTCCCGCTCCGCTTCCGGATAGTGCAGCGCGATTTTTGCGAGAATTTCCTTTTTGCACGGTTTGGAATACAGCACGTGGCAGGTGCGGTCAAATTGTAATTCGCTGTCTTTCATCGTGTTTTCTCCCTTATTGCTTCAGAATCTCCGCGATTTTCGCGAAATCCTCCTTCGCCTCCCGGAAAACCGGCAGCATACAGTAGCAGTGCACCATTTTGGGGCGGGCAAACGCCGTATAGGGGACGTTCACGCGTTTGCACGCCGCTTCAAAATCGGGCAGCGCGCCGCCGGAGGAAAAGCCGCACGTGCTGACGTTCCCGCCGCCGTACAGCGCGATCATCCTCCGGCAGCCCAAACGCCTTTTTCGCGCCGGAGAGTCTGTAGGCTGTGCGCAGAACAGAAGCAAAGATACTCATACCGTCAATCCCTTTCCCGTAAACAGCAGCACGCCTCACTGTTAAACTGCTCTAACCAATAGGCAAAACGGTTAGATAAAACTAACTGCCCGCCAAAGCAATACGCTGCCGCTTAAATCTGATTCTATTTCTATGGTTTCTAGGGTGTATCTGAAAACTCCCAACGCACCCGGACAGCGGGCCTTTTTGCGGTGCGCCGCGTCATTTTTCCTTGAAATACGTCAGTATTCCTGCGAAAAAATGTCTTGCGCAACGCAAAAATCCCTCGCTGCCGGTCACATCATGAGTTTTCAGATACACCCTATGGTAGCAAAAACCCCGTTTCCTGTCAAGACGCAGACGGATTCCGACTGTTGCGCTCCGTGCTGTTTCGCAAAAGCGGGCAGAAACCATCCGCAGCCAGCGGCTTCCTTATCGGGAAAGCCGCTGGCTGCGGAGCGCCTGTTTTTATGCTTCGAGCGCGGACAGGACATCGTCCCAGACGCCCGGGAAGATGCAATATTCGATCAGCGTCAGCGCGTCTGTCGGGTCTTCGCCGGACGAGAGCGCAGCTTCGAACGCGGACGTGTCTTCCAGACGGTAGATCGCGCCCGCGCCGCTTTCGTCGTACAGGGCCGCGACGCCGCCGGATTCAAATTCCAGCCAGATCACGGGCTCACCCTGTACAGCACTCGGTTCCGGGTCCATGATGTTGAGCGCGGTCACAAGATGCTTCGCCCGTTTCTCCGTCAGAACCTGTTTTTCCCAACCGCTTTCCGTGCGGGAATAGGCCGTGACCGTCCCGCCGGAGAGGGTGTCGTAGGGGGTGAAGGTGTACGGGTCGGTGGGAGCGGGTTCGTCCTCATCCAAGAAGTGCTCGGCATTCAGACCGCCGAAGCTGATGTGTGAGACTTCACCCGCTTCGACGCGGATCAGCATGAACAGGTCGCCGGACGTGAGCGCGTACAAGTCATACGGAATCTCCTGATCGTTCTCGATCATTGTTTCATGCGTCCACACGGCGTCCGGATACGCAGCCTCGACGGCCTCCTGCGGGCTTCCAATGCCGATGCCGGTATCCAGCACCCAATCGCAGGGGCTTTGCGTCCAGACCTCGCTCAGCACCGAGCCGCTGCCGTCGCGCATGCCGGTGTTCGTGAATCGCAGACGCAAATCATACTGCACATCCGCGCTGCCGGAGGTATTATAGAACCAGCAGACTTCCCACACGCCGTCCTCGCGCTGGATCTCTCCCGTGTTGCTGACGCTGTCCGGCTCGCCGAGCATGGCCTGCACGTCCTCACGCTTCATCCCCAGCCGCAGCCCGCCGATCTCCGTGCTGAGAATGCGTGCCGCGATCGGGTCGCTGTCTTCCCAGCCGCCGCTGGCCTCCGGTTCGCGCGGACTCTCGGTCGCCCCGACGGCGCTGTCTGTTTCCGCAGGCGATTCCGCGGCGGGCGTTTCCGCAGCACTGGTGTCCGCGGTGGAGGCCGATTTGGTGCTGTTCGCGCTGCGCACGGCCAGCGGGATGGAGATGGCCAGCACCGCGCAGGCGGCCAGCGCCGCGATGGGCAGCCAGCGCTTTTTCCGCCGGATATCGGCAGCCTCCTCAAGCATGGTGTCGCTCAAATCCCCGATGCAGCGGAACAGATCCTGTGTCGTCATACCGCGATCCCCTCCTTCAAAAGCGCGTCCCGCAGTCCCGCGCGCAGACGGAACAGCCGGGATTTGACCGTGTTTTCCGTCAGCCCGAACAGGCCCGACAAGCGCCGGACGGAGTCGCCGTAATAATACCGGCGCAGAAACAGCTGCCGGTTCTCACGCGTCTGCGATTGCAGGAATCCCTCGATCGTCAGCGTGACGGCCTGTGCGTCCAGCTGTGCCTCGGGCCGTTCGCCGCCCGGCAGACAGTCGGAAAGTTCGGAAAGCAGCAGCTCCGTCTGCCCGCCGCCGCGCTTCTGCGCGCGGGCCGCCTCCCAGCGCGTAAAGGACAGATTGCGCGTAATGCGGCCCAGAAACGCCCGCAGACAGCCGGGCCGCGTGGGCGGAATAGCATTCCACGTATGCAGCCACGTGTCGCTGACGCATTCCTCCGTGTCCTCATGGCTGTGCAGGATGTTGAAGGCAATGGAGCGGCAGTAGCCGCCGTATTTCTTCCCTGTCTCGGCAATGGCCCGCTCCTCGCGGGCGAAGTACAGATCAATGATCGTTTCGTCTTCCATGTCGAATCCTCCTCTGTCTGTCAAGACCGGATTTTTCCGCGTTGGTTGCGTGAATTTGGGTTGATTTTTTTGAGCTTCCGTGCTATGTTCTGTATGCAATTTGCATGAGATCGTGCATTCAAAGCGGGAGGAAAAATAAAAATGCAAGAGCCGCTGCAAAAACCTGCATTTTCAAAGCAAGCGCTGCTGCACTGCGCGGGCATTGTCGGCGCGGGGCTGCTGTATTCACTGGGCATCAACCTGTTCGTTGTCCCGACCGGGCTGTATACGGGGGGAATTATGGGCTTTGCGCAGCTGCTGCGCACGCTGTTCCTGCATCTGACAGGGCTGGAGCTGAAGATCGACATTGCAGGTATCATCAACTATGCAATCAACCTTCCGATTTTATGCATTGCGTGGAAACGGCTTGACCATCGCGTGGTGTTCAAAACGCTGCTGTCCGTCACGTCGACGACTGTTTTTATGTCCCTGCTCCCGCGCACGGACATTCTGCACGGCGATCAGCTGGCCGAATGTCTCATCGGCGGCATTCTCTGCGGCTGCGGCATCGGCATCACGCTCTGGATGGGCGGCACGACGGGCGGCATGGACGTGATCGGCATGATGCTCATCAAAAAGGGCTCGCATACGTCCATCGGCCATGTGAACCTGTTCTGGAACATGGCGCTCTATGCGATCTGCGCCGCCGCGTTCAACCTGTCCACGGCGATCTATTCGATCCTGTTCTCGTTCATCTCCACGACGGCAATGGACAAGCTGCATATGCAGAACATCAACGTCGAGGTCACGGTCGTGACCAAGATCCTGAGCCCGGAGATGGAGCACGAAATTCTCGTCGACCTCCACCGCGGCATTACGCGCTATGAGGGCATCGGCGAGTACACCGGTGAGCCGGTCCATATCTTCTATATTCTCGTCACGAAATACGAGATCAGCCGTCTGCGCGCCATCGTCTGCAAACACGACCCCCACGCCTTCATCGTCGCCAAGGACGGCGCGGTCGTCTACGGAAATTATAAGCGGAAGCTGTAAACGCATGCTCCAAAGGCTCCCCTGAAAGGGCAATGTCATCAACTTAAGGCGGTTCAACATCTCTTAACGTTGCTTGGGAATTT
>ENA-ORUB01002042-ORUB01002042.1-human-gut-metagenome-genome-assembly--contig:-NODE-2042-length-19961-cov-7.947704_pt1 | contig 19961 bp, 20 predicted proteins | sample MGYA00241918_ERZ509200 | MGnify/ENA primary metagenome ERZ509200 (study PRJEB26280, sample SAMEA2338853) | human gut metagenome | biome: human gut; feature: human-associated habitat; material: faeces... | reverse complement strand
CAGCTTCATCGAACCAGTGTGTTGTAACTGTTTTTGCTCTTGTGAAGAAACGATATCCGTCTTTTCCGAGAACATGCAGATCACCGAAGAAGGAATCTTTATTTCCGGAGAATGGGAAGTATGCGGTCGGAACCGGGATACCTACATTGATTCCTACCATACCGCCGTCTGTCTCCATAGCGAATTTACGGCTGTAATATCCGCTCTGTGTAAAGATACAGGAACCGTTTGCAAATGGGTTGGCATTCATGATCGCAATACCTTCCTCATAATCTTTTACTCGTTTGATGCAGGTTACCGGTCCGAAGATCTCGCGGTTTCCTACTGTCATCTCAGGTGTTACATGATCAAGGATTGTCGGTCCTACGAAGAATCCGTTCTCATATCCCGGAACTACTACATTACGTCCGTCAAGTACAAGCTCTGCGCCCTCATCGATACCTTTCTGGATCCAGTTGCAGATCTTCTCCTTATGGCCTGCATTTACTACAGGACCGAGATCTGTAGCTTCATCATATGCACATCCAAGTTTCATGGCTTCTGCTTTTTTCTTAAGGAGGGAAACAAACTCATCTGCAATACTCTCCTGCACGCATACAACCGGAAGAGCCATACATCTCATACCGGCGCATCCATATGTGGAGTTGATGATCGCATTAACAGTAGCCTCAAGGTTGCAGTCCTCAAGTACAAGTGCATGGTTCTTTGCCTCACACTGTGCCTGAACACGTTTGCCATGAGCTGCTGCTTTGGAATATACCTGTTTACCAACACCTGTTGTACCTACAAATGTAACAGCCTTTACTCTCTCATCTGTAAGAAGGATATCAGCCTCTACACGGCTGCATGTTACAAGGTTTACAACACCTTTCGGGAATCCACCCTCTGTATAGAACAGCTCCATGATTCTCATAGCTGTCAGCGGTGTCTGAGAGCTTGCTTTCAGTACTACTGTATTTCCACATGCGATGGAAAGCGGAACCATCCAGCCCCATGGGATCATTGCAGGAAAGTTCATCGGAACAATACCAGCAGTTACTCCAAGTGGTTTACGATATGTAGCTGTGTCATATCCTGTAGTTACCTGCATTGCAGCATCGCCCTGGATCATTGTCGGAAGTGCACATGCCTCTTCTGTAGGCTCGATCGCTTTCTGAACATCTCCTCTTGCCTCTTTGATGTTCTTTCCAAGCTCTTTTGCGCAAAGTACGGAAAGTTCTTCTTTATGAGCATAAAGAACGTCTCTCCATCTGAACATATACTGCTGTCTCTTTGCAAGAGAAAGTGAGGACCATTCCGGGAATGCAGCCTGCGCGGAAGCGATCGCCTCTTCTACCTCATCCGGTGTACAACAAGGAACCTGCGCGATCACCTCACCTGTACTGGAATCTGTAACATCCATGTATTTCTCTGCTTTTGACTCTTTCCACTCACCGTTTACACAGTAACCCATTTTCTTGATCTCAGCCATTTTCAAGATACCCCTTTCGTGTTTATCTTTTTATTTTTTCATTGCATAAATTTCTGTCGTTCTCGTTTTGTTCTGGTCACAGATTATCATTTCTTTTTACTTTTGTCAATATAGCATGGTTATATTTTGAGTATATTTTTAAAATTATGTGTTAATTTATTCACATTTTATGGCATTTCAGATATGATGTGTAAGCTCTTGTAATTAGCGTATTTATGGTATAAATCCATGTTCCATCTTTCCATCTTCTTATTCAATATTAATGCAAAAGATACTCATTTTTGTTATTTCCGTAACATGCACCCTGAACACTGCCTGAAACAGCATCCGAAAAACGCACCGTAAATCTGCTGAAATGACCCCTAAAAGTACCAAAAAGCCGTAAAATTCCAGATATATTTCAGTAAGTAAAAAACACATTTGTCTGTGTATTACGTACACGCTTCTTTTTTTGCCCAATCGTCGCATGTCAAGCGGATATTCGCAATCCGCTTCGCTACGCAGCTCTACACCAAATAACTGCTCCGCAGTTTATCAGGACTTGCTTGCACTCCTCCTGATACAAGCAAGTCCCCACCCACAAAACAAAAAAAGACATGCGATAACATATTCTCCATACATTACCTCATGTCTTATCATCATTATAATTTTCTGCGTATTCCGATCACCCGAATATCGTCTGCACCAGTACCATATAAAGCACCGTACCGCCGCCTATACTGAGCAGAGTGCTTTTTTTCCATTTATGCAGTGCCACGATAAACAAAATGGCAATCAGTTCCGGTATCCCATAATGGCCGCTTCCCGGAACATCTTTCAGGCAGTACACCACCAGCAGTCCGATCACTGCATACGGCAGCACTGTCCCCAGATATGTGATCACAGCCGGTGGTTCTTTTCCCTCCGGAAAAATAAGGAAGGGCAGAAAACGTGTTGTCATCGTTCCCAGCACCACTACTGCAACGGTAATAATCTGCTGTGTTATTGTCATCGTCATTTTTTTCTTCCTCCTGCCCTGGCTACGCCCGGATCTTTACATTCGAATTCTTCTCTATGATGGAGATTCTTCTGATCCCTGTATCCTCTCTTTTTGCTGTCTCGCATGATATCGTTTCATTCCCAGGAAACATAAGATAACCGATGCCATAGCCGGAAGAATAAAATTCCCGCTTCCAAAAATCACCAGGCAGATCACTGAGCATCCAACTCCGATCAGCGCCGGTTTGTGATTCTCTGCCTCTTCCCACTGATTGATAAACATTACCACAAACAATGCTGTCATAACAAAATCAATACCTTTTGTATTGAAATGGATCACATATCCCAGAAGTGCTCCTGCTGTAGCTCCTGTCACCCAGTAAAACTGATTCAGCGCATTTACAAAGAACATAAACCATCCTCTGTCCACATCTTCCGGAGGATCTACGGTACAGTTGACTGTAAATGACTCGTCACACATTCCAAAAATAAGATAAAACTTCTTCCATCCTGTATTCTTATATTTCTCCAGCATGGAAATTCCGTAAAACAGATGTCTTGCATTTACCATCAGTGTCAGAAAGAACGCATACACCGGATTAAATGCTGACAAAAGCAGATTTGCCGTAACAAATTCCATGGACCCCGCATAGATAAAAAAGCTCATACATAATGGATATACAAAGGAAAATCCCTTGCTTCGCATCATAAAACCATAAGACATTCCCAGAAAAAGGAACCCCACGCAGATAGGCAAAGTATACGGAAAGGCTGCCTTAAATGCTTTTTTCTTCATATCTCAGATATTTCCTTTCAGCAATTTCCACGTTATACTTTACTTTTTCCTACTGAAGCTGTCAAGAATATCTGAAAACATTTTTTTTGCAAATGTTTTCACCCTGATCACTTCGGTAAAAGCCGTGAAATTTTAATCCAGCGGATAAAAATATCCTCTTCACTACATAGCTCTACGCCTTCCACAATTCACGGTTCTCATCCAGTGTAACCAGATCTCCCTCATTGATATCTCTTTCATATAAGAGCCCGTCATCATGTCTCAGACTCATTTCACATCCATCTTCTCTCTCCAGCAGAACAACGGACATAAGTTTTTCCCCTGGCTGGCGTTCTTCGCAGCCAAAATCGATGTCTTCTTCGATTTTCAGCACTTTATACTGCATGCTTTATACTTCCCTCCAGATTTCCTCTACTGCTTTTTCGTATACTTTTAATGTACGCCACCCAAACAATACAAACCGGACAACCTCAATCTTTCCGGGATGTGTTTCACAGAATTCCTTTACTGTCTGCACAGCAATACACGCTGCTTTTTCCAGCGGATAATGATAAACCCCTGTGGAAATGGATGGAAAAGCAATGCTTCTGATTCCGTGCTCCACTGCTACCTGGAGTGAATTATAATACGCATTTTTTAACGCCTCTGCTTCTCCCCGAAGACCGCCCCACCAGATTGGCCCTACTGTATGGATCACATACTTGCATGGCAAATCATAAGCCCCTGTGATCTTCGCTTCGCCTGTTTCACACCCATGTAAAGTACGGCACTCTTCCAGTAATCCAGGACCTGCTGCCCGGTGAATCGCGCCATCTACACCGCCTCCGCCAAGCAGACTGTTATTTGCCGCATTAACAATAGCTTCCACATCTGTAACCTTTGTGATATCCCCCATTACTGTCTGGATCATAGTTTCCATTTCGCTTCCTCCTTCCGAAATCTGCCGCAAAACAAATATTTCACTATGCTCACTACATGCTCATGAATACAATAGAATTCATCTGTGATCTGCATCCTTACGTTTATATTTTATAATTCCTCCAGCAGCACATCACTGACTGCCTCATAGGCATCCTCCAGCGCATCCAGTGCTTCTGTCAGCGTATCCATTTTTCGACTGTCTGCATTGTCTTCTTCATATGCCTCGATCACCTCAGCCATAACATCTTTCAGTTCCTGCAGTGAATTCGCAATATCCTGCAGTTTCTGATCCTTATCTTCTTTTGATGTGATATTTACAATTTTACTCATGGGTATTCCTCTCTTTCGATTTTATTTATTTTTGCTTTCTGCAAAATGTCCGGTAATCTTTTATTTCCAGTTTTTCCAGATATCCGGTTCATAGCCGACTGTTGCCTGTTTGCCGTTTCTGACAATCGGAAGCTTCAGAACTTTCTGATTTTCCAGGATTTTCTCTGCACGGTCTTCCTCCGCAATATATTTGATCAGAGCCAGAAGATCCCTGTCTTTACATTTCTCATCGATCAGCTTCTCATATCCGCCCACTGCCTGACACACCGAGGTAAATTCTCCTTTGCTCAGGCCTTTTTCTTTCATATCGACAAACTGATATTTGATTCCGCGCTCCTTGAAATAACGCTCTGCTTTCTTACTGTCAAAGTTCTTTTTTGTTCCAAAAATCTGTATATTCATGTTACCTCCCATTCTGCAAAGATATATGATTTTTACTCCGCAGTCACTACCTGCATTATACCACATCTATATATAAACCGGACATTCTTATTCCGTTTTGCAGCTCACTCATAGCCACAATCGTTCCTGTTCACTTCACACTTTTCTCGAAAAAAGAAGCCCGGATTTCTCCGGACTTCTTCGTATGTTTCACGTGAAACATTATATTTTTCCAGGTATCTCATCGACTTGCAAGCAGCCGCATCATACACTCTTTTAATTTATTCTCATCAATCGGCTTTGTAATATGAGCATCCATTCCCGCTTCCGATGATCGGACAATATCTTCCGCAAAAGCATTGGCAGTCAGCGCAATGATCGGAATCTTTGCAGCATCTGGCCGTTTCATATTTCGGATGATACGGCTTGCTTCATATCCATCCATAACCGGCATCATGATATCCATAAGAATCATAGCATACTCTCCCGGCCTGGATTCTTCGAATGCTTTTACTGCCAGTTCCCCGTTTTCTACAAGATTCACATTTATTCCCATATCTTCCAGAATAAACTTAAGGATTTCAGAATTAAGGCTGTTATCTTCTGCTGCAAGTACACGGATTCCTCTCAGAGTCACTATCCTGTCTGGAATATTTTCTGCCCTTTCATTGATTGCCTTATCAATTGGAAATGTCAGATCCCAGGAAAATTTTGTGCCTATATCCAGCTCACTTTCTACGCGGATCTCTCCACCCATTTCCTCAATGATCCGTTTTACAATCGAAAGCCCCAGACCAGTACCTTTAAATTCGCTTCGGTTCTCTCCATGTTCCTGTGTAAATGGCTCGAACATCTGCTTCTGGAAATCTTCGCTCATACCAATTCCTGTATCTGTAACAGAAAACCTGCATGTGACCTTATCTTCTGTCTGTTCCAGCACGATCGCCTGAATAAAAATCTTTCCACCATATTTGTTATATTTGATCGCATTGCTGATGATATTCATAAATATCTGACGTAGATGCACCTCACTGGCCATTAACTGTGGTGGATTAAATTCTGCCATTCCGGTTGTGTCCAGAGTAATTTCCTGTTCCCCTGCTTTTGCTTCCAGAATATCCCGGCAATTCTCTATCACATCCCGAAGATTCACGGATTCCTCAAGCAGCATGATATCCTTCTGATCGATCTTTCTCATATCCAGAACATCATTGATCAGCGACAACAGATATTCCGATGCCATCCGGATTTTCTGATGATACTTTTTTACCTCGTCCGGATTATCTACATATCGATCCGCAATATTTAACATTCCGATGATTCCATTCATCGGTGTCCGGATATCATGAGACATTCTGGTAAGAAACTCCGTTTTAACCTGATTGGCCTCCCGGATCTCTTCATTTTTTTGTGGATCCTTCTGGCATGAAACAACATCGTACAGGCAACTGCAATACTTGCCGTCAGAGCCACAAACACCAGGATCACCTGTACAGGATGGATTCTTATATAACTTTTCAGTGTCGTTTTATGCTCATGCATATTTCCATCTTCCAGAAATGATGTTTTCTGCGTATCTGAAAGACTGTAGATATAATCGTTCAAAAGTCTTATAAACTGCAGATCACTGTCTCTCGATATGGCAATACAGATGGTCTGTGTTCCTCCGGATATCAGACTTGTGACCAGTGAACTGTAACTGTCATAAATATAATATGCCAGGCCGGATCTGTCTGCTGCTGCGTAATCTGCCTTCCCTATACCGGGTATCTCTGTAGACGATCTTTTTTATACGTTTTGTAAGTTTTGCAAAATATTCCGGATTGTCTTCCATTTCATACTGGTTGGCTGTATCCACCAGATTGTCAAATTCAGCTTCGTAATCCATCCATAATAAACTCATCCGTTTGCCCCCTGGTAATTATTTGATTTTTTCAGACGCCAGAGTTCTTTTTCCAGAAGCTCCAGGTCGATCGGCTTCGAAACATGTGCATCCATTCCTGCTTTCAGGCTTCGATTCACATCTTCCGAGAATGCATTTGCCGTCATCGCTATGATCGGAATCGTTTTTCCAAAAGGTCTCCTGCTGGTGCGGATCCTTCTGGACGCTTCATAACCATTCATTACCGGCATCTGCACATCCATCAGAACTGCATCATACTGATCTGGTTCTGACTCCTCAAAAGCCTCCACAACCTGTTTGCCATTGGAGCAGATCACACAGGACGCTCCCTTCAGATCCAACATGGACCTCAGGATTTCCGCATTCAGATCATTATCTTCCGCACAGAGAAAATGCATGCCATTGAGGATCGAACCTTTTGTTTCTTCCATACTGTCTTCTGCTTCGTTCCCGGCTGCCTTTTCCTATGGTGCTATAGACCTCTATGGTTCCCCTCATGGAATCTACAATACTCTTCGTGATCGCCATTCCAAGACCGGTCCCCTGAATCTCCCTTTCCAGCATTTCAGCTCGTGCAAAAGGCTCAAAAATATGCTGCAAAAACTCTTCTGTCATTCCTATTCCGGTATCTTCCACTGTAAATCTGTATTTCGCATATTTTTTATCACTGGATAATTCTTCCACACGCAGGCTGATCTCTTCGCCTTCCGGTGTATATTTCACAGCATTTGATAATAAATTCATCAATACCTGACGAATACGGATCGAATCTCCCAGCACATGCTCATGGCAGAAAGACTCCTCAGAAATCCTGAACTTCTTTCCACCGGACAGTACATTCGGGCGAATGATCGCGGCAATCTGTTCCGCCACTTTTCTGAGATTCATAGACTCTTTTTTTAATTCTATGGAACCACTCTCAATCTTGCTCAGATCCAAAATATCATTGATCAGTCCAAGCAGATACTCGCTGGAAGACTGTAACTTCTGAATGTAACTGTCCAGAGTTTCCGGATCATTCAGACTATACTGCATAAGTTTCGTTAATCCAACAATTGCATTCATCGGAGTCCGGATATCATGACTCATATTTGCCAGAAACTGCGTTTTTGACCGGCTCGCCTGTTCTGCAGCCTGTCTGGCTTCGGATATTTTCCGGTTTATCTTTTTATTTTCTTCCAGTGCCATTTCAAGATTTCTCTATGATTCTCCACCCATTCCACAAAATCCAGGTATTCATTATTAAATTCTACAAAATCCGCATCACTCCGGACATGAGAAAGGATAACCAGATTCCCCTCCTGAAAGCTCCGTACAAGAGTTGATAATGTCATCCCGTTTTCTCTGAATGTCAGAAACAGCGAATACTGCTTCTCATCGTTTTCTGTAAGCTCATCTGCATCCTGCACCACATCCGCCAGACAGTCACCCGGTTTCAAAGACAGCCCCGATACGTTTTGCTTTATTTTCACGATGTTCCATTCTTTATTGCATAGTAAAACCGCATATATCATAGCTATAATTCACTCCATAATCCCTCATAAAGCGGACATTCCATTCCGCTATGCTACATGCTCATAAACACAGTCACATCCCCTGTCCTGCAGTTTTGTGCAAATCCCCACTCACTGCTTATTGCTTTTCGCAATTGAAGCAGGGGACTTACTTGATTCGGTTAAAACAGGGGGTGCTTATGTGCATTTAATTATGTCATAGTGCATTTTCTGCCGTTTATACGGCAATTTATACCTTATTTACTATTTTAGTACGAAACCTCAAATATTACAACCGCTATAATACTTCTTCTGTTATAATAAAGCTATAATCAGGTGACTATCCCTCATACTTTGAACTCCCAGACGCAAGGAGGATATCCTATGAAAGAAAAAGCCTTTACCCTCGACAGAGGAAAACGATACCTTTTTTATATCCTGATGATCGCCATTTTGGGCTGGTTCCTTTTCATGCAGTTTTTTGGTGCAGATGAGCGTTCTCAGGAAATGTCTTCCGGTCCCGTTATTTATTCCGGTACCTTTATCTGGCAGAAATCTGACGGAACTTCCGAGAAAATTACTGTTCCCGGAAAATACAAAGTTCCTGCCGGTGAAACAATGGTCCTCATCTCACAGCTTCCGGACACTCTCCAGGAAACGGACATCGCCATCCGTTCTTCCCTGCAGGATGTAAACGTCTATATTAATAATGAACTCCGCACCAGTTACAGTACACGTGAAACCCGGCTGGCCGGCAAAAATTCTGCCAGCCGTTATATATTCTGTCCGGTTTCTTCCAGCGATGCCGGAAAACAGCTCCGCATTGAGCTGACTACATATACTTCCAATTATTCCGGGGTTGTAAATACCATTTACTGTGGAAATAAATCCGATATCTGGCTTTCCATTTTCGCTGAATATGGATTGTCCACCGGTATTGCCTTTTTTATTCTGTTTTCCGGGATTATTTCCATTCTATTCAGCTTTGCCCTTGGAATGGTATACAAAAAAAGATTTGATATGGAATATCTGGGATGGTGTATGGTCATGGGTGCCATATGGATGCTTGGAGAATCAAAAATGCGTCAGCTCCTGGTTCCCAACGCTTCCGCCCTGGGATCTCTGTGTTTCGTTATGATCCTGTTAAGCCCGCTTCCGATCATCCTTTATGCGGACAGCATACAGAAAGAGCAGCACCACCGTTCTTACGCATGTCTCGGCTGGATCGCACTTGCCAATTTTGCAGCCTGTTCTGTTCTGGCTGTAACGAAAAAAGCAGATTATATGGAAACGCTTCCCGTTGGGCAGCTGCTCCTTGCATTTACACTTATCCTTATATTTATACATCTTTTTCAATATATACGGGCCGGGCAGAATAAGGCAGACCGTATTCTTCTGCTAGGTCTGCTTACCTCCATCATATGTACCTGCGTTGAAGGGATCTCCGTATATTTTGTAACATCCCTGTCCGGAATTTTTATGGGAATCGGAATGCTGATCCTGCTTTTTGTCAACATTATAAGAACCTTAAAAAATGTCCAGGATACAGAAATCCAGCGACATCAGATCGAACTTGAAAAAAGGCGAAAACAAACCGAAAAAATGTCTCTTCAGATGATGCAGACACTCTCCACAACCATTGAAGCCAAAGATGAGTACACCCGTGGACATTCTTACCGGGTTGCTGAATACGCCGCACTGATCGCCTCTGAACTGGGTTGGTCACCGGAAGAGATACAGGTACTGAAACATTCTGCACTTTTACATGATATCGGCAAGATCGGTATTCCGGATTCAATCCTGAATAAACCATCCCGGCTTACAGATGACGAATACAGCCTTATTAAGAAGCACCCTGTTATTGGTGCTGAGATCCTGAAAGACGTTACTCTTCTTCCCCATGTTCTCGAAGTTACCCGCGGCCATCACGAACGTTACGATGGCAATGGATATCCTGATGGACTTGCCGGAAAAGAGATTCCTGTTCACGCACGGATCGTTGCCATGGCTGACAGCTATGACGCTATGAGTTCCCGGCGTATTTACCGCAGTGCACTTTCCCGTGATGTCATTTACGAAGAGATCCGCAAAAACCGCGGTCTTCAGTTTGATCCTGAAATCACCGATATATTCCTGAAACTGATGGATGAAAACCGGCTGCCAAAATGGGATTCCGATTCAGAAGATACGGATTCCTACAATTTTCCTGATATGCAGCTTACCGTCAGCAAGTTCATCTCTGATGTAGTAACTACTATCAAGGCACAGGCCGATACCAAGAATTACGATTTTCTCACAGGGCTTCCCATGCGGAGCCTCGGTGAACGTCTCGCCGCGGAACTTATGCAGGAACATAATGGTTGCCTGATCTTCCTTGATATGGATAATCTCAAACGGATCAATGACATTTATGGCCACACCGCCGGAGACCGGGCACTGAAACTTCTGGGCAATATGCTCGCCAAGTACACAGGACATGGCATTGCCAGCCGTCTTGGCGGAGATGAATTTCTCATTTTCATGCCGGATGTTTCTCATGAAGCAGTTGCAGAACAGATGCACAAACTTTTTCAGGAATTTCATTCCATTATCGAAAACGATGTGGAAATCCAGTGCGCAACACTTTCTGCCGGCCTTTGCATGTGCACCTGTGAGGACTCCTTCGAAAGCTGCTACCTAAAGGCAGATAAGACACTGTACTACGTAAAACAAAATGGTAAAAATCAGTTTTTCTTCTATCAGCAGATGGACCGCAGAGATCTTTCCAGCTCAAGCGTTGGAAAAGATCTGAAGCTGATCGCGAACTCTCTCCGTGAAAGTGGCAGCTACCGTGGTGCACTTGATCTGAATTACCGTGATTTTGCCCGCCATTATGAATACATGAGCCAGCTTGTCAACCGCAGTAACTGCCGCTGTTACCTCGTCATGGTTACCATGGAGACAGTCATTGATACCTTGCCTAACATCGAAGCCATTGAGCACGCTCTGAAATGCATGGAGCAGGCCATCTGTGAAAAAATCCGCCGCGTGGATATCTGTACCCGCTACAGTTCCATGCAATATCTGATCATATTGTTCGAGCCGATTGAAACACAGATTCCCAATATCATGGAAAGGATCTTCCTGCAATATTACCGCCAGTGCAGCGACCGCGATTTTCATCCGATTTATGAATATCTCTCCATGATCGACGAAAAACAGCCTTAATAACAAAATACCGGCAGATAAATGAGTTTTTTATGTACTCATTCACCTGCCGGTATTTTTATTTTCTTCTGTCTCTGCCTTCTACGCTATAATATTTTTCTTTTGCTTCATACATTCGAATGTCTGCTTCACTGGCAATTTCTTCGAAAGATTCCCAGTTCTTTTCCCTGCTGTAAACATATCCGCAGGATATGGATATTTTATTGACCATTGCCCCTGACCAATGGCTTATCACTTCGTCAAAGTCTTCTCTTATTTTTTTGAGTTCACTTTCATCTACAAAAATGATACTGACAAATTCATCTCCGCCAATCCGATAAACCTTTCCATAGCTTCCAAAACACTGCTTCATGCATTCCGCCGCACCGTGGATCAGCTCATCACCTGCGTTATGCCCCAATGTATCATTCACACCTTTTAACCCGTTTACATCCAGAGCTGCATAAACAAACTCCGATGCAAGAGAGATTCCGCTCAGGTCATCCTTGTAGGCTCTTCGATTCAAACAGCCGGTCAGTTCATCGATTTTTGCCTTGTTAACCTTTACATACATATAAATAATTCCCACTGCTGCCAGCGTAAGATAAATCCCGACGATCAGCAGCGCAATGGCATTACTTTCCGCATTGGAAGAATTAGAGCAGGCAACTCCCACCGCATAATCTCCTGTGATATAAAAAGAACAGCGATAATTTTCACCATCGATCTCATTGATACCAGTGAATATTTTACCTTCCTCATCACCCTTTTTTGTTATGCCGATATCATCCAGTTTTTTCCCGATATCAGAAGAATCTGTCGCTCCATAAATCTTTCCGAATTCTTTATCTGCCACAAAAATACGGATTCCCTCGTATACCGGCATATTTGTTACAACAGAAGACATTTCATTCTGCTTCACCTCATTCAGAAGCCGCACCGGTTCAATCCCAACCTGGATCATACGGGTACCGGTTTCATCCCAGGTAATGGCATACATGATCTTTTTTCCCTCGGAGGTATTCGGCGTGACATCCTGACACATGGTAAGAGTTTTATCTTCCAGCATTGGTTTGAAATATTCCATCTGCTCTCCGGAATCAAAACTGTATCCGTAATATTCCGGTATGGTTCCACTGTAGATCTTTCCAGTGGCATCAAGCAGATGAATCTCATCTACTGCCATAAGTTTGGCGATCTTTTTCAGTTCGTCCACATCTTTCTCTGCTTCCGGATTCGCATTGATAATATAGGCCACTGCCTTGGCACGCACAATATAGTCCTCTTTCAGAGAAGCTATCATATCCTTCTCGTCTTGTTCATTCTTCTCAATCACGTTGACTACACGATCCAGCAATACCTCTGACATTTTCGATATATTCCTGTTATTGATCCAGTTCAGAATCTCCATCTGAATAACCAAAGCTACCAGAATAAGCCCCAGCGCAAGGAATACGATTTTATCCAATTGTCGTACTTTATCGTATTTTATTTTCTGCATTTCTGCTCCTGACTGCTGCTCTGCGTTGAATGCAGAGCAGCAAAAAAACATGCATTATAGTATCTACGTTGTTACTATAGTGCATGTTTACATTTCAATAGATGTTTTCAAAAAGATACATTCGCCTGTTTTTGAGGATTATTTCTGTTTTGTTGCCGCAAATCCGATCAGATAGAACACTGCTGCCACTACCATGGCATTTACTGCCGCAATTCCTGCATGGATCAGGTTGGCAGCTACCGCACCCGCCACAACACCTGCCAGATTAAACCAGTTGGCTGTCTGCAGCGGTACATTTTTTTCTCTGTATTTGTCACGGCGAAGGAAGAAATCCAGGATCACTGTGATGCCGATGGGCGGCAGGGCACAGTTGAGGATATTCAGCCATCCTGTGAAGTTATAGTATAACCAGATCGCAAGTGCTGTACCGATCACACCGGAAATACAGGTAGCGATCTTCATTCTTGCATTGGTGATGTTCGAGATTGCAAGACCGCCGGTGTACAGTGCATTGTTGTTGGTTGTCCAGATATTGGCTCCCAGCACGATAATTGCCGGAATCGCAAGGCCCTGTGCAATCATAACATAAAAGATATCATCTTTTCCTGTAAACGCGCCGCCGATAGCTCCGAAACAGAACATCAGGGTATTTCCAAGGAAAAATGCGATCACGGTTGTCCATACGGCAACTTTATTATTCTTCGCAAAACGGATAAAATTCGGGGTTGCCGTACCACCGGAAATAAAAGACCCGATTACATATCCCACACCGGTAAATAAAGTAATTGATCCTGCAGACTGATTAAATACTGCCGCCAGGCCACCGCCGTCTGCTGCCGCTGTTACCATGGAATATACCCCCAGGATCACAATCAGCGGTACGGAAATCGTACTTACAATCTCCAGCGCTTTCATTCCTGTTGCTGCGGTAATGGTCATCAGAAGACCTGCCACGATCGTCAGAACCCATTTATTGATTCCCAGTAATTCTGCAGTTGGAATGGAAAACATGGCAACACCGACACCAAACCATCCGATCTGTGTGAGGCCAAGTACCAGTGAGGAAAGATAAGAACCTTTTTTTCCAAAAGCTCTTCTGCACAGAAGATCCATGCTCATTCCTGTATCAGAGCCGATATACGCGAGAATTCCGCAGTATGCGGACAGGATCACGCCACCAATGACGCAGGCTGCCGCAAACCCGTTCAGATCCAGTCCGTTTCCAAGTTTCGCGCCGACACTCATACTTGCGGAAAAGAAAGTAAATCCCAGCATTACAAAAAACATGCTGCGGAACCCTTTTCTCGCACTTTCCGGCACTGCTTCCATGGAATAATCGTCATCTGCCGCAGTTACCTGGGGTTTTGTTTTTTCGCTCATTTTTTCTCCTTCGTTTATCTTATACTGTTGTCAGTTACTCTCCGGAATGTTTTCCCTTACACACTCCGCCCTTTCCCTTCTCCTTTCTTTTGTTTGCTGTGGAGATTATATCACAAATCATTTCTGTTCTGCAGTTTTTTCCGCAGATGTTTCCGTTTCCCGGTTTTTTCTGATTTCAACCTTTTTGATCTCTCCCAGGATCTCCAACCCTCTCACCAGAGATCTCGGTTCATTTCGTAAAAGCTCGTATTCTGTCACATAACCGCATTTTTTGTAGATATCCAGGATCGCGCACAGTTTTTTGTTTACCGCATGTACTTTATTCTTCCAGCCCCGGCTCTCGAACCGTACTTTTCCCCTGTCGCTGACAAACCGGATATCCTGCTCAAAATTTTCTCTGCGGATATCTGCCATGGGCAGGATTCCCTCATCTGCTTTCATGGCATAGTAGCGAATTCGCCGGCCGTCTGCATTGTTTCTGGAATTTCTCATGATCTCAAGACGCTGGATCAGGATCCTTTTCAGGAGTATCATCTCATCTGTACTTGAAAACTTTACATTCTCCAGAAGTTTTTTCCCTTCTTCACTGTCCTGAAATTCCTGATCCGGAAACATTGTTTTAAGGAGAGCTGCCGGATCAAGCAGTTCCCGGAACACACAGATCATCTGTCCGATATCTTCCGCATATTTATAGACCGGGAGCTCTCTGCCTTCCAGAAACCAGTATGCTTTCCCGTTTTTTTCCACTGCTACAGGAAGCAGATAATCTGCCACAAAACCTTCCAGTGGCTTCCCTTTGTCATCTTTCAGCTCCCGCATCTGTACCTCTTCACTGTAATCAATGGCGATGGTAGTATTCCGAAGTTTTTCCAGAGAATCCCGAAGCCTCTGCTCTCTTTTCTGTATCCTGCCTTTTGTGCTATAAAAACGTACCTTCTCGTCTCCGGACATTACCCGGAGTAAATCTGTCAGCGCAAATTTGGAACAGTTTGCTCTGTACAGGGTGTAGACCGCATCATAAACAACCGCGTCATAGTAGGAAAATGTCACGCTCTCCATTTCTTCCGGAACGGTAATGCGGTATCTGCATGTCATATTTTTTCCGCGGCTGCCTACCTCTGCAATATTCAGCTCATTCAGTTCAAATTTATTTTTGTATATTTCCTGAAATACTTTGCATATGTTCATGTAAATATTATCAGGTATTTTCATGGTTATTCTTTCCTCTCTTCTGTTGCGATTCCCGGAATATTACAGGAGACTTCGAAATTCTTCTGCCAGACGTGCTCTCGGATCATCCGGATATTCCAGATTTGTATTTTGAGTTTGTGGGCGTTCTGCTTCCGGAGCTTGTGTTTCTGTGTTTTTCAGTGAATCTGCATTGACTTTCACATCCTGCGGTACTGCGGCTTCTGAAGCGCTCCCGCTCTTTTTCGGTAAAGCATTTGCATTCTCCGTATTTTTCTTATCCGTTTTTGTTTCACGTGAAACATTTGGGGCTGATTTTTTTCCGGACGCTCCTTTTTCTGTATAAAGGTCCTTCGCCGCATGGAAATCCACACTCACATTCGCCTTCATTCCTGATATGCCATATCTCTGTTTCAAAAAAACAATCTCCTGCTCCCGGACCTCTTTCGACATTTCCTGTTCGTAATTAAATTTGGGCTGTCGGATATTTCTTGGCTGAAGTCCCAGGATCACGCTTGCAGAGTACTCGATTCCTCCCGTCTCCTTAAAAGAATCCATTCTCAGAGATCGCTGTTCCTCCCGGTAAGACTCTCTGTTCAGGGAACTGATCACAAAAACCGCCAGATCATACTTGTTGGAAAGGCCGCTGAGCTCATTGATATTCTCGTCATTTTTCTGCCGTTCTGTAGCGTTCCTGTTTCCAGTGCAGGAAGAAAGGATCTGCAGATAATCTACAAAAACTACCGGCTTTTCTTTCTTTTCGTTCATGAACATTTCCACATCCTGAACGATATCCCGACCCGAAACAGAAAGCTTTTTACGCTCTTTTATGTACATCTTGTCAAAACTGCCGCTGATCTCTTTTCCCACCTTTTCTACCAGCTTCCAGTCTTTCTGTTTTCCTGTATTGTTTTCTTCCCTTAAAAACCAGTCTGCGGTCAGGGAGCTGTTCGGATATCGCATATGAATGGCACGGTTTAATATTTTTGCCTCCATACGGACCGATGGCATTTCCAGAGAATAAAACAGTACCGGTGACCCAGCCGCTGCAATTTCCGAAGCAATCTGCAACGCAAAGGTACTCTTTCCCATTCCCGGTCTTGCGCCAAGAAAAGTAAGACCTGCATAAAGTCCGCCGCCAAGCATCTGATCCAGCTTTTTGATACCGGTAGGATAATGCTTTACGGTTCTTCTTCCACTGGCCGGTTTAAACTGTTTCAGTCTCTCTGAAACTGAAATAAAATTTCCGGCTGCCTGTTCACTCATACTTCTTCACCTCCCCGGCCATTTTGCTTTCAAGTCCCTGAGATAAACGTTTCATAGACTCTTCCATATTTTCCAGATCAATAAAAAACAGATGGATCACCAGTGTATGACCGTAAATCTTCGTTTCAAAACGGTCCCTGATTCCTTCATACTGGTATGAATACTTTGCTTTCGGATAGAGAAGCCAGATTTCCTCTGCCTCATAACGGCTTGCATATGTAACCATCTGATAAATATCATTTCTGGCTTTTTCGTTGAAGGCACTCCATCCTTTGTTCTTCATATCAGGAAGGCTTTTCCATTTTGTATCAAGGATCACCGTTCTGTTTTCTTCCCCTTTTTTCATTACAATATCCGGTCTCAGCTGAAAATCCCGTGGTTTTTCAAACAGATAATAATTTTTATCCTGGGAAGATACCTCCCAGTTTTCTCTGAAATATTTTTTAATCTGGCATGCCACATAATTCTCAAAAACTTCGTCCATGGCAAATAATATGGATCTGGCTTTGAGCCCATCTGAAAAATTGAGGAAGCTGTTTCCCAGTAAGATCACTTCCGTCCACTTCATGATCTTCTCATATTCTCTGGAATTCCGGTCGATCCTTATCTGTGCAAAATCCTGGCGGTAATCCACGGATTCCTGTATCCCGTCAAAAAACAGAAGAAGTTCTCTTGCATCCTGTTTATTCTTCCCATCTGTGGTAACTTTCTGCAGTTTCTTTAACGTAGTTTTTATCAGTCGGTTCTCTGGCCGGTTCTTTGTAAATTCCTCATACGTCACATAGAATCTCTCTTTATGTGCGATATTTCGACGGATATGGCCTGACACCTGGAGCTTTCCGCGAAAGCATCTGAGGTTATCCGTTTTTTCTTCATATGCAGAACGAAGTCCCCGTTTCACCAGCATCTGTGCCTCATCAAGATACATCCGGATATAAGCCTCAAACAGTTCCATATCCCCCATTCCAAGAGAAATCTGGTTCATCGCTTTTTCCGTTAACCTGTAGGTGCTCTTAAGCATCTCCAGATAGATCTGTTTCGTCCGATCCTCACTGCCGCCAAAATAAATCTTTGGCAGAATCTGAAGCCGCAGTCCGCTTTTCAGTTCCAGCTCTCCTACATACCCAAACTCCCCAGCCTACAAAGGAAACTGCACCATGCGCTACCTTCTTCCGGTTGATGCATTTGAAAAACTTCCCGTCACCAAATAAAACAAATCCCCTGCGCACTGCCTGTCGCAGCTCCGCAGGGGACTATTGCTTTTCATCTATTTTAATATATACTTCGTTCCTCGACCTCTTCCTTCAACTTTTACAGCACCTTTTTTTATCATACTTTTCAATATATCCGTTGTCTTTGATTTTCCAAAAGGGACATGTGATACAATTTCACTGATTGGCTTCAACATTGTTTTACTTAAGTTTTTATATATCAGTCTTTCGTCGTCTGTTAAATTTAAATCTTTTTCCAAAACTGGAAGTACTATTTTAATAGTGTTCTCTGAGATTTCAAAATCTGGTTTTTTCAGTCCCGTTTCATAAAGTTGTTTAATTCTTGTAATTCCCGTTCCAAATATCTCAACAAACCCTAATCTGTAAAACACATTTGCAAGAATTCTGTTTCTTAAAACAGACAATTTACCAGCTAAATATTCATCTTCTGTTATTCCAGATGGCAAACCTCCGGGAGAAACAATTTCTATTCTGTCATCAAACATCAAAACTCTGATTCTCGCTTCCACATCCCACGCTCTGTGGATCAAAGCATTTGCAATCGCTTCTCTGAATGCAGCCTCGGGTATTTTTTCCATTTTTTTTCTGTCAGTGCCTTCTATTATCTCATATTGATAATAATCTCTGAATACATCTATTGTCTTATCATATTCTTCCAAAACTGATACATTTTCAAAAGTTGCTCTCTTTTGAATAATGCTGATGTTTTCACCAAACTTCATGATATCAATTCCCGGAAATTGATTTTTATCTGCCAGAAGCCCCGCAGCGTTGTTATAACCATTATCATTATTATATAAATTCAAGGTTCTTAAAGTATCCTGATTAAATCTTTCGATATGAACACACTCTTCCAGCTTATGATTTAAAACTTCAAATGACAAATTCTGCTCTTTACATGGAAGTTCCTCAAAGCGTATATTTTTTCCTTCCAGAATAAGTCTTGATAATTCCAGTGCATCTACTTCTATCGTTGCTGTATCATTTCTCTTATATGCTTTTGACTTATACAAATATGGCTTATATGCACCACTTTTAACAGAAAGTATTATTGTATGATCTTTTTGTGCTTCAAGTGTATAATCCGGCTGAGGTGAAATGCTGTCATTGATCTTATTTTCAATATCCAGACATGCTTGTTTTACATCTGCCAGTCCCTTTACCTTCCCGCTGTCATCAATTCCAAAGAAAATCTTTCCCCCATTGTAATTTGAAAAGGCACTCACTGTTTTTAAAAAAGTATTTGTAATCGTTTCTTTAAACTCTATCGTTCTTGTTTCCTGCATACTCTTTCCATCCTTTCCATTTTTTTGTTATATTATTATATGCAAAAACGGTCAAAAAAACAATCGTATTTTTTTGCGATTGTTTTTTTGGCCGTTTTCGATTGATTTATCTGCACATAACCCTAAGAAAACATAAATCCAATAAAAAGCAGCCCACGATCCGCACAATCTGCGAACCATGGACCGCTGTCAGACGTCCCCGAGAGGATTTGAACCTCCGACCCCTCGCTTAGGAGAGCTCCAACCTATTGTCACTCTCTGTCAAGCTCTGTAAAGCTCTGAAAGTTAGCTGTTTGTTTGCTCCAGCTAATAATCGGGGAATGCCTTGATATTACCATCGACATCTGTTATATGACCACCATGCTTCGTACGTTCGATCATGGTAAACAGTATTCAATTAAACTTCCTATCGAAAGCACAAGATATTTTCTTGTCTATAAATAATATAACGCATACTTTGGATTATCAAGAATTGCATATACTGAGCTTCTGGTTGTTCCCAGCAGCTTTCCCATTTCCGGCACGGTCATCCAGGTTCTCTTTTGTGTTGGACGACGTTTGTAAGGGCTGTCCTCTGATATCTTCGAAATGATTTCTTCAACATCGTCCATTTCCGGAACTTCTTTTTGTTTCATAATTGCTGTTGCCA
>ENA-ORUB01002028-ORUB01002028.1-human-gut-metagenome-genome-assembly--contig:-NODE-2028-length-20029-cov-2.525133_pt1 | contig 20029 bp, 14 predicted proteins | sample MGYA00241918_ERZ509200 | MGnify/ENA primary metagenome ERZ509200 (study PRJEB26280, sample SAMEA2338853) | human gut metagenome | biome: human gut; feature: human-associated habitat; material: faeces... | reverse complement strand
TGCTATCCAAGGAACAAATTCTGGATGCACTGTGGGACTGCGATGGGGATTACACCGGCAAAAGGCTCGTCCAACAGAATAAATTTAGGCCGGATCGAAAGTGCCCGGGCAATTTCCGTACGGCGTCGTTCTCCTCCCGACAACTGGATTCCAAGACTTTTACGGATATGCTGCAACCCGAATTCGTCGAGCATTTCTTCGAGCCGGTCTTTCTGCTCTTCTTTGGTCATTTTGGTCATTTCCAATACAGCACGGATATTATCTTCGACACTCAGCCGCCGGAACACCGAAGCCTCCTGTGCCAGATAACCTACCCCCAACTGTGCACGTTTATAAACCGGTTCTTTGGTTATTTCCTGATCATCCAGAAAGATCCGCCCGCCATTCGGAGTGATCAGTCCGACAATCATATAAAAAGAAGTCGTTTTCCCAGCACCATTAGGCCCCAACAAACCCACAATCTCCCCTTGCTCCACTTGCACCGATACATCTTTGACAACGGTACGACTTTTATATTTTTTTATCAAATGTTCTGCTTTTAGTATCATCACGTGCTGTTTTAGAATACAAAGATAAGAAAAAGACAGAGAGGAAGAAAAAAAAATACAATGCCTGCAGGAAAATGATTTAAAAATTCAAATGAACAGAAAAATTAATAGCAAAATTCTGAACATGTTGTCCTGGCCGGTCTTCGCGGTGAGTCAGTCTCCATATCGCATCAATCCGGAACAGCCGGAAAATATTTTCTATGCCGACCCCTGTTTCAAAATAAGGCTTGGACACCGAGGACATTCCCTCGGGGAATAACAGTACGGCCCGGGTATCGGGCAGGCTTCCGTTATTCTTATCGGAAAGTGTGCCGATCAATCCTTTGAAAATAAACACTTCCCGCCATTTCAATTTTTTCATCAAAGGGATCTTCCCCAAAAAGAAACCTTTAAAGTGATGTTCGTAGAAAAATGCCAGCCAGGTATCCGAAGCAAACTCATAGTAATTCATACACGAAAAAGCATAAGGGTCGTAAAAATAGGTAGCGTTTCCTTCGTGAAGTTTCAGTAAAGGATAAGGCACTTTTCCGAAAATCTTTCCTCCGGTCAGTACCACATGAGACTTACCGATCGGCGAAATCGGAAAATCATAGTTGATAGAAGCTACAGCCCGGTAAAATTCATAGTCATTTTTAAACAGCCCCTTCACTCCCATGGCCAAATCGACGCCGATAATCGGATAATCGGACCCTAAACTGTATTTATCGAATGCTTTACGAACGACTATTTCATCTTTAGACAAACGGGTATTCAAGCGTACTATCGTCGACTGTATAGAGGGCATCAATTCTCCGTCAGGTTTCACAAAAGGCACATAAGGATTAGAAAACAGGTCCCTGACCTGTACCCCCAAAGTATTGGAAACCCCTTGCCGCCATTCTTTTTCAAAGTTCACATCCAACTGGTTGACCATACTCAACCGATCGTTATCCCCTCTCGAAAAGATTGAACTCAGGATATTTCCTTCGGTAAACGCATTGATTCCCGCTCCCAATTGCACGACATCGTGTTTGAAAGCAACCGATAACTTCGAAGTCGGTAAATCGTTGAAGGAATAATCGAATCCACCAGCTCCTTTCCAGCGACGATCCTTCGTTCCATAGGCTCCGTAACCGAAAAGACGGATTTTCTTACTGAAATCGGTTGTAGTCCGGGCGCCCAACTGAAAACGGCATCCTTCCTGTTTGTTGAAGCTAAGTAACTTATAATAAGGTCCCCACTCTACATATTCGGTATCGTAATACCCACCCAGGACCATAGAGACAATCGTGTATATTTTGATACAGGGGTACATTTTTAATCGAATCAACCATACCATAGATCTGTTTTTCCTTACCACTCAATGCATAGGGCCGGATCGTATCCCAAAAACGATCGTCATTTTTCAGGACATTATTATCGATAATCACATTATTATCCATTTTGAGCACCCTGTCGGGAATGACCGGATTCAGCTGTATATGCGAGTAATCTACTTGCCGGTGCCCCAAAAAGGACACCATCTTCGAAGAATCGGACATGACGATGGAAAAATCGGCAAAGATTTTATCCTGCTTCGGAAACCAGACCGAATCGTCCAGGAACTGATTTTCATTATCCAACACCAGGTGTCTGATCCAGTTCACATTCAACCCCTTCATCATTTTGACGTGAGCCGATTGCAATGCCCAGGTCATCGAATCGATATTTACTTCCCCATCCAATACAGGTGTAGAGAAAGATTTGGGATGAAATCTGATTTTATAGGTCTTCCGGCCATCGATCTGCAAACTATCGACCAGGAAATATTTATAAAATAAAAGCCCGTGATCCGAAAGCGGACTGGCGAAACGTACTTCGAAAATATCGATATAGTTGTCGTAAAAATTGACGTTGGTATGTAAATGGCCGGTAAACTGCGCCAGGGTATAGTCTTCTTCAATACCGGAAATCCGGCTGGCATTCACAATCTCCCGGGATAAGGACGGTGACTTCCGGTAATAATAATCGGCAGAAGCTTCGGAAATCATCACAGGCAGATAAGCCTTTCCCGTAATGACCGAAGTATCCATGTGCTCGAAGATAAATCCGAAATTCTTTTGTAACTTCTTATTTTTAAACCCTGGCTTGATATTCGTCAGGTCGAGCTCCATCTTGGTATAAGTCTTACAATAATATTGTTCGAACCGGGCAGGATTATTTCTGTATTTGTTTTTACTGACATTCCGGAGGATCACATGTGCCGGATTTTCTCCGGGAGTAACTTTTACCTCGTCCAGATCGAAAGTCTGAGGTTCCAGCTGAAAATCGACAGCATTGTACGCCCCCTTGTTTATCTTTACTGTTTTCGGGAGATAACCGACAAAAGACGCCTGGAGCTCAGTCACTTCTTCGCGGGTTTCGAGGTAATATTCTCCATCGAAGTCGGTGGTCATTCCAATAGTCGTCCCGGTAAAAAAAACATTGACCAGAGGTAAAACTTCTCCCGTCTTGGCATCCGTCACTTTCCCCTTCACCCGGGTACTCTGAGCCCACATGCATTGTCCAAGTAACAGTAATACAACTAATAATACGATTCTTTTATTCATGATCATTATACTACCCCTTCTCTCAATATATCGTGGATATGAACCATTCCCTTGTATTTTTTATCTTCGTCCACGACCACCAATTGAGTGATACTATTCTGTTCCATTTTCTGGAAAGCGTTGTAAGCGAGTTCTTCTTCCTGAATAGTTTTCGGAGAAACCGACATAATATCCCGGGCTTTCAAGCCATCCACATCTTCATATTTCTCGAGCATACGTCTCAAATCCCCGTCGGTAATAATGCCTAACAATCCTCCTTCGGCATCGGTCACCGCCACTGCGCCCAATCTTCCGCCCGACATCTCCAATATCACTTTACGGATTCCGTCTTCCAAAGATACATAAGGCCGGTTATCCTGATCGAATACATCGGATACCCGGGTATATAAACGTTTCCCCAAGGATCCTCCGGGATGATATTTAGCAAAATCACGGCTTGAAAAACTCCTGCATTGGATCAGACAAATAGCAAGGGCATCTCCCATCACAAGTTGTGCTGTCGTCGAGTTGGTCGGCGCCAGATTATTCGGGCAAGCTTCACGGTCGACCTGTGCTTTCAATACATAAGCCGCATTCTTTGCCAGGAAAGAATCGGTATTCGATACCATAGCCACGATCTGTTCGTTACCGACATTCCGGATCAACGGGACCAGCACCTTGATTTCGGGGGTGTTCCCGCTTTTGGAAATACAAATGACGACATCGTCGTGGCAAATCATCCCCAGATCACCGTGGATAGCGTCGGCCGCATGCATAAAAACAGCAGGAGTACCGGTCGAATTGAGAGTAGCCACTATTTTTTGGGCAATAATGGCACTTTTACCTATACCTGTAACGATCACCCGTCCTTTCGTATTATAGATCAATCGGACCACTTTTTCGAAATCGTCGTCGATAAATCGAGCCAGATTCTGTATAGCTAAAGCTTCATCAGCAATTACTTTTTTTGCAACCTCCTTAATATCAACCATCTTAGATTATTCTTTAAAATATTTCTTAAACAATAGACAATATTTATGCCAAAAAAATCAGAAAAAATTATGGTAACCCGATTTTTTTCCTATAACTTTACTAAACGACAAAAATACCAATTTTTGTCATTCATTTGCTTAGGTGATCATAACATTTATTGTGCCATTTTGTTTGTCCAAACAAATTAAGTTATAAATTTGCATTTCCTTGAGAAAAAGGGTGTGCAAAATATATGAATAATACAATGGGATTGCAGATTAATTTACACGCAAAATTAAAAGAGTATTTTGGCTTCGATCATTTCAAAGGAAATCAGGAAGCCATCATTAAGAACGTGCTGGCAGGAAATAACACTTTTGTATTGATGCCTACAGGAGGTGGTAAATCGTTGTGTTATCAATTACCGGCATTGCTTCTCGAGGGCACCGCGATTATTATTTCTCCGCTGATTGCTCTGATGAAAAATCAGGTGGATGCCATGCGTTCATTTTCAGCCGCTGAAGGAGTTGCGCATTTTCTCAACTCTTCGTTGACCAAAAATGAGATTTTAAATGTGAAAGAAGACATTTTGAGCGGTAAAACGAAAATGCTCTATGTTGCTCCCGAATCCTTGACCAAGGAAAGTAATGTTGAATTTCTAAAGAAGATCAAGATTTCTTTCTTTGCTGTGGATGAGGCACATTGTATCTCGGAATGGGGCCACGATTTCCGGACAGAATACCGGAAAATCCGTCCGATCGTCGAAGAAATCGGTAAAGCGCCGATCATTGCATTGACTGCGACAGCGACACCCAAAGTGCAGAACGACATCCAGAAGAACCTGGATATGATGGATGCCCAGGTTTTTAAATCTTCTTTCAACCGACCGAACCTATACTACGAAGTACGTCCTAAACAAGGAGATGTCACGAAAGACATTATTAAGTTTATTAAAAACCATGAAGGGAAATCCGGTATCATCTACTGTCTGAGCCGGAAGAAAGTGGAAGAACTGGCGGAAGTGCTTAGTATCAACGGTATCAAAGCAGCTCCTTATCATGCGGGAATGGATGCCAGTACCCGAAGTACCAACCAGGACCGCTTCCTGATGGAAGAGGTGGACGTTATTGTAGCGACCATCGCTTTCGGTATGGGGATCGACAAACCAGACGTACGCTTTGTCATCCATTACGACATTCCTAAAAGTCTCGAAGGGTATTATCAGGAGACAGGACGGGCAGGACGGGATGGTGGCGAAGGAATCTGTCTGACTTATTATAGTTTTAAAGACATCCAAAAGCTCGAAAAGTTTATGCAGGGGAAACCCATTGCCGAACAGGAAATCGGTAAACAATTGCTGATGGAAACAGTCGCTTATGCCGAGACTTCTTTATGCCGGCGTAAAGTACTGCTCCATTATTTCGGAGAAACCTATGAAGAAGACAACTGCGGCTGTTGTGACAACTGCCTCTATCCGAAGAAAGAGTTCGAAGGCGAAGATTATATGGTCGATGCCCTGCAACTGGTCAGCGATGTTAAAGAAAAATTCAAAATCGAACATTTGGTTAATATCCTCATCGGTGAAGCCGATTCTGCCATCAAATCGTATAAGCATGATAAACTGGAATTATTCGGTGCCGGTTCGGAAAAAAGCCGGCAATTCTGGACGATGGTATACCGGAGGGCTTTAGTCAGTTCATTTATCGAAAAAGATATAGAACAATACGGAGTAATCAAACTAACGGATGAAGGCCAAAAATTTTTGGATAACCCTAAAAGTTTTATGCTGATGGAAGATCACAATTTCGACGAGAACGAAGAAGAAGAAAAGATACAGGAGAAAGGTGGTGTATCTGCGTTGGACAGCACTTTATTCGCTATCCTGAAAGATTTACGGAAGAAAATAGCCAAGACCAATAACTTGCCTCCTTACGTCATTTTCCAGGACCCGTCACTGGAAGATATGTGTACCAATTATCCGATCACACTCGAAGAATTGGCCAACATCCAGGGCGTAGGTGCCGGGAAAGCACAGAAATACGGCAAAGAATTCGTCGAAGTCATCAAACAATACGTTGAAGACAACGAGATCGAACGGGCACAGGATATGGTCGTGAAAACAGTAGCCAATAAATCCAAATTCAAAGTATACATCATCCAGAATATCGACCGCCAGATCGATCTGGAAGATATCGCTTCGGCTTTGGGGCTCAACTTCGACGAACTGATCAAGGAGATGGAAGCGATCGTCTTTTCCGGAACGAAATTAAACATCGATTATTATATCAATAAGATCCTCGACGAAGAGCAACAGCAGGAAATCATGGATTATTTTATGGAGGCGAGTTCCGACAATATTTCCGAAGCTTTCGACGAATTCGAAGGGGATTATGCAGAAGAAGATCTTCGGCTGATGCGGCTGAAGTTACATTCCAAACACGGAAACTGACAATGGAAAAAGTTGCGGGAAATATTGGGGGTAAGTCGAAATGATCGATACCCCCTCTTTTTTCGTCAACTATAAGGGGTATGTCACTGTGTCACAACCACTCTCCAACTGCCATCCTTTTCACCTCGCTCAACGTATTTCTTCTGATCATTATATATTTCAATGGCTTTGAATATCGATCTGTTCAAATATTATTCGGAAGCCTTAGAAAAAAACAATGAGATGATCCGGCTTCATAAAGCCAAAGATGAGCAGAAAATAGTAAGAAAAAGAAAAAAATTTTTAGAAGTAGAAGTCAGTGAAGATGAGTATCAGGCTTTTATGAAGCAAACGAAATAATTCGGCTTATTTACCTCATACTCATCTTCCTTTATTTTTCAATTCATCTTGTCGACAGAACGGACAAATTCGATATCCTCCCGGAACAATTTCCGGTAAGTGATATGGGTGCGCCAGGCTTTCGCTCCGATGTAGTCCATCAGATGTATCATTGGAGGATTAAAATCGCCCACCCAATTCAATTCCAGATATTTATATTCCCTGTTCGCTTCGATAATGCGCTCAGTAAAGCGTTTGATCATGGCCGCTTCCACTCCTTTCCCCTGAAACTCGGGTACCACTCCGAACAACTGTCCCAAAGCCACATCGATTTTCCGGAAATGACGGTAATACATCAGTTTCAAACCACCCCACAAATTCATTTTTCCATTTAAATGTCTCACTACCTGATTGATTTCCGGGAACATCAGGAAAAAACCGATCGGTTGCTCTTTATAAAAAGCAAAATAAATCAAATCCTTATCGATAATCGGTTGTAAACTTTTATAAATCGCTTCTACCTGCTCCCGGGTAATCCCGTCTACTCCGTGTACTTCCAGATTCCAGGCTTTATTATAGACCTCCAATAAGGCTTCTATGGCTTTCTGCTTCCCGATATCCCCATAGGTCTGGACCGTATAATCGGGATTTTTCAATATCCGGTCGGCTTTCCAAACGACAATTTTAGAAAGGCTGTCCATAACAAGACGGGTGCGGAATGTAAACTGTTTGAAAAAATCCCGGAAACCGTAGTTTTCAAAAAAAGAAACATAATAAGGCTGGGTATAAGGCATCGCATAAACGGGCGACTGATCGAATCCATCGACCAACAACCCCCACCACTCAATCCGTTCCCCGAAATTTACCGGCCCTTCCATGGCCTCCATACCTTTTCCTTCGAGCCACTCCCTGCATTTATCGAACAAACAAAAAGCGGCCTGCCGGTCGTCGATACATTCAAAAAATCCCATTTGCCCGACACTATATTTGTCCAGATGACAGGTTTTCCGATTGATAAAAGCAGCTACTCTCCCTACACATTGCCCTGTCTCGTCCTTCAAAATCCAGCGGATACATTCGCCATTTTGGAAACAAGGATTTTTCGCAGGATCGAATACATTCCGGATATCATTATCCAAAGGACGTATCCACCAGGGATTTCCTTTATATAGTCTTACCGGTAATTCCAGAAAGTCCGTTTCATGTTGTCGGGTAGTTACTTCAATTAAAGTATACATAACAAAAAAATTAAATTTTTTGACTTAAGGCCATTGCTTGAGCCGGAAAGATAAAATCGGCCAATCGCTTGAGCCAAACGACGATAAAAGCCAATAATATTCGCGGGACGATCAGCCATACGACAGGTAACCCCAATACGGCAAACAACAAAGGATCTTCCAACTGCGAATGCGATATCGCCAGATGATAATTCAACAAATCCGCTTCGGTCCCGGTTAGTTTACCTTGCCGGGCATAATCCATCAATACAGCGGAACCGTAAGCCAACCCCAGCGTATTGCCCACCACCCATAAAAAAGCCACCTGGCGGGGTAAACCCAACAATTGCATACCCGGACCTAAAAGCGAAGAGATCCATTTCAATACCCCGAATTCTTCCAACAGACGTTGCAGGATCATCAATCCGGTAATCAGGGCCACGACTTTCAGGGACAACCACAGACTGGTTTGCAGCCAATTGAACAAAGTATCGCGAAATCCCAAGTCGACAGAAGGCTGCGCAATCATCCGCCCTGCAAACTCCGGCAAGATCAGATTCAAAACGGCAGCAGCGATAAAACTACAGGTAAAACGGAGTAAGACCATCTTCCAACCCACAGAACCGGTCTTCTTCTGTACCAAAGTTTCCACCGGATAATTATGGGAAATCAGGCACATCATAGCCAACAAAATCCCTTCTCTCACCGTGAAATCCATATTCGACAGCAAAGCGATCACCGTATAGATATTGGTAAAAATACCGGTCACAAAGACCAAAGCCGCATCACCGGGCAAACCGATTCTGGTGAACAAAGGAGCTACCACAGCAGAAACAGCCGGCAACACCTGAAAGTAGGTAAGCAACATCACCACGAAAGAAACCGGAAGCATAATCTTCAAAAACCAGCAAGAGGTTTTCAATGCCACCGGCCAGACTTTCCTGATACAACCGATTATCCTTTCTTTCACCATATCCTATTTTCTCTTTTTTCCTCTTCCCCCTTCTCTCTCTCAGCCTATAGCTTTTAGCATTTAGCATTTAGCATTTAGCTTTTAGCATTTAGCATTTAGCTTTTAGCTTTTAGCTTTTAGCTTTTAGCTTTTAGCTTTTAGCATTTTACTTTTTACCTCAACTGCTCGGTCAGCAACCGGATCTCCAATGCCGGGCTAATCCGTTCGTACAGAATATTATAAACGGCATTCGTTATCGGCATATGCACATTATACTGGTCGTTGATTTCTTTAATTCCTTTCACGCCGAAATACCCTTCGGCAATCATCAGCATTTCCATTTGTGCCGATTTCACCGAATATCCTTTACCGATCATCGTCCCGAAAGTCCGGTTCCGGCTAAACTGTGAATAAGCGGTTACCAGCAAATCCCCCAGATAGGCCGAGCTCTTGATATCCCTTTCTATCGGATGAACGGCAGCCACAAAACGCTCCATCTCCTGAATGGCATTGGATACCAAAACGGCCTGAAAATTATCTCCATATCGCAATCCATGACATATTCCCGCTGCAATAGCGATAATATTCTTCATAACAGCAGCATACTCCGTACCATAGATATCGTCCGAAATCGTCGTCTTCACATAATGGCAGTTGAACAATTGTGACACCAACCGGGCCACCCGGGTATCGTCACAGGCAAAGGTCAGGTAAGACAGGCGTTCCAAAGCAATCTCTTCTGCATGACAAGGCCCTGAAATCACCACGATCTGCTCCAAAGGTACTTCATACTGCTGGTGGAAGAACTCACCGATAATCAGATTATCATCCGGGATCATGCCTTTAATCGCCGACACCACAATCTTGTCTTTCAACGGACGGGTGGCTTTTGCCACCACATTTTTAAGAAAAGCACTCGGTATAGCAAAAATGATGATATCCGAACGGGCAATCAGTTTGTCCAGATTATCCGTAAAAGAAATCCGCGACAGATCGAAATCGACCGAACAAAGATAGCGAGGGTTATGGTTCAACTCTTTAAAAGCGTTGATGGTCTCGATATTACGCATAAACCAATTGATATGCTCATTCGTTTCCAGCAGAATCTTAGCAATAGCCGTAGCCCAGCTTCCGCCGCCGACGATCGCAATCCGTGGATTTTCAGGAATTTCCATGCCGATAAAATTTAGTTTAAGCCAACCATTTTTTCACTTCTTCGGGAGTCAACCCTGACAATCCCAACTTTTCTTTTTTGTTGATTCCGCAAAGCTCCTGATGCAATTTATTCGTATTCCCGACTGCCTTCAAAGCTTCCACCGTCTGATATCCGGCTTTCTTCACCACTGCGATCCATTCTTTCGGAATCCCCAGCGCCTCGTATTTCTCATCGCCGTCTACGGTAGCTTTCTTTTCGGGTTTCATCTGGGGAAAGAACAACACATCCTGAATCGACGCGCTATTGGTCAGGAACATACAAAGCCGGTCGATACCGATACCCATACCGGAAGTCGGCGGCATGCCGTATTCCAGTGCGCGTACAAAATCATAGTCGATATACATGGCTTCGTCATCTCCTCTTTCCTGCAATTTCAGCTGATCCTGAAAACGTTCCAGCTGATCGATCGGGTCGTTCAGCTCGGAATAGGCATTAGCCACTTCCTTACCGTTTACAAACAGCTCGAAACGTTCGGTCAGCTCCGGATTTTTGCGATGCTTCTTCGTCAACGGCGACATCTCTTTGGGATAATCGTAAATAAAAGTGGGCTGAATATAATGTCCTTCGCACTTTTCACCGAAGATCTCATCGATCAGTTTACCCTTACCCATGGTCTTATCCACGGGAATCTCCATTTTTACACAAGCCTCGTACAACTCTTCTTCCGACATTTTCTCGATGTCGTACCCGGTATATTCTTTAATGGCATCGGCCATACGTACCCGCCGGAAAGGACGTTTAAAGTCGATTTCATTTTCGCCTATCACCGCTTTCGTAGTCCCGTTGATCGCCAGCGCAGCCGTTTCGATCATCTCTTCCGTAAAGTTCATCATCCACAGATAATCTTTATAAGCCACATAAATTTCCATACAGGTAAATTCCGGATTATGTGTCCGGTCCATTCCCTCATTCCGGAAATTCCGGGAAAACTCGTACACCCCTTCAAAACCGCCGACAATCAGCCGTTTCAGGTATAATTCGTTGGCAATACGCAAATACAAAGGGATATCCAATGCATTATGATGAGTGATAAACGGACGTGCAGACGCTCCTCCGGGAATGGCTTGCAACACAGGGGTTTCCACCTCCAGATACCCTTTGGAATTGAAGAAATTCCGGATAGCGTTGATCATCCTGGTACGTTTCACAAAGACTTCCTTGACCTGAGGATTCACGATCAGGTCGAGATAACGCTGGCGGTAACGCTGTTCGGGATCGGTAAAGGCATCGAACACCTTGCCTTCCTTCTCTTTCACAATCGGCAGCGGCCGCAACGATTTCGACAACATGGTCAATTCTTTGGCATGTACGGAAATCTCACCTGTCTGTGTGCGGAACACAAATCCCTTCACTCCGACAATGTCACCGATATCCATCAATTTCTTGAAAACCGTATTGTAAGCGGTCGATGCTTCATCTGTAGAAATATCGTCCCGGCTGACATACACCTGGATCCGGCCGGTAGCATCCTGTAATTCGAAAAATGAAGCTTTACCCATAATTCTCCGGCTCATCATCCGTCCGGCAATCACCACATTCCGGGGCTCTGCTGTTTCGTCGAACCGCTCTTTTATTTCTGCCGCATGGGCATTCACTTGAAACTCCGGTGCCGGATAGGCTTCTATCCCCAGTTTAGCCAATTCATTCAATGAATTTCTTCGGATAATCTCTTGTTCACTTAATTCCGTAAAGCTCATCTTTTATATTTTTAATTGTTTTACTTCCAACAAACTATCATTCCAGAATTTTAATTAATTTTGCAAAGTTACTATTTTCCCGAAGTAAAAACAAATCAAAATAAAACAGCCATTGTCGGGCTTTTCAACAATGGCTGTTTTTACAATCCTGATCGACTTATTTTTTCAATATTTTATCGAGTAATTCCACCGCTTCCGGCTGAGAAGGACGCGGAGCATAAGCATCTATGATCTTGAAATTTTCGTCTATCAATAAAAAACGGGGAATATATTTGATCTGCCACCCTTCATTCAGATTTTTTGTGTCTGTACAATTGTATTCCGGTATCCCGGCTTCTTTGCCTTCGATAAATGAAAGCCAGGACTTTTTCTCTGTATCGGTAGAGACAGCCAGGAAAACGATATTATCGTTCCGGTATTTTTTCGCCAGCTCATGGAATTTCGGGGATTCCTGAATACAAGGTCCGCACCAGGTTGCCCATAAATCCACATAAATTACCTTGCCTTTATAATCACTCAGACGAGCCGTTTTCCCATCCGGAGCAAGCAATTCCAGATCCACAGCCGGACTTCCTTTCAGTAATGCCCCGGCAGAATGAAGTTTTACTTCCAATACTTCCCGGATATCCGTATTTTTCAACTTTCCGGCATATTCCCGTACTTCCCCGACAAGTTCCGTATTTATTTCACTATCCAGTTTATAAGCGTACTGTGCAGCGGTAAAAAGTTCTTGAGTACGTTCGGGAAATTGCAATTTTTCCTTTAGACCGGGAGTTTCCATGGCAGTGCCGATCACATCTCTGACAACAGCCACATCCAGATATTCCTCTCTATTTACCCGGGGAACGACTTTCAGCAAGTCGGGAATAATCTGCTGCATAAATTTCTCACGCTCTTCCCGGCTTCTCACCGGCTGTAAAGCACAGTAAGAGGGATAAGCAGTATAACTATTTGCCATGTCGGCGACAATACGGGCTTTCTCCAACTCTTTGAACGCAGGAGTAGCCTCTTTTACCCGCTCCAGTTCTGCCATCCTCAATTGAGCCAAAGAATCGACGGCAACTTTGATTTCCTCAAAACTTCCTTTCCGGTTTCTTAATTCTCCCAAAAAAGAACCTCCCTTAGGAAACAGACGTCCCTTCATATAGGTATTCATCTCCGCTCCCTTTCCCTTAAAGACAGCCTCCCGGTTGTCAGTCGTGATATATACCTCCATATCGTCTCCCGGACTCAGATAAAGGGTGTTGCGGCTGATCCGGTAAAAAGCCGGTTTGGAAAGCGGTAAAATCGTATCGAAATGGCCTTCCCGATCCGTACGGATCATAAAGCTCCCCTCATCCCCTATCACACTGGTAGCCCCATCGTAAGACAGTTTCACCAGATCGGTTCCCATACCGACCAATTTCCCCTTCAGACGGACAGAATTTTGTGCCTGAACCGACACGACCGCCATGATAAATAAAATCGGAAATAAAAATTTCATATCGACCATATTAAATATTCGTATTTATCTTTCATAATCCGGAAGATCAGGCCGGAAACCTTTGACTACCGGCGGTATCGGAATAATATAGCGGTTGTCGTTGGGTGGTAAAGTCCAGGTTTGTCCATCCGCCGAATGGGTGATCGTTTTTTGGAAACGACTTTCTTTGTTCAAACGTTTCAGATCTACAAAGCGGTAGATTCCGAGGAAAGCGAATTCCCGGCGGCGTTCTTCCAGTACTTTCACCAGAGCCTCGTCCGCATTGGCAAAAGTCACATGTACATTGTTTTCTATGCGATGATCCCGTAACAGATTATACAGACGCGCAGCTTCCGCCAGGTTTTCCGTACCTCCTTCGCGTGCATAACACTCGGCAGCCGTCAGAATCACCTCCATATTGTTCAAAGCCAGATTCGCCCGGATATAAGGCATAAAAATTGTATACCCACGGAATTCCACACCGCTGTATTCATCGTCTACAAACCACAGTTCCCGGCGTTTATCCACAGCTCCCGGAGCCAGGTCCTTGTCATAAATATCCAGTAACTCCTGACTGGCATATACAGCCATTTGTAACCCGAAGACGGATGGCGGATAACGTACGTAAATATTTTCCGGATTATCCATTCCTTCAGGATAAGGACTGCTGGGATCGTCTTTCCGTACAATCCTTCCGATATAAGCATTCGGTTTGGCGGTATATTCTGTCAGGTCTACCAATTCTTCACTGACTTCCAATGCTTTCTTCGCATTTTCCAAAGCTTTATCATATTCTCCGCGCATCAGATACATACGGGCCAGAAAACCATAGGCTACATTCTTCGCCGGACGGAATGTGTTCGGAGTTTTATCCAACAAAGCAGGCAGGGCATCGTCCAGGTCTTGCTTGATCGCCGTATACACTTGTTCTACAGTGCTACGGGAATAATTCAGGTCGGCCACATCTTCGCTGGAGATCAGAGGCAAGCCGTAATCGGTCGAAGCCGTTGCAGCGTCATAGGCCGGAGCATAAACCCCGATCATACAAAGATACTCGAAAGCCCGGGCAACCATCGCTTCCGATTTTAAGTTCAGCTTATCGGATTCCGAAGCATCCGTCACACTCATAATATTATTGATCACCGTATTACACACATAGATACGGTTGTAAGCATAGTTCCAGATCGGATCAGAAACTCCGTCATTGAAAACAGCCCCGTGTTCGAAAGCATAGAGATTTTTAATTTCATCATCCATAGAGGTAAAATTATTCTCTTCATCTCCGCTTCCCAGCTGAGCATCATCGGTAATATACACCGGATAATGATCCAGCGCTTTAGCCATCTGTGCGTAATTCATCAACTGACGGTAGTCGTCGTATTTCGAAGGAATGGTATATCCTTTCGGCTGTATGTCCAGAAAACGGTCACACCCCTGACAAAGGAACATGCCCCAAACAATCCATAAAAATATTTTTTTCATAATCATCTCCTTTTAGAATTTTAAAGATAAACCTAGCGTATATATGGTCGGGTCGAGCGCGCTTCTCGAAATAGATGTCAGAGAAGTCCCGTTCCAGGATTCCGGATTCAAACGTCTTTTCTGAGAACCCCACCACCAGATATTCTGAATCTGTGCATTGATACTCATTCCTGAAATAAAAGCTTTTTTTAGCCAACGTTCCGGCAAATTATAGGACAGGGTTACCTCCTTCAGCTTTATGTAATTCGCTTTTTTGATGTGTTTATCGGCAGCATACCACAAATAGGTATAGTTGGTACTGGCATTTCTCATAAAGGCCGGAGCTTTATCGGGATCGTTGGAATCTTCCGGAGATTTCCAGTAATTCCGGATACTCCTGTCCACATTCGTTGTTCCGGTTGTCGACGTGAAGTATTGAGGCATGACATCCCTCATCACATGTCCGCCGTAATACAGAAACATAAAAGAAAGATCGAAACCTTTATAAGTCAGCATATTCGACATAGATGCAGAATAGGGAGGTATACTTGTTCCGGAGCGTACCAGATCCTCGACCGTCAGGTCTGCGAGCGATTTCACGATCGTTCCGTCCTTTTTATAAGCCTGAGGATTTCCACTCTCGTCCAATCCGGCCCAACGTACACTGAATAAAGTTCCCATTGCCATCCCTTCTCTCGTATTCGTACCGCTGATATAACTGGAAACGGAGTTAGAACTGTTTTCCAGTTTTGTGATCCGGTTTTTATTGTAACTGAAATTAATATTCGTTGCCCAACGGAAGTCTCTTGTCTGTATATTCACACTGTTCAATACAATCTCATAACCGTGGTTGTACATCTCGGCATAGTTCATCGTCAGAGAACCCCAACCGGAAGTCGGGTCTGTAGCGATCGACCCCAGCAAATCCGAAGTATTTTTCGCATAATAGTCGAACGATCCTCCCAAACGGTTGTTAAAGAAGCTGAAGTCGATACCCAGATTGGTCTGGTTGGTTCTTTCCCGGCGTAAACCGGAGTTTGGAGGACTGGATACGGAACTGGAATATTCACCGGTCCAGGAATTGATTCCGGCAGAATATACGATCATATAAGGTCCGCTTTGTTTTGCAATGTTACCGTTGATTCCTTTGGTAAAACGGATGGAAAGCTGGTCCAGCCAGTCCATGTTTCCCATAAATTTCTCCTGTGCCATATGCCAGCTGACACCGACCGACCACAAAGGTTTGTACTGATACTTGGGATTCGTACCGAACAAATTGGACTGGTCCATACGGATACTCCCCGTAATGGCATACCGGCGGTCATAAGTATAGGAAGCATTTCCATAAAACGAAACGTAACGGTCCTCTTTATCGCCGAAAGTATCGGGATAACCGTTCGGAACGTGGGTATAAGAATTATTGATCGCCTCCGTACCCTGTTGGGTCTGGTTCAGTGTCGCTTCATCCAGGTATTTATGTGCCAGGCTGACCTTGTCATAACCGTATTTCTCTACATAGGTACTGGTACTGTGTACAGCACGGCGCTCACCACCGGCGATCGCACTGACCTCGTGTTTTTCATCGAACGTGCGGTTGAAATTGATCTGAGCACGCAAAGTATAGGAATTTTTATCGCTTCTGGTCTCGTCGATATACCCCCCTTCCGGTATCAGGTGTTTAATACTTCCATCAGCATTCACGATGGATGAATTGTTGATCTGATTACGGAGCGTATAGGATTGGGGGGCATAATAATTCTGTACCAGCGAATTGTTTTTTTCCAGCTGATACCGCAAATCCACATCCAGCCCTTCGATAACCTTTACATTCAGGGCCACATTCACATTGGAATAGTTGCTCTTGCTGAAATAACTTTTCCGGTGCATTTCTTCCAATGGATAAAAAGACTCGTCGTTGAGCCCCAAGCCGACCAGGCGGTCTATCTCCGACTGGGATTTTGTCTGATACCAGTTCAATGGATTACCGTCTTCATCGAATAAAGTCTGATAGGAAGCACGTCCGCCGGTCAGATAAGTCGAAGGGGTAAAACCATTGTCATAATCTGCCTTTGTATAACTACCGACAACTCCCAGGTCAGCCCTCAGCCATTCAAAAAAGTTATAGGAACTTCTCAGGTTAAAACCTACCCGGTCATTATCCTGCCCCTTCGTTTGCAAAATATTCTGCATATAATTGACGCTGGCGGAATATTGATATCTATCCGAACTTCCGCGTAAAGCCAGATTATGTTGATGAGTGATCGCAGTCCGGAGAAAATTATCTTTCAGTTCATTGTAATTGTTCCGGTTCCGGTAAATATTCAACTGCCGGTTCATTTCATCATCGCTGATATTCCCGGCTTCATTCTCGTACAACAAATTGAGCACTTCATTCTGATAATATCTTTTGTCAGAGCTACTGTAAGGAGAATGATAAGTATTGAACATTTCAACCTGCCAATCTACCAGTTCCTCACTATTCATGAGATTCAGATAATCCCTGTCATCCCGTAAAGGAGTGATAACAACAGAACCGTTGTATTCGATCGTACTCTTTCCGGCACCTTTCTTGGTCATAATCACAATCACCCCGTTTGCCGAACGTGATCCGTAGATGGAAGCGGCCGTCGCATCTTTCAGAATAGTAATATTGGCAATTTCAGACGGATTGATCGCATCCAGGGAACCTTCATAGGGCACTCCGTCGACCACATATAAAGGAGTGGAAACTCCGGAAATCGTAGCCTTACCACGAATTCTCAGATCTCCTTTGTAATTCGTCAGACCGGCAGCCATACCTTCTATACGTGAAATAATACCAGGCTGCAATTTATGTTCGAAGTCTTTATTCGTTAAAACGGCAAACGAACCGGTAGCACGCTCCTTGGAAAGAGTCTGATAACCTGTTACCACCACATCGTTCAATTGGGTGGCCTCCGCCTCCATGGTGATGCGATAAGGTTCTTTTTTCAAAGGCATTTCCTTCGTTTTCAATCCCACAAACGATACGACCAGAGTTTCTTTTCCGATCAAATCCGGAGATACGCTCAACTGGAAATTCCCGTCTACATCCGAAACGGTCCCGATAACCTTATTGCCTTTTAAATAAACGGCAGCCCCGGGTAACGGACGTCCGTCCGCTTCCAGTATCAAACCTTTGATCACAATCTTTGTCTGCTGAGGAGCTGCTTCAAGCCGCTTTTGTTCGTAGATCACCACCGTATTATCTACAATTTCATAAGACAGGACGGTCCCTTTCAGGCATTGTTTCAAAATCTCTTCCACATTCGCATTCTCTACCTTCACAGAAAGATTCTTAATATTACTGATTTGTTCGCTGTTGCAGATGATATCGAAAGAACTTTTTTTCTGAATTTCCAGTAGCACTTCTTCCAAAGTAACATTCTTCATTTTCAAATTAAAAGCCTGTGAAAATACATTTGCAGCCGCGGTAATGTTAAACGCCAGTATACATAGCAAACCGATACGCGTTACCAGCAACATTTTCTGCAATTTACCCCGCCCGAAAAGCGGTTTAGTTCGCATTTTTTCATACATTTGAGAGTTTTAAGTAATTAAACAATTCATGTCCCGCACGGACATTGGATTTATTATCTTGAACAGGCAGGAAATGGTCCAGATTTCCTGCCTTTTTTCAGAATCTTTGATAAGGTACCACCATTATTTTATGATTCACATACCGGAAACTGACGAGTCTTGTAGCGCTCAATAGCTTCAGTACCTTTGTAATATCCTCATACCGGCTGATAACCCCGAATACCTTCAGGTTTTTCAAAGTTTCTTCGGAATATGTGAATTCTACATCGTACCATTTCTCCAGTCTCATGGTGATGTGCTGCATATCTTCATGGTTGAACACAAATTTCCCATCTTTCCAGGCCGTATAAGGTAAAGTATTTACTTTCAGACAAGTGATATCCGAAGTCGTACAATCGACCCGTGCCTGCTGAGAAGGTTCGAGAAAAACCGAATGCCGGCCCGGAACTTTCACTTCCACACTCCCTTCCACCAAAGTTGCCGCATAATAACCTTCCTGATTCAAAGTGTTCAGATTGAATTCCGTTCCCCACACCTGTACCGACAAGCCGTCGGATTTTACAATAAAAGGCTTTTCATTGTTCTTGGTCACTTTAAAATAAGCTTCTCCCCTCAAGGTCACTTCCCTGCTTTCACCGATAAAGGTAACCGGATATTGCAGTTCCGATTCGGCATTCAGATACACCAGTGTTCCGTCGGCAAGTTCGACCCTATACTCCCCTCCCCGGGGTACGATCAGCCGATTCATTTTCACTTCTTTCTTTTCCGTTTTTTCCGTCTTTTTATAAGAAATAACACCCGTATGTTCTGTATTCCGGACTGTTGCGTCCGCAGTTTGAAAAGTGCTCTGCCGATCCAGTTTTACAGAAGAACCATCCTCCAATATCAATACTGCCTTAGAAGAACCATGTGCTATAGCCGGAACCTGTGCAACAGCAACGGCTTCTACCGTTTCCGGTGTTTTATTTCCGGATATATAGAAAACCGAAAAAGCAATTCCCGATACAGCACAAGCCACCGCTGCATACTTCAATATATTCGATCCGGCCCGGTGTTTCCGTTTTCCCGATACTTTTTCCGACAACATTTTCCAGGCAGTCTCCGGCACAAATAGAGCAACCTCCTTTTGTTGCAATTCCATTCCCCCCATTGTAAGCAGTTCCTGATACAAACGTTCATTCTCCTCACTACTTTCCCTCCAAAGACGAAGTTCCACAACTTCCTCCCCGCTCAAAGAACCGGCAATCGCTTTCACGATCAGATCAGCAATATACAATTTTTCCGCCTTCATTTTCATATACCGCAAATAATTGATGCCGGAATTACGAACGATTGTATATAGATAGGAACGTATCGTCAAAAGCGAACTAAAATTCTGTCTGTTTTCCCACAATTTTACAAAAGCTTCCTGCACCAGGTCGGCTGCAACCCATTCCTCCCGAATCAAACGCAGACAATACACACACAACGAAGAATAAAATTTTTCAAAAACATACCGGAAAACCTTCTCCTCTCCGGCTTGAAATGCAGAAATAAAAGTTTTCTCGTGGTCTAAATCGTATTCTTTCATAAAAAAATGTTCGTTTACCGTTGGGTTTACGGTGCTTTAAGCTATCCGAGCGACAACACCCCG
>ENA-ORUB01002027-ORUB01002027.1-human-gut-metagenome-genome-assembly--contig:-NODE-2027-length-20036-cov-12.740804_pt1 | contig 20036 bp, 10 predicted proteins | sample MGYA00241918_ERZ509200 | MGnify/ENA primary metagenome ERZ509200 (study PRJEB26280, sample SAMEA2338853) | human gut metagenome | biome: human gut; feature: human-associated habitat; material: faeces... | reverse complement strand
GGTGCACTTCTTGCTCTGGCAAGCGGCAAAGCCGAGCGGAGACAAGTGCACCCCCCTTGTGGGTAAATGTTATAACTTGATTGGTGCACTTGAGACAAGTGCACCCCCTTGTGGGTGAATGTTACAAATTGGTTGGTGCACTTGAGACAAGTGCACCCCCTTGTGTTATCTAAAGTTGTTCGGCTGCTGACGGTTGCCTGCAGCATCGTTGGTGTCGCTAACATCCCACCAGAGACGTGTGCCCTGAGTGTTGGCGGTCTGCAGTTCAGGATGTGCCTGGAAGAACTTGTTCTGCGACTCGCTGTTCGGGTAGAGCAGACGCTTGATCTGCTTGCCGTTAGGCACGTCGCCACCCGAGAAGTTGCTCAGCTGAGTGCGCAGAGCCGGATAGTCGGTGCGGCGGAAGTCAGCCCAACCCTCGTTGCCATTCGGGAACACAGCCATCCACTTCTGAGTGATGATAGCCTCGAGGATGCGCTCGCGGTCGCCACTCTTGAATGTGCCGTCTTTGAGAGCCTTTATACCGTTGATATAATTGTCGGCATCCTCTGCAGCGATGTGATAGTAGTCCATCGACGCCTTAACGCCAGCACGGAAATACTGCTTAGCACCCATTGTGAGGTCGGCACCTGCCCAACCGCGCAACGCAGCCTCAGCCTTGAGGAAGAGCGACTCAGCATAGCCGAGCCATACCGTCGGACGAGAGTAGTTGAACCAGTGATCGTCGGGCAGATCCTTTGAAGCACCATCCTTAACGGTGCGTGTAAGACTATACTGCAGCGGATCCATGGAGATCTGCGGAGCCTGAGCACCACGCTCACAACCTACGAAGTCGTTGCGCAAACCATCCTTACCTTCAGCTAATGTAGAAGATGTCATATTGCTGCGATACCAGCAAATGAGACAACGTGGGTCGATCTTCTTTGTTTCCGAATTGTTACGTCCCTTCTTTATGGTGTACTCCTTGCCACCGTCCGAGAGGTTACGATAGAAGTCTTCCATATCCTTCGACAGAACGCTCTCGCCACCATATGCTACAGAGCACATAGCCAAGACGTTCTCGTCGCCGCCGGAATCTTCGCCGCCCATCTCAACCGGAGCATGGCGTGGCACGGTCTGCATGTTATCGGCGTTGGAAGTCATCAAGCCGTACTTGTTGTTGAGTGCAGCCTCAGCCTCCTTCTTTGCACGCTCAGGAGCCACATTGCTTATGCGTAGCGCCATGCGCAAACGCAGCGTGTTGGCAAAACGCAGCCACTTGTTGGCATCGCCGAAGTAGCAAATGTCGTCCTTGTCAATCTTGTACTGCGAAGCATCGTCGGGTTTGATGCTGTCTACAGCCTGCTCGAGCATGAGGAACATCGCGTCGTACACCTCTTCCTGGGTGTTGTATGCAACGTTGTTCGTTTTGGGTACCCTGGCCTGAGCATACTTTGTAAACGGCATATCACCATAGGTATCGGTAGTGGCAAGTGCAAGGAACGCATAGTAGATACGCGTGATGTAGAACATATTGCGATATTTCTCCGGGGTATCGTTGAACTTGTACGCACGTACGAGGTCGCGATACTCCGACGAGCGGTCGTTGTAGAAGAAACTCCAACGCAGCGCCGACCATCCGTCGGTGTAGTTGTAGTCGGGTGCCTTACCAGCATGCTTCGGCTGGTTGTTAGCCACGTAGCCGGCATAGATATCGTGCGAGAGGTTGGTTGTGCGCTGATAGTCGTTGTAGTAGCCCTCATAGAGGAACTTGCGGAACTTGGCCGGAGCGTCAGCCAGCTGCTTCTTATACGCAGCAGAGTCTTTCACATGATAGTTGAGGTCAATGTTAGCATAACGAACATTAACGGGCTTGTCGAGTATTATATCCTCTTCGTCGTTATCTCCACTATAGCTATCATCCTCCACTCCGTACGGGTCGCGGTTCATTTCATCAAGGTCATAGCACGAACCGAGTGTCAGCAGCGTTGTAGCTGCTATCAGACCAGTATAAATTATATTGCGTTTCATTTTGTCGTTTTAAATTTAGAATCCTACGTTAACAGAGAAACCGAATGTGCGTGTGTAAGGCACTGCCATGTAGTCGATAGCCTGCGAGAACATCGTTGTGTCGTAGCCGCCGTCGGGGTTGCCCGGTGTGTGCTTCATAAGGAAGCAGAGGTTGCGAGCCACGAACGAGAGCTTCAGCTGTGTGAGCGGTGTGCGGCGCAGCATCTTCTGCGGGAAACTGTAGCCGAGAGAAAGTTCCTTCAGCTTGATGTACGAAGCATCGTGAACGAACTCCTCTGCATAACCCTTCTGCGAGCTGTACAGACCAATTGTAGAATAATACTTCTGTGCGCTAACCTCCTGTGTGTTCACGCTGCCGTCAGCCTTCACGCCCGGCACTACCATGTACCAGTCCTGCACACCATTAACGGTCTTGTACTCGCCACGATATGCTGTGCGTTCAGATGTACCTACAGATGTAGCCATACCCTCTGATACAGAAACGATGTCGCCACCGAACTTCATGTCGAACATTGCGGTGAGCGAGATGCCTTTGTATGTGAAAGTCGGAGTGATAGACATGAGCAGGTCGGGCTGTATGTTGCCAATAGGATGGTCGAGCAGGTACTGCTCAAGATTACCGTCGCCGGTAGCAGCCATTGGCAGACCGTCATCGCCGATGATTACACGGCCCTGAGCGTCGCGCTGCATGATGTTGTTGGCGAAGATGTCGCCGAGCTTGCCACCCTTCACAGCACCCACCTTCACCGGCATGTTCGAGTCGCCTGCGAAGTAAACGCGGTTCACACCGTCAGCCAGTTCCTTCACTGTAGAGCTGTTGTGAGCGAGGTTGGCGGTGATGTCGAACTGGAAGTCGCGTGTCTTCACCGGCGTACCATAGAGCATGAACTCAACACCGGTATTGTTGATCTTGCCAGCGTTCACCCACTGCTGTGTCCAAGGCGACGAAGCGTCTACGAGCATAGCCTGGTTCTTGGTCGTATTATAATAATAGGTGAAGTCGAAGCCTAAGCGGTTGTCGAGGAACTTCATATCTACACCCACCTCATACGAGGTCTTTATCTCTGGCTTCAGGTTGGCGTTGAGCTTTATGGTGTTGTTGATAGGCTTGCGGTTGCCCATCTCAAACTGATACTTGCGCACGTTGTAGAGGTTGTACGGAGCGGGATCCTTACCCACCTGCGCAGCCGACACGCGAAGCTTTGCGAACGTAATCCACGACGGCAGCTTATGGTCGATAGAGCGCATGAAGTCGGAGAACACCCAACTGAGTGATGCCGACGGATAGAAGAACGAGTTGTTCTTCTTAGGCAGTGTAGACGACCAGTCGTTGCGTGCTGTCAGGTCGAGCGAGAGCCACTCGTCGTAAGCCAACTGAGCCGAAGCGAAAGCCGAGTACATGGCGCGGCTGTGTCCGTCGTCGAGAGCCGATGTGAGCTTGTTGCCGGTGTTGAATATCCAGTTGTCCTTCTCGAGCATGTTCTGCACCGATGCCGAGAGCTGCTCGAACTTCAGATACATGATGTTAGCGCCGGCTGTGTAGCCTAAGCGCCACTTCTTTGCGAGCTGGTTGTCGCCCATAAGAAGGAACTGTATGTTCTGCTCGAAGTGGTTCTCCTCAGCGCGTGTCATGCCGTCGTTGACAAGCTTGCCCTGCCATCCGGTGCCGTCGGTAGAGATAGCGCCATCGCCAAGAGAGAGGTCGGATGTCTGAAGACGTGTACGATAGTAGTCGAACGAGTACTTGGCATTGAACTTCAACCAGTCGGTGAGGTTCACATTAGCAGCATAGTAGCCGAATGCACGCCAGCGCTCGTCGCTGTTCTTGAAGCGGTGACGAGCATAGTAAGGGTTAGAGTAATGCTGGTCGGGACCGAACCAGTTGCGGTGCAGCTGATTGGGCGATGTATAGTTCTCCTTCAAGTCGCGCAATGACACGTTGCCCGGCATGAGGAGCAGCTGAGCCACCTCGCCATTCAGACCGGTGTACGGACGGTTCTCCGCCTTGGTGTTAGACACCGAAATCTTGCCGTCGAGCGAGAGCCACTTGTTCACGGTAGCACCGGCGTTGAGGTCGACGTTAATCTTGTTGAGCGACTCGTTCTGGAACAAGCCGTCGTTGCCGTTGTAGCCTACAGAGAGTCGGAAGTGCGACTTCTCTGACGATGTGCCTACAGCCACGGTGTGTGCCTGCGAGAAACCCGTGCGGAAGTAGTCCTTCAGACGGTCGCCGGTGTACGAGTAAGGAGCCTTCTCGCCGAGCCAGTTGGTCTGCATCGATCCGTCGAAGCGCGGACCAAACGCCAGTTCGCCCGTCATGGTAGTGGGGTTGCCATCTTCGTCCTTATTGAAGAGGAACTGACCCTGCGAACCCTGACCGTAGAGCTTCTGCATCTTCAGAGTCTCAGCAGCCTGGCTCCATGTGAAGTTGCCGCTATACGAAACGCCGAAGCCCTGCTTGTGCGAGCCGCGTTTTGTAGTGACGAGGATTACACCGTTGCCGGCACGCGAGCCGTAGAGCGCAGCAGCGTTCGGACCCTTCAGTACAGAGATCGACTCGATGTCCTCAGGGTTGATGTCGAATGATGTTCCGCCACGGTCGTAACCGCCGTATGTAGAAGCCGAAGAAGTCTGGTCGTCGGTGAACGGTACGCCGTCCACAATCCAGAGCGGCTGATTGTTGTCTGTCAATGAAGAGTTGCCACGAATGGTTATCTTTGTCGAACCGCCCAAGCCGGTGCTTGCGGTGTTCATCTGCAGACCTGCCACCTTGCCGTCCAATGCGCCCACTACTGACGGGTCGCCGGTTACGTTGAGCTTGTCTGCCTTCACCTCCTGCACCGAGTAGCCGAGCATCTTCTTCTCGCGCTTGATGCCGAGCGCCGTTACGACCACCTCGTCGATCGACTGCTGGTCGAGCTGCATAGTGACATTCAGGTTGGCAGCACCGCTCACCACCTTGTCCTTATAGCCCATATACGAGATGCGGAGCATTGTAGAGGCAGGAGCCTTCTGTGTGCTGATTGAGAAGTTGCCGTCGATGTCTGTAACTGTTTTTACGTTAGTGCCTTCAACGGAGATTGTTGCACCGATAAGCGGCTCGCCAAGTTCGTCAAACACACGACCCTTCACGCTATGTGTCTTGTCGCTCTGCGCTACAACGGTAGCGGTTTGAGTCGCAACGGGAGTGCGCAGCGCACTTTCTGCCTGCGAAGCAAACGCCCACTGCAAAGGAGCAGCAACAACGACAAGTGCCATTGCTCGCTTCGACCATTGCAGTCGGAATGATAATTTTGTATTCATTTTATTATAGATTGGTTTTTATCGTTAGAAAGTCTGCATCGCATAACACAATGCAGCAAAGTTAATTGTGCAAAGTTACTGCAAAAAAATGAAACACTACTAAAATATATTTATTTTTATTGTTGCATAGGCATATAAAAAGGCTACGGCAAGAATACCGTAGCCTCCTAATATTACTTTCTGTCCATCACACGCCACACATATGCAATATACGCGAACACGAATGGCACGAGAAGCGACACATAGAACATGGTGCGCAGGGTGAACTCGCTGCTGCAACTGTTGGCGATGGTGAGCGAGCTTTGCAGATCGGTGTTAGAGGGATAATAGGCAGTGCCACCAAGACCGGCAATGAGCAGAAGCGAGAGCACTACCATGACCACACCGATGCCTGCCGGCCAGATACCTTTCACGTAGGAGTTGCTGAAAATGGTGCGCCCTACTCCATACAACAGCAACACCACGCCCACGAGCGTGAGCACCGCCAACAGCGGCATGGCGAGGAAGTTGTGCAGATACTTCAGAGGCTCCATGAACACCACCCCCTGCGCATCCACAGCGTAACCGTCCTTCAGCAACAGACGCACAAAGAAAGCGAGGAAGAACACAAGGAACGGCACGGTGCTGCCGACAAGGCGCACACTGGCACGCGAACGGATGTCCTCATCATCCACATTATTTATTATGTACAGTGCACCGAGCATACGTGCAAGGAACATCACGGCGAGTCCGAACACGAGATTCCACGGGTCGAGCAGCGCGTCGAGTCCTGCCGAAGCGTTAGCCCAACGGCTGATAACGGGCGCACCGATATCCGTCAGCGATGCCTTCTCGACGAGGAAGTTGGAACCGTCGAAGAACGTAGCCACAGCTCCGCCGAGCAACAACGGACCCACGATGCCGTTCAGCACGAGAAACCAACGATAGGTACGTGTGCCGAGCAGATTGCCCTTCTTCAGCTGAAACTCGTAGCTCACGGCTTGCAGCACGAACGAGAAGAGGATTATCATCCAGAGCCAATACGCTCCGCCGAAGCTCGTACTATAGAACAACGGGAACGAGGCGAAGAAGGCTCCGCCGAAGGTGACGAGCGTGGTGAACGTTATCTCCCACTTTCTGCCGGTCGACTCGAGCACCTTGCGCTGCCCGTCTTCCGTTCTGCCTATGCTATGCACCATAGAGTTAGCGCCCTGCACAAAGAGCAGGAACACGAGCAACGCCCCGAGCAGCGAGACGATGAACCACCAGTATTGTTGCAAAAATTCGTATGTCATAAGAATGTGTTATATGAAGAGTTAAACATAAGTGTTGTCGGTTGATGTCTGAGGCTTCTCGGCGTTATATTTGCGTATCACGCGGCACATGATGCTCACCTCAGCCACAAGCAGCACAGTGAAGAGCACGAGGAAGAGGAAGAACGTGAACGCCACACTGCCCGACTTAATATCGGAAACTGCAGCCACCGTTGGCAGCATGTCCTGAATAGCCCACGGCTGTCTGCCCAGCTCGGCTACTATCCATCCGGCTTCGCTCGCCAGGTACGTGAGCGGAAGCATAACCAGTGCTGCCACGTAGAGCCAGCGATACTTCGAGGTGATATCCTTGCGCCATGCTATGTGGCCGATGACGAGGAAGAAAAGCATCAGCAGCGTGCCCACGCCCACCATCACACGGAATGCGTAGAAGTTGATGGGGATATACGGCACCAACTCTGCACGATCCTTGATGTAGCCGTAGCCGAAATAGGGCATGTCCTGCTTCAGCTGCTCAGCAAGTTCTGGCAAGCGTGCGTCGTTGGCATCCGCAGCCTTCAGCTTGCGGTATTCGGCAAGCGCAGCAATCGCCTTGCGTCCGCGCTCCATCTTCTCCTCAGCCGAGAGCTCACGTGTGCCATCGGCACGTGTGTAGCCGTTGAGCAGGTCGTTCACGCCAGGTACATATCCGTCCGCCTTGTGCGTAGCAAGCAGCGAGAGTCCGTTCGGGATGGCAATGCGCAGCGGTGGCTCCTCGCCCTTGGCATAGTCGGGCTGCTCGAACGGATTGACAGCTGCAACCGCTGTTAGCGAAACGCCCTCGCCTCCATCGTACAGAGCCTCCATAGCAGCGAGTTTCATAGGCTGTTTCTCAGCTACCTTCACGGCAGAGAAATCGCCCGTCGCCATAGTAAGCACGGCAGCCACGATGCCCACGATGCTCGCTATCTTGATGCTCTGGCGTGCCATTTCCTGCTCGCGTCGCTTCAGCAGATACCAGCAGCTCACGGCGCACACGAACACTGCACCTACCACCCACGTAGAGGTCACGGTGTGGAAGAACTTGTCCACGGCGAACGGTGAGAGTGCCACATCAGCGAAGCTCGTCATCTCGTTGCGCACGGTGTCAGGATTGAACTCGCAGCCCACGGGGTACTGCATCCACGCATTAGCCACAAGAATCCACCAAGCCGAGATGGTTGCGCCGAGTCCGGTGAGCCACGTCGATGCTAAGTGGAAACCACGCGACACCTTCTGCCAACCGAAGTACATCACGGCGACAAAGGTGCTCTCCATGAAGAACGCCACGATGCCCTCAATGGCGAGTGGTGCGCCGAAGATGTCGCCAACAAACCACGAGTAGTTGCTCCAGTTGGTGCCGAACTCGAACTCGAGGATGATGCCCGTAGCAACGCCCATGGCGAAGTTCACGCCGAACAGTCGCTGCCAGAAGATGGCGGTATCCTTCCAGAATTGCTTACCAGTGCGATAATAGCACGTTTCCATAATGCCCATGATGAGGGCAAGACCCAGTGTGAGCGGTACGAACAGCCAATGATATATGGCTGTGAGTGCGAACTGCGCACGCGACCAGTCGATAAGTGTAGGGTCTACAGTCAAGAGATGTGTCATTTTTTGATGTCTTTTTATTATTGATTAGGTTTATATTTAGTTTCTTTCGGGCTACAGAACTTATACATTTTCCATCTGCGTCAACCGATGCGGACATCTGTGTCGACCGATGCGAGTGGCTATCTGTCCACCCTATCGCCCGTCAACTCCCCTGCAACATACGATGCTTTGTCGCCATTCGACTTCTGGTCAAGCACGTTGGGGAAGAAGAACAGCTTCAGCACAAAGAATATAACAAACAGTTTTATGAGGATAACTGTCCACAAGACCTTGCCAAGAGTCATACTGCGAAAACCTTCAACATAGAAGTGGCACACTCTGTATAATACATTGTCTTTACTCATGTTATGGTGGCTTTTAGCGGTTGTAATAATTTCACTTTAACAATTTGTTTGCAAATATATATCATAAAAGTCAACCCACCAAGCATTTGCCAAACTAATTTGCGTTTGTGCTGTATTTTTTACATTTAAGGATACGAAAAACGGCTATCAAGAAGCTGTTAAACTTCTGATAGCCGTATTATTCACGAATTAATAATTAGCAATCACCAATTAATAATTAATAATTACTAATTAATAATTTACTTCACGAGCACTTTCTGCACAGTGCCGTCAGCGAACTTCACGATGTTCAAGCCCTTCTGCAGAGCGTTGAGCTTTGTGCCATTCACTGTGTAGATGCCCTTGACAGCGTTCTGTACAGTAGCGTTGTTGATGGCAGTCGGGTCTGCGAACTGCTCGTATGCAGAAACCTCAGCCATTGACGGAAGAGAGTAGACATAGAGGTTGCAGATGACAGCGAGATACTTTGTCTTCACGCTCTCCGGGAAGATGTAGCTAAGCTCAGAAACCTTCTTCAAGCCAGAGAATGTCTTCGCCGTGTTCATGCGTGTGAGGTCGTCGCCCACAGCAATCTTCACGTCCTTGTTGACGTAGTTCATCTCGTCGTTGTCGTTCTTTGCGTAGTTCTCGTTCGGGATGTTCACAACAACCTTTGCGAGGTCCCACTGCTTGCCTTCCGGAGCAGTGAAGATCACCCATACGTCATCGCGGTGTGTAGAAGCGTCCTCGATATCGCCGAAAGCCTCGTCAGCCTTGTTGCCGTCGGTCAGACCGCTGACATCATACTTCTTGAAAGCTGCCTCGAAAGAGTAGTCGTTCTCATAGTGGCGCACCTCAGCCGTCTTGCCCTTGAGCACGTTAGGCTGTGTAGTAGCGTCAACCTCAACCTGTACAGCAATCTCCTCGTAGTCGTCACCATTCACGACGCGGATAGTAACAACATCGTCGCCCATGCGCTGCTTAGCAGTTACAGGAATGACGAACGTCTTCTTCTTCACGTTCTCCTTGATTGTGCCGATGGTCACGTTGCCGTTCTTGCTTGTAGCAACACACTCGAACTTATCAGCCTTAGTAGCTCCCTCGCCCAAATCGTAAGTCACATTGATATTATACGACTCACCAGCGTTTAAAGTGATATTGTTTGCCAATGTAGAGAGCTTCATGCTGTTGTCCTTCTTGCCATAAACCTCAAACTCCCAGATGCGGAGGATGCCGTTGACGTGCGGAACGAGCTTCACGTAGCGTGCACGCATCGGAGCGATGTAGTCGGTCTTGACGCTCTCTTTTTGGCGGTTGTAGGTATCAACAACTGTTGTCCAGTGCTCGTTATCCTCAGAGAGGAGGATCTGATAAGAGTCGATCTGGTCTACGCCAGATTCTGGACCTGCGTTGCCATCGAAAATCTTGAAGCTATAGATGCGGTAAACGCTCTGGAGGTCGAATGTAACCCAGTTGTCAGCACTTACGTTGCACCACTTGTCCGATGCGGAAGTAGGATTGGTCACACCGTCGATAATCTTATCTGGCACCTCCTTATAGTTGGTAGAGCCGCTGTAGCCGAGCACCTTCTTCTGGTAAACCACGTTGTAAATCTTCTTGTATTCCTCCTCGGTCATTACGTCGAGGATATTGCTTGAAGTAGTAGATGTGCCGATGGCGTTTGTAACATCAACAGTTACGCGCTGCTTGCCCACCTTCTCGGCAACTACGGTGATAGTCTGGTCGGTGAGTGAGAAGCCGTTAGCGAGCTTCAAGCCCTCGGGCAGAGTCCACTTGAAAGCAGTCGGATTACCCGTACCGTTAGCTGTGATAGTAGCGCTCTCGCCCACCTTCAGATAGCTGTTGCTGATAGTGAACGAAACAACCGGAGCGGTAGCCTGCGGGTAGTCGAGCACGATGCTCTTGCCCTTCTGCTGGCGCATATCCTTCATAACCGGAGTAACGATGAACTTAACGTAAGCCTCGTTGTCCTTACGCTGGAATGTAGGAACGTAGAACGCCTCGTCGCGAGTCTGTCCAACCATTGTGCGTGTACCGTCTTCGTTTTCCTTATAGATGTCGAAGTGATCGAAATCGGCTGTATAGTCGAAGTCCCATGTCAGACGAGCGTCGCCCTGCACGTTGCCAAGCTGGCTCGATGTTGTAAGGTTCTTCACCTCTACTGGTGCCGGAGCATAGTTTGCAGACAGCACAGAGAGTTCGCCGAGCGAGAGTTCGTAGTCGTAGACTGTGAACTTAGCCTTAACGTTAAGACCAATCATATAGATAGTCTTGCCGTTGAGCGAAGAGAGGTCGTACTCAGCAACAGTCCAACCGTTCTTTGTTGTGGTTTTCGGTGCAGAGAGTGTAACGTCAGGATTTACAGAGCTTGTTGTAGAGAGTTTCACCTCTACAGAAGCGTTTGTCGTGTTCGACGATTTGTAAACCAGGCGCAATGTACCGCCACCGTTCACGGCGAGCTGAGTCTTATACAGACGCCAGAGATGGTCGCCGCTGAACGCAGAGCCGCCCTTCAGCTTAAGGCTCGAACCGAAGTTCCAAGCGTCCTCCCAGTTGATCTCGAAAGAAGCATCGTCCTTGTTCTCCATCCAGTAGCGCCATGTCGGCATGATGCTCTGCACGCCAGAGTGGTACCAGTCCTGTGTAGCCACCTTCTCACCTTCTACGAAGCGGTGCTTGCCCACACCTACGCAGAACGATGTAGTGAACGGCATTGAGCTGATAACCGAACGCTCGAGTACGTGACCCGAGATGCCTGACCATTCATCTGTAGTAACAGTCGGGTCGCCGGCATAGTTGGTCCACATCTGCATCTCGTTCTCGAAAGTTTTCGTTATAGCCTTGTATGCGTCAGGACCCGTATCGTTCTTGCCGAGCAAGTTGCGCACGTTGTCCTTCCATGTCTTCTCCTCGGGGCAGAATAGATCGAGCGAACCAACGTGTCCGCTGGTAGGCATTGCTTTTTGCAAATCTCTTTCAAAACCGGTGTGTCCGCTGGAAGCCACCTGCACACCACCGTAAATCTTAGAGAAGGTCTCCGCCTCTGTGCAGCCGAGCTGGCTTGCATATCTGCGATAGTCGCCCGGAGAGCCGTACTCGAGGAATTGCGATGTATTCTTGTGCGACTTCAGGATTGTAACGTTCGGAGAGTATTCAGCGTTATACCACTGAATCTCCATGTGTGTATCGCCGTTAGCGTCGGCAATCTTGTTGAACTCCTTGATGAAGCCAACCCACTCCGATTCGGTACCGCCGCCGGTCTCCTCGTTGATGAACCATCCGTCGAAGCCGATATACTTAGCTATCTCGTAGAGCTTCTTAGCATAGATATATACACCGTTCTCCTTGGTAAGCATCTGGCGCACCCAAGCCTGGTTGCCACCAAAAGCGTACGGCGGGAAGAACACCTGACCCAGCACCTTCACACCGCTCTGGTGAGCAGCGTCGATAGAACCTGCTGGCGGCGGGATGATGATACCCTCAGAAGCCGAACCTGCCCAGTAAACGAGCTTGTCCATATACTGCCAGTAGGTAGGCTGATAGCCGAGGAAGTTGTACGCACCCTGCGACGGACACATAGAACATGTCGGGAAAAGGATAGGAGCGTTGCTGATCTGACCCTCATAATACTGGTTCTTGTTCGCCTTCATCAGCGTTGGCTCCTTGAAACGCTTTGCCAGAGGCACACGTGAGCGGTTGAACTTAGCGTCCTTGTCGGTCTCCGGCGACCAGTTCTTGATGTCGTCCGGATGCCAGCATCCGCCGTACGGCTGCTGTGCGTAGCTGCTCTGTACGAAGAGTGCCGCCACAGCCGCGAGAATTAAACGATTGAGTTTCATTTTTGTTTGTTTTAGTTATTATTTGATTGAATATTAATAGACTTGAGAGTTTACGCTGCAAAGGTAGTGCAAATCGAAGACAACACAAAATAAATCCATTTATTTTTATTGTTGAGATGCAGCCTAACTTATCAAAAGTTAGTGCAAAAATCCGATTAAGCGAAACAAATGGAAATTTATTTACATTTGTGAGCGTGAGGATTTTATATAAATCGAAGACAACACAAGAATTGCAAAGATAAGATATGTAAAAAGTTATATCTTGTTAAAGGTAGAATTGAGCAATATTGTTTCTCACTAAAAATCTATAAATTTGCATTATAAGCAATATATTGACCGTATGGAAGGCAACACTGAAGCGAATTTCAGAGTTGCTGAATGTCAATGTAAGTGAAATAATTAACTTTGACTAAATCTATATTTATGGGAAATTCTAACTTCAATGAGAATACCAGGGTACAAGTGCCTGCAGCTCTCCATCTATGTAAGTTGGGCTATACCTACTTGGACAATATCAATGCATATGATACCAAGACTAATATATTGATAGACGTTTTTCTGAATGCAGTCAAACGTCTGAATCCGTCTTTGTCAAGTCAGGAAGTCTCTTTGTTGTTTTCAAAGATTGTAAACGTTGCAAACAACGATGATTTAGGACGCGAGTTTTACCAAATGCTTTCTTCCAATAGCGGAATAAAACTTATTGACTTTGACAATCCTGAAAACAACGATTGGCACGTCACCACCGAGTTTACTTGTGAAAACGAAGACACGGAGGACAATTTCCGTCCTGATATCACCTGCTTCATCAATGGAATGCCACTTGCTTTCATTGAAGTAAAGAAACCCAACAATCACGAGGGTATCTTGGCTGAGCGTGAACGCATCAATACACGAATGAGCAAGACATGTTTTCGCCGCTTCTTCAACGTTACGCAGTTGATGATATTCTCCAACAATCAGGAATACGACAACGAGAGCCGTGTACCTATTCAAGGTGCATTCTATTGTAGCTCCGCCAAGGGCAAGGCTTTCTTCAATGTGTTCCGTGAGGAGAACAAAACGTTTGTTACCAATTATCCCTATCAGGAAATAACGGATGACGACGAATATAAGGTATTGAAACACCGCAACTGTGTAGTCATCAAGAACCTTAAGGAGTATCAGACCAACAAGGATGTCAACACCCCTACCAACCGTATCATAACCTCCATGCTGAGCAAGGAGCGTTTTCTGTTCCTGCTTCGTTATGGCATAGCATACGTTGAGCGCAAGGTGGAATTGGAGGACGGCACACAGGGCACTACGCTGCAAAAGCATATTATGCGCTATCAGCAGATGTTCGCCTCCTATGCCATCCGTCGCACCCTAAACAATGGGATAAAGAGCGGTATCATCTGGCATACACAGGGCAGCGGAAAAACGGCTCTTGCCTATTACAGCGTGCGTAGTCTGACGGATTTCTTTGCACGGAAAAACATCGTGGCAAAGTTCTATTTCATAGTCGACCGTATCGACCTTATGGAACAGGCTACCGACGAATTTGCCGCCCGTGGGCTTATCGTGCATAACGCCAAGAGCCGTGAGGAACTGATGAAGGACATTGCAAGCCGGTCTATCACACAGAACAATGAAGGCAAGTTGGAGATCATGGTGGTCAACATCCAGAAGTTCAAAGAAGACAAGGCGAAGGTGCAAGTTGACGACAGCTACAGCACCAACCTCCAACGTGTATTCTTTATCGACGAGGCACACCGTGGATATAACCCCAAGGGAAGTTTCTTGGCGAATTTGCTCGAAGCTGACAAAAACGCTGTGAAGATAGCCCTCACTGGCACGCCGCTTCTCAAGGAGGAGCGTGAGTCTTGGCGAGTATTTGGCGACTATATCCATACCTACTATTACGACAAGTCAATCGCTGACGGCTATACTTGCAAACTTATGCGTGAGCCTGTCGAAACCATCTACAAGGAAAAAATTGAGGACATCCTCGACAAATTGGCAGGAAGCGTGAAAGTGAAGAAGTCGGACATCGACCGCAATAAGATCATTGAGGATGAAAGCTATCTCAATGCGTTGCTCGACTATGTCATATCCGACTTCCGCCGTTTCCGCAGGGAGCAGAACGACAACTCTGTCGGAGCCATGATTGTCTGCAAGACAAACCCTCAGGCCAGAGAGATGTTCCGCTTGTGGCAGAAGCGTTTCCATAATGCGGAGAAAATATGGCAGCATAAAGAGGAACAGCTCGGAATGGCAGCAGAGCCAATGACTTTGCCTTCTGGCTACAGACCTTTGACCGCTTCGCTTATATTGCATGACGAAGGCGATAAGTTGGAACGTAAAGAGTACATCGAGGGGTTCAAGAAACTTCAGGAAGTGGACGTGCTCATTGTCAACAAGATGCTTCTCACCGGTTTTGATGCTCCTCGTCTGAAGAAACTGTACCTCGGACGCTCGCTCGACGGCCATGACTTGTTGCAGGCCTTGACGCGTGTCAACCGACCTTACCATGATTTCAAGTATGGTTATGTAGTTGACTTCGTGAACATCAAGGAGAATTTTGATGCTACCAACGACCGCTACCTCCGCGAATTGAACCGCACTTCTGACGGCACAGGCTCTGGGCAAAGTAATATCGCCAACGATGTGATGGTGACGAAGGAAGAGGTGGAAGCCAAAATCAGGCAGGTAAAAAGCGTTCTCTTCAACTTCACCACTGACAATATGGAGGAGTTCCGTAAGCAGATTGACGAGGTTGACAACAAGGACAGCCTCTATGAATTGCGCAACACGCTTTCAGAAGCAAAGGCTATTGTAAACCAAGTTCGTTCTTTCGGCGACGAGGAAACAAAGCAGAAACTTGCATCGCTGCCTATCGGCACCATTCCTACGCTTATCACGGAGGTTACACATCGCATCGAACGTATCAATCTTCTTGAAAACACGGAGCATAAGGCCGACGTGTCGGGCATCATCAACGTTGCACTTTCTGAGCTCGAATTTGAGTTCAAGAAAGGAATGCCAGAGGAAATGCGCATCATAGTCAACGACATTCGTGAGCGTTGCGAGCGTGTGCAGGCAGAGTTCGAGGCAAACTTCGATACAAAGGAGGACAAATATGTTATCCTTGCCGATGAGTTCCGTGAGTATTTCCGCAAAAAGGGATTTGTACCCAAAGACACCGCTGACGCAAAAGAAAGCATACAGTACATGGACGAGGTGATGAAGAAAATACGCGAAATCAATCGTCGCAACCGCCTGCTGAAAAGCAAGTACAAGGGCGACGAACGGTTTGTGCGAATCCATAAGCGTATTGAGGAACAGAACGAAAAACGCGAAAAACCGATCATATCAAAACACGAATATGAGATTGCGGAGAACCTGGCCAATATGAAGCAGGATATCGACCGGATGATATTCCTCGACATCAACAAGCTCGACAACGAACCGGCATTTCAGCAGGATGTGCTTGCCATCATCGGCAAGGAACTGCTGAAGATGCACATAAGGGCTGACATAAAAGACCGCAAGTTTATCAACAATCTCATCACAACAGAATATTTACAACAACGTAACTACGCATATTAATAATAATGAGCAACATCAATATATCTGAGGCTACCATCGCCCTTATCGACTCTCTGAAGAGCACTACCGGGGCTTACGGATTGGCTGGCACTGGCAGCGAATATAAAATTGTAACGGAGATGTTCCTTTACAAGTTTTTTAACGATAAGTTCGGTTATGAGGCAAAGCGCGATGAAGTTTATGGCGAACGCCTGAGAAACGCCGAGAAGTGGGATGCCGAATATGACAAATTCACTGAGGATGAAGTGGAAGACCTTTTCAGTTATCTGCCACACTCCGTGCCTCGCATGAAGCCGGAGCATACGCTCTCGCATCTTTATAACTCTGCCACCAAGGGCGACTTTTCTACACTGCTCGATGCTACTCTCATTGACATTGCCTCGCTCAATGCTGACACTTTCTCTGTCACCACGTCAGGAAAGAGCAAAGTGAATATTTTCTTTCCGCTGACTACATACGTCACCGACACACAGAAGCGTGATGAGTTTGCCAAGGCTCTGATGAACAATGTGGCTTCTTTCAACTTTGAGGATGTGTTTGGCGAAAAATATGATTTCTTCTCACACATCTTCGAGTACCTGTTGAAGGGGTTCAACAACGCCAGTGGCGGAAAATATGCCGAATATTACACACCTCATGCCATAGCGCAGGTTATGGCGCGGTTGCTTGTGGGCGACAAGTCGGACTTCCGTGGCATCACTTGTTATGACCCGTCGGCAGGTACTGGCACACTGCTCATGGCACTGGCTCACCAGATTGGTGAGGATAGATGCTCCATCTACTCGCAAGACATTTCCGAGAAATCATCCGAGATGCTGCGTCTGAATCTTATCCTCAACAACCTTTCGGCTTCTCTGCCTAATGTGGTGCAAGGCAACACGCTTACCGAACCATCGCATAAAGAGAATAATGGTGTGCTGAAGAAATTCGATTTCATTGTAAGCAATCCACCGTTCAAACTCGATTTTCCAGAGTATCGTGATACGCTCGCTGCCGACACAATCCGTTTTTGGGCTGGTGTTCCTAACTCTGTGAAAAAGGTAGATCCGAACAAACCAAAAATGGCTATCTACACTTGCTTCATACAGCACCTGCTCAACTCGCTGAAACCAACGGGAAAGGGCGCTATCGTCATACCTACTGGATTTATCACATCTAAGAGTGGCGTAGAGAAGCGCATCCTGCAACGCATCGTAGATGAAAAATGGGTGTATGGATGTGTGTCTATGCCGTCAAATGTGTTTGCTACTACAGGTACCAATGTCTCCGTGCTGTTCTTTGACAAATCGGCACAGAGCGACAAGGTGATTCTCATCGATGCAAGCAAGCTGGGTGAGGAATATAAGGAAGGTAACAATCAGAAACGCCGTCTTCGCGATTTCGAAATCGACAAGATTGTGAACACATTCCAGAACAAGGAGGCTGTTGATGACTTCTCGGTATCTGTGACATACGATGAAATCAAAGAGAAAGGTTACAGCCTTTCTGCAGGTCAGTATTTCGACATTAAGATTGACTATGTGGACATCACCGAGGAGGAGTTCAACAAGCGCATGAATAATTATAGGTCTACGCTGAAAGCACAGTTTGAGGAGAGTCACCGCCTCGAAGAAGAGATATTGAAGCAGTTGGATAGTATCAGTTTCAACGAAAACGTAGGGAAGGAACACGACGATGAGTAACGAGATTCAATATCTTCTGTATAGCATGCCGGATGCGGACGGCAAAGTGCAAGTCGTCATAAAGGGCGAAACGCTTTGGTGTACCCAAAAGGCTATGGCACAACTGTTTGGAATTGACAAGTCTGGCATCAGCCGTCATATTTCAAATATTTACAAGACTGGCGAACTTCTGCCCGACACGACGGTTGCAAAAATTGCAACCGTCGTAAACAGGGGGATTCGTGGCAATGTTGAGGAGCTGGTAGATTTTTACCATCTTGATATGATTATTGCTGTTGGCTACCGTGTCAACTCGGCAAAGGCTACAAAGTTCCGTCAGTGGGCTACCAAGATTCTGAGTGAGTATATCAAGAAGGGCTTCGCTATGGACGATGAGCGGTTGAAACAAGGAACGGCAGTGTTTGGCAAGGATTACTTCCGCGAATTGCTTGAACGTGTGCGTTCTATCCGCGCAAGCGAACGTCGCATTTGGCAACAGATTACGGACATCTATGCAGAGTGTAGCACCGACTATGACAAGAACTCTCCGACAACAAAAGATTTCTATGCGATGATACAAAACCGCTTCCACTATGCTATCACTGGGCAGACGGCCGCTGAGATTATATACTCTAAGGCTGACCATACGAAAGACCACATGGGATTGACCACATGGAAGAACGCTCCTGACGGGCGTGTCTTAAAGTCGGACGTATCTATTGCCAAGAACTACTTGCAAGAGAAAGAAATCCGACAACTGGAGCGTGCCGTAACTGGCTTCTTCGACTATATCGAAGACCTCATTGAGCGTGAAAACACGTTCAACATGGCGCAGTTCTCGGCAAGCGTCAATGAATTCTTGACATTCCGCAAATATCAGATATTGCCCGACAAAGGCAAAATTTCGGCAGCGCAAGCCAAGAAGAAAGCGGAAGAGGAATACGATATTTTCAATAAAACCCAACGGATAGACTCTGACTTCGATAAGGAAGTGAGAGGGTTGCTGGGTAAGGAATGATAATTTCGCAAGTGTTCTTGCAAAATTGTTTTTAACAATAGTACAAGTCGGACTTGCACTATTTAAAGATTGAAATAAAATAGAATGGAACTAAAGAAATACAAGTTAGGAGATGTTGCAGATATTGTTAATGGTGCAACTCCCTCAACGCATAATTCTGAAAATTATGATGGAAGTATTATATGGATAACTCCCAAAGATTTGTCAGGCCAAAAGCAGAAAATCATAAGAAGAGGACAACGGAATATTTCAGAAATAGGTTTCAATAATTGCTCTGCACAAATGATACCACCATACAATATTTTGATGTCTTCAAGAGCACCAATAGGCTTGTTGGCTATCAATGAAAATGAATGTTGTACTAATCAAGGCTTTAAGAACTTAGTGTTGGATAAATCCATTTGTGACACAGATTATATGTATTATTATCTTCAATTCCATATGAAAGAAATTGAAGCACTTGGATCAGGAACAACGTTTAAAGAAATTTCAAAATCTGCTCTCCAAGGTCTTGAAATAAGGTTGCCTGATTTAGAAAAACAAAGAGACATAGCTAAATGCCTCTCTGATTTAGACCGCAAGATAGAACTTAATAAGCAGATAAATGATAATTTAGAGGCGATGGCAAAGCAACTCTACGACTATTGGTTTATGCAGTTTGACTTCCCGAATGAGGAGGGCAAGCCGTATAAATCAAGTGGCGGAGCTATGGTGTGGAATGAAAATTTGAAACGTGAAATACCGAAGGGATGGCATGTTTTGTCTGTTAATGATATTGCTGCAAATGTTCGTGGCGTATCCTACACTAAAGACGATTTAGTAAACTCAAACAATGGAGTTTTAGTCTTGCGTGGAAATAATATTCAAGATAACCATATCATATACGATAGTAATGTTGCATACATACCTAAATCTTTCATTTCAAAAGAGCAACATATTAAACCTTTAGACATTATAATGACAATGTCAAGTGGAAGTAAAGAGCATATTGGTAAATCAGCAATGTTTCAATTCGCATCAGGAGATACGTTTGGCGCATTTTTGACAAAATTTACGGCAAAAGAACATTGTGCCTATTTACTTTTTAATTTGTTCAATAGTCAATATTTTAAAGCGAAGATAAAAAGTATAGCTTGTGGCACTGGTATAAACAACTTAACCAATCAAACATTTGATGAAATCTATATTGTTATGCCACAAGATGAAATTTTATTAGAGTTTGATAAAAGGCAGTCGCAGATATTTGCAGAGATTGGATTAATAGAAAAGAGTAATGTAGAACTCACTAAGCAGCGTGACGAGTTAATACCTCTATTAATGAACGGTCAAGCAGGTAGTGTAAACAGAACTGTGTCACGGCTCTGATTTTTTATTCTTTCCCTCTT
>ENA-ORUB01002015-ORUB01002015.1-human-gut-metagenome-genome-assembly--contig:-NODE-2015-length-20130-cov-3.302167_pt1 | contig 20130 bp, 14 predicted proteins | sample MGYA00241918_ERZ509200 | MGnify/ENA primary metagenome ERZ509200 (study PRJEB26280, sample SAMEA2338853) | human gut metagenome | biome: human gut; feature: human-associated habitat; material: faeces... | reverse complement strand
CTTCCGATCTGTTAACCGGTGGCATTATGAATGTCTTGTGCTATGTACTGGGTTGGCGGCTGCTTGGCAAGGAATTCATCGCTTATTCCACATTGGCAACGGCAGGTTTCTCCGGCACTTACAAGATCTGCGAACAATTCCCGCACCTGTGGCCCGGACTGGCGGACATGCCCCTTGTGGCAGCCCTGGTGGGTGCCCTGTTTGTTGGTGTGGGCGCCGGACTGTGCGTGCGCGTCGGCGGAGCCCCCAGTGGAGACGATGCCCTGGCCATGAGTATTTCCCATGCCACCGGCTGGAAGATCCAGTGGGTCTATCTGCTGTCGGATCTGATCGTGCTGGTCATGTCCTTGAGCTATATCCCAGTGAGACGGATCGGCTATTCCCTCTTCACCGTTCTGTTGTCCGGTCAGCTGATCGGGTTTGTACAGAACTTTAACCGCACACAGGAGACCGGTGCGGATTGTGTGACGGAAAACTGAGAAAATGGGGATCGAAAAATTATAGGTGGTACATTTGCGGAAAATAGAGTAAAATATACCGTAGTATGCAAAGATTTTCGGAATAACCATGGGATATCCGATATCGGTATAGAAAGGTGGACACCTGTATGAACAGAAAATTAACAGAACTTTTGGATAAACTGGAATATGAACAGGTATGCGGAAAAAAGGAGCGGGAGATCACAGCTGTAGTCTATGACTCCCGTAAAGTCATTCCGGGATGCCTGTTCATTTGTATTAACGGAGCCAATTTTGACGGACATGATTTTGCCGCACAGGTGGCTGCACAGGGCGCCGGGGTGCTGGTGGTACAAAAGGACATAGAGCTTCCTGCGGATGCGGATGTGACTGTGATCAAAGTAGCGGATACCCGATATGCCATGGCATTTATCTCCGCAGCCTGGTTCGGCCATCCGGCAGAGAAACTGAAAGTTATCGGTATCACGGGTACCAAGGGCAAGACCACGACCACTTACCTGGTGAAATCCATTCTGGAGAATGCCGGCTATAAAGTGGGACTGGTGGGAACCATCGAGGTGATCATCGGAGACGAACATATTCATGCAAATAACACCACACCGGAATCTTACCTGTTACAGGAGTATTTTGCCCGCATGGTAGATGCCGGACTGGATACGGTAGTTATGGAAGTATCTTCCCAGGCACTGATGCTTCACCGCACCCAGGGATTTGTATTCGATTACGGTATTTTTACAAATCTGGAGCCGGATCATATCGGTCCAAATGAACATGCAAGTTTTGAGGAATATCTGCACTGCAAGGGATTGTTGTTCAAACAGTGCAAGGTGGGAATCGTTAACGGTGATGATGAACACTGGCAGGCAGTGACGGAGGGACATACCTGTGCACTGGAGAGCTTCGGCATGGGAGAGCACTGCATGCTGCGGGCCGAGAACCGGCAGCTGGTGCACAAACCCGGAGAACTGGGAGTGACCTTCCATGTGACCGGTCTGATGAATTTTGCTGTGGAAGTACCCATGCCCGGCAAATTCAGTGTGTACAATGCGCTGGCAGCCATTGCCATCTGCCGTCATTTTAAGGTGGATGAGGAAGCTATCAAAAAGGCACTGTTGCAGGCAAAAGTAAAGGGTCGTATCGAGATGATCAAGGTTTCTGACCAATTTACTCTGCTGATCGACTATGCCCATAACGCCATGGCACTGGAAAGTCTGTTAACCACACTGCGGGAGTATGAACCCCACAGACTGGTCAGCCTGTTTGGCTGCGGCGGTAACCGCTCCAGACAGCGTCGTTTCGAGATGGGAGAGGTCAGCGGCAGGCTGGCGGATCTGACGATCATTACTTCCGACAATCCCCGGTTCGAGGAGCCGCAGGATATTATCAACGATATTAAGACCGGTATGGCGAAGACGGACGGAAAATATGTAGAGATCTGCGACCGCAAGGAAGCCATCACTTATGCCATTGAACACGGAGAACCCGGCGATATCATCGTACTGGCGGGAAAAGGGCACGAAGACTATCAGGAGATCAAAGGCGTGAAGCATCCCATGGATGAACGGGATCTGATCCGGGATATCCTGGCAGAGGGACATATCCCCGGATCGGCAGCGGGTCAGGGCCTATAAGACAGTTTTCCGGGATCCCGGTGAACAGAGAGGAAAACAGATTGCGTACGTTATATGCGGATATCATTGTAGATATCTCTCATGAAAAACTGGATAAGACATTTCAGTACCGGATACCGGAGAGACTGCGGGACAGATTGGAGCCGGGAGCCTGCGTTATGATCCCTTTCGGCAATGGAAACCGTCTGATCAAAGGTTATGTGGTCAGTATAGGGGATCAGTGTCAGTTCGCTCCGGAGAAGATCAAGGAGATCGCAGGACTGCCGGAAAAAGAGACCGGTGTAGAAGATAAAATGATCGCACTGGCTGCCTGGATCCGACGCAATTACGGTTGTACCATGATCCAGGCTCTGAAGACGGTCCTGCCGGCGAAGCAGACCGTGAAGAAACTGGAGCACAGACAGCTGGTGCGCCTGATGAATAGAGAGGAGCTTCTGTCACTCTTAGGAGAATGCGAGCGCAAAAAACAGGTGGCAAAGGCCAGACTGTTAAAAGCTCTGTCGGAGCAGGAGACGATTCCCTATGAGTGGATCACCGGGAAATTGGGCGTCAGCGCCGCTACGGTAAACAGTATCGTAAAAGTGGGCGCCGCGAAACTGGTCAGCTCCGAGAGCTACCGGAACCCCGTGAAGGTACAGGCGGGAGAGACGACGCATAATACATTGAGCGCGGAACAGCAGACCATCGTTACGGAAGTGCTTACGGATTTTGATGCCGGCAGGAGGCAGACCTATCTGATCCATGGCATCACCGGCAGCGGCAAAACGGAAGTGTATATGCAACTCATCGGCGAGATGATCAAAAGAGGTCGCCAGGCGATCGTGCTGATCCCGGAGATCGCTCTGACCTACCAGACGCTGCTACGGTTCTATCAGAGATTCGGTGATCGGGTCAGTGTGATGAATTCCACATTGTCTCCCGGAGAAAAATATGATCAGTGCGAGCGTGCAAAAGCAGGCGAGATCGATGTGATCATAGGTCCGAGATCCGCACTTTTTACCCCATTCCCCAATCTTGGCCTGATCGTCATGGATGAGGAACAGGAGAACAGTTACAAAAGTGAGAGTACTCCCAAATACCATGCCAGAGAGACGGCAATGGAAGTGGCGAAGCTGTACAAAGCCAGCGTAGTGCTGGGATCGGCGACCCCTTCCTTAGAGGCGTATTACCGCGCCGGAAAGGGAGAATACAGGCTGTTCCATCTGACAAAACGCCTGACCGGCGGAGAACTGCCCACGGTACACACGGTGGATCTCAGGCAGGAGCTTAAGGAGGGCAACCGTTCTATTTTCAGCAGGAAATTACAGGAACTGATGACAGACCGGCTAAGCAAGGGGCAGCAGACCATCCTGTTTTTAAATCGAAGAGGGTATGCGGGATTCGTATCCTGTCGTGCCTGCGGTGAAGTTATGAAATGCCCACACTGTGATGTCTCCCTCTCGGAACATAAAGGGGGAAGGCTGATCTGCCATTATTGCGGCTATACACAACCCTTGCCCAAGCTATGCCCGAAGTGCGGATCCAAATATATTCTGGGATTCAAAGCAGGTACCCAGCAGATTGAAGATAAATTGAAAGAACTGTATCCGGGGGTGCGGACGCTTCGGATGGATGCGGATACTACCCGGACGAAGGACAGCTATGAGAAAATTCTGTCAGCATTTTCAAACGGAGAGGCCGATGTGCTCATCGGCACCCAGATGATCGTGAAGGGACATGATTTTCCGAAGGTGACATTGGTAGGGATCCTGGCGGCAGATCTGTCCTTAAACGCATCGGATTACCGTGCCGGAGAGCGGACATTTCAGCTGCTGACCCAGGCGGTGGGCAGAGCAGGCAGAGGGGTGCTTCCGGGAGAAGCGGTGATCCAGACTTATCAGCCGGATCATTATGCCATTACCTGCGCGGCAGCCCAGGATTATAAAAGCTTTTATGAGGAAGAAATCCTGTACAGAGAGCTGTCGGGATATCCTCCCGCAGCACATATGCTGGCGGTGCAGATCTATGGCAAAGAGGAAGAAAATGTAAAACAGCTTGCCCGGAGGCTGACAGATGTGGTAAAGTCTAATATGGACTTTTTGCAGATATTGGGACCGACCCCGGCAAATATCAGCAAAATCAATGATATTTACCGGTATGTGTTCTACGCGAAGCATGCGGAGTATGATACGCTGGTGGCGGTAAAAGACTGTGTGGAGGAGACTTTGAGACAGTGGCAGCCAAGACAGCTGAGTATACAATTCGACTTTGACCCGGTAAACGTGTTATAGGAGGTAATAACTGTGGCAATCAGAAATATTCGTGAATATGGAGATGAGGTACTGAAAAAGACCTGTAAGGAAGTCAAGGAGATGACTCCCCGGACGAAGGAATTGATCGAGGATATGTTAGAGACTATGTATGACGCCAACGGCGTAGGACTGGCTGCTCCCCAGGTGGGCATACTTAAGAGAATTGTGGTGATCGACACCACCGGAGAGGATCCGTATATTCTTATCAATCCCCGGATCGTGGAGAGCAGCGGAGAGCAGACCGGACAGGAAGGGTGCTTAAGTATTCCCGGGAAGTTTGGTATTGTGACCAGACCCAATTATGTGAAAGCGGTAGCTTTGGATGTCAATATGAAACCCATCGAAGTAGAGGGTACGGAATTATTGGCAAGAGCCATCTGCCACGAACTGGATCACCTGGATGGACATCTCTATGTGGAGAAGGCGGAAGGTCCTCTGCAGGACATGACCTATGAGGATGAGGAAGAAGAATAAGTATTCCGGGAAGGAGATAAGCTATGCAGATCGTATTTATGGGAACCCCTGATTTCGCAGTGGGAGCTCTGGAGGCTTTGATCGCACAGGGACATGAGATCACCGCAGTGGTGACCCAGCCGGACAAGGCAAAGGGAAGAAGCGGGCAGTTACAGTTTCCGCCGGTGAAGGAATGTGCTGTAAAACACGGCATCCCGGTATTCCAGCCTCGTCGGATCAAGACTCCCGAGGCTATTGAAGAATTGAAAAAATATCCCGCAGATGTCTATATTGTGGCAGCCTTCGGACAGATCCTGTCTCAGGAGATCCTGGATCTGCCGAAGTACGGATGCCTGAATATCCACGCATCCCTGCTTCCGAAATACCGTGGGGCATCTCCGATCCAGAGAGTGATCATCGACGGGGAGACGGAGACCGGTGTGACCATCATGCAGATGAATGCAGGACTGGACACCGGAGATATGTTGTATCAGAAGAAGATTCCCATTACTTCGGAAGATACTTTTGAAACATTGCACGACAAGCTTATGGTGCTCGGCGGAGAAGCGATCACCGAGGCATTGCCGCTCTTAGAAGCAGGAAAGCTGACTCCGGAGAAACAGGACGATGCGAAGACCTGCTATGCGGCACTGATCACCAAAGAAATGGGCAGACTGGACTTCACCAAAACGGCAGCCGAACTGGACAGACTGATCAGAGGACTGACACCCTGGCCCAGTGCCTACACATTTTATCGCGGAAAACAGTTAAAGATCTGGAAGGCGATTCCCATGGTGACGGCTCACAGGGAAGCCCCGGGAACGATCCTTACGGTGAATAAGGATTCCTTTGAGGTGGCAGCGTCGGAAGGCGGTCTGAAGGTCATGGAATTGCAGCTGGAAGGCAAAAAACGTATGACAGCCCATGATTTCCTGTTAGGCGTGAAGGTACAGCCTGGAGAGATCCTGGGAGAGTGATAAACAATCCAGGCAATTAGAAAGGAGACTTTGCTATGTACGGTGGTTATTATGGATATGGTTATTATTTTGACCCCACGTATTTTCTGGTACTGATCGGACTGGTGTTATGCCTTGGGGCCAGTGCGCTGGTGAATTCCACCATGCGAAAATACAGTAAGGTCCGGAATATGAGAGGAATTACGGGAGCGGAAGCTGCCCGGAATCTTCTCAATAGAGAAGGCTTGTATAACGTACAGATCGAGTGTCTGAACGCAAACGACGGCGATCATTACGATCCCCGGACAGATACCGTAAGACTGTCATATAATAATTATAACGGAACCTCAGTCACCGCAGTCAGTGTGGCTGCCCATGAGTGCGGACATGCGATCCAGCATGCCCATGGCTATGCACCTATGAGTATTCGTGCGGCACTGGTACCGGTGGTGAACATCGGAAGCAACTTAAGTATTCCCCTGATTTTCTTAGGAGTACTGCTCAGCTGGAACCAGACATTGATCCAGCTGGGAATCTGGGCATTTGCCCTGACCGTGATCTTCCAGCTGGTGACACTTCCTGTGGAATTCAATGCCTCCCGCAGAGCAATCGTGAAGGTGGAGGAATACGGACTGTTAGGCAGTGAAGAAGTAAGCGGTGGTAAAAAGGTGCTGACAGCGGCAGCCCTTACCTATGTAGCGGGAGCAGCATCCTCCGCATTACAGCTGCTTCGTCTGATCCTGTTGTATGGCGGTAACCGCAGAAGGAGAGACTAAGCATGGGGAAGCCTGCAACCACCGATACAAGAGAGATTATTGTGGAGATCCTGCTGGACCTGGAAAAGGGGCAGGATTTTTCCCATAAATTAATAAAAGCAGTGCTGGATAAATACGATTACCTGGATCCCAGAGATAAGGCATTTATCAAGAGAGTTACAGAGGGTACCATAGAGAGACAGCTGGAGCTGGATTATTATCTGAACCGGTTTTCTTCCGTTCCGGTCCGCAAGATGAAGCCTCTGATCCGTTGTCTGCTCCGCATGAGTACCTATCAGATCCTGTATATGGATGCGGTGCCGGACAGTGCGGTATGCAATGAAGCCTGCAAGCTTGCGGCAAAGCGCGGCTTTCGTACTCTGAAGGGGTTTGTCAATGCCGTCCTGCGAAATATATCCCGCAGCAAGGACAAAATGCCCCTGCCGGATCCTGCGGATCCTGTAAAATATTTCAGCGTAAAATATTCCATGCCGGAATGGATCGTGAATCTGTGGCTTCCGGTATACGGCACGGAGGGAACGGAAACACTTCTCATGGGACTGCTTAAGATTCATCCGGTATCTCTGCGTTTTTGCCTGGAATTGTCGGAAACGGACCGTGAGGATCTTAAGAAAAAGATAGAGGCTACAGGGGTCCACTTAAGCGCACATAAGGAACTTCCCTATGTATATCTGGCGGAAAATCTGGAAAACGTCAGCGAGCTGCCCGGATTTGCCGAAGGAAAATTCACTGTACAGGATGCTTCTTCTGCCCTGGCGGTAAAAGCAGCAAAAATAAAGCCGGGAGACTTTGTTATGGATCTGTGTGCGGCACCGGGAGGCAAGACGATCCTGGCGGCAGAATATACGAAAGAGGCGGGACATGTGTTATCCCGCGATGTGTCAGAATATAAGACGGCTTTGATCCTTGAGAATCTGGAGCGCATGCACCGAACCAATGTGAAAGTGGAAGTGCATGATGCCACGGTTTATGACGCAGAGAGGGAAGCATCTGCGGATGTTGTGTTGATGGATGTCCCTTGTTCGGGCTTAGGTGTCATGGGCAAAAAGAGAGACATTAAATATCATGTGACACCGGAAGGCCTTAAATCTATCCATGAACTGCAGAGGCAGATCGTGGAAACTGGATGGCGGTATGTGAAGCCGGGTGGCGTGTTGTTGTACAGCACCTGCACTATCAACAGAGAAGAGAATCAGAACATGGCAGCATGGATCACGGAAAAGTTCCCGTTCGTTTTAGAGGAGGAGAGACAACTTCTGCCGGGAACGGATGAGACCGACGGATTCTACTTTGCAAGGCTGCGCAGAAGAACGTGAGATATAAGACATGGATAGTAAAAAAGATATCAAATCCCTGAATCTGGAGGAACTGAAGACCGAACTGGAGAGTATGGGAGAGAAAGCTTTCCGGGCAAAACAGATGTATGAGTGGATGCATGTGAAGTTAGCGAGAAGCTTTGACGAGATGACCAATCTCTCCGCAAAATTCAGGGAACAATGCAAGGAAAAGTATGAATATACCTGTGTAAAGCCTGTCAGAATACAGGAGTCGAAGATCGACGGAACGAAAAAGTTTTTATTTGAACTGTCTGACGGCAATGTGGTGGAAAGCGTGTGGATGCAGTACAAACACGGCAACAGTGTGTGCATTTCTTCCCAGGTGGGATGTCGGATGGGCTGCAGATTCTGTGCGTCCACCCTGGATGGACTGGAGCGGAACCTGACGCCTTCGGAGATGTTAGATCAGATCTATGCCATCACGAGACTGACGCAGGAACGGGTCTCCAATGTGGTAGTCATGGGAACCGGAGAACCCATGGACAATTATGATAATATTCTAAAGTTTCTGCATCTGCTGACGGATGAGAATGGATTAAACATCAGCCAGAGAAATGTCACGGTGTCCACCTGCGGAATCGTGCCGAGAATGCGACAGCTGGCAGATGAGAAGCTGCAGATTACCCTGGCATTGTCACTGCATGCAACCACAGATGAAAAAAGAAGAAAACTGATGCCCATTGCCAACAGGTATTCCATCAAAGAACTGATGGAAGTCTGCAGGTATTATTTTGAACAGACCGGGCGCCGGATCACTTTTGAATACAGTCTGGTAGGCGGTGTGAACGATACGGAAGAGGATGCCAAAGAGCTGATCGCTCTGGCAAAGCCTTTATGCTGTCATATTAACCTGATTCCGGTAAACCCGATTAAAGAGCGGGACTTCGTGCAGTCGGATACCGGGCATATTCAGGCGTTTAAAAATAAACTTGAAAGTAAGAAGATACATGTTACAATTAGAAGAGAGATGGGCCGGGATATTGACGGAGCCTGCGGACAGTTAAGGCGTCGTCATACACAGGAGATGCAGAACCCGGACGGACTCTCACAGGAGGAAAATTGACGTGCTCAAGACGTTTTCCATAACCGATATCGGAAGGAAAAGAAAAGTAAATCAGGACTATATCTATACCTCTGAGGAACCGGTGGGAAATCTGCCCAACGTGTTTATTGTAGCGGACGGTATGGGCGGACATAATGCGGGAGATTATGCATCCAAAGTGACAGTAGAGACCATGCTGGCTGAGATGCAGAGTTCTTTTGAAAAAAATCCCACGCTGATTTTCCGCAGAGCGATCGAGGAAGCCAATGAGGTGATCCGCAGGAGAGCCGACGAAGACAAGAAGCTGGAAGGAATGGGAACGACGGTTGTGGTGGCATCCTGCATGGGCAGATTTTTACAGGTGGCCAATGTGGGTGATAGCAGACTTTATGTGGTGAATCGTGAGATACGGCAGATTACGAGGGATCATTCTCTTGTAGAGGAAATGATACGCATGGGCGGATTAGACCGTGCGGATGCAAGAAATCATCCTGACAAGAATATTATTACCAGAGCGGTAGGTGCGGAGGATCATGTAGAGCCGGACTTTTTTACCGTAGAACTCAGGGAAGGCGATACTGTCCTTATGTGTTCGGACGGACTGACTAATATGCTGGAAGATGAAGAGATCCGCATGATCATCAGTGGTGCAAGAGATCTTGTGGAGAAAGCAGAGCGTCTGGTAGAGGCAGCCAATGCAAACGGCGGCAGAGACAATATCAGTGTTATCCTTATTGAGCCGTGCGCATAAGACAGATAATACTCTTAGTTACTTAGGTTATATAAGAATGGAGAGCAATAATGATCAAAATAGGAATGATGATCGGCGATCGCTATGAGATTCTGGAGAAAATCGGAACCGGCGGTATGTCAGATGTCTATAAAGCAAAATGTCATAAGTTGAACCGATATGTGGCGATCAAGGTATTGAAGCAGGAATTCAGCGAGAATGCTAATTTTGTATCCAAATTCCGTATTGAGGCCCAGGCGGCAGCAGGACTGATGCATCCCAATATCGTAAATGTCTATGATGTAGGGGAAGAAAACGGAATCTACTATATTGTAATGGAACTGGTGGAGGGCATTACCCTCAAAAAGTACATTGAGAAAAAGGCCCGTCTGTCTTACAAGGAAGCAGTAAGCATTGCCATCCAGGTGAGTATGGGCATTGAGGCAGCACATAATAATCATATTATTCACCGGGATATCAAACCGCAGAATATCATTATTTCCAAAGACGGCAAAGTAAAAGTCACGGATTTCGGTATTGCCAAGGCAGCGACCAGCAATACGATCACTTCCAATGTAATGGGAAGTGTACACTATACGTCTCCGGAACAGGCCAGAGGCGGTTACAGTGATGAGAAGAGTGATATCTATTCACTGGGTATCACCATGTTCGAAATGCTTACGGGAAGAGTCCCCTTCAATGGGGAGACGACGGTAGCGATCGCCATCAAGCATATTCAGGAAGAAATGCCTTCTCCCAAGGAATTCGTGCCGGAGATCCCTTCCAGCGTTGCAAGTATTGTATTAAAGTGTTGTCAGAAATCACCGGACCGCAGATATCAGAACATGGCAGAACTGATTGCAGACCTGAAGCAGTCCCTGATCAATCCGGAGGAGGACTTTGTCGTGAACAAGGATCCGGATATGGAAGGCGGCACCCGAATGATCTCGGATGAAGATATGGCACAGATCAAGAGAAAAGTTCCGTATCAGAGTGGCCGGGAGTATGAAGAACAGGATCATGATGAGACGATGCGCCTACGTTCCGATACAGAAGCCATGTATGAGAATGATGAAGAGGCAGAGGGAGAGGATGATTATGATTACGATCCCAAGATGGAACGCGTGACAACGGTTCTGGCAATCGTTGCGGGAGTGGTGATCTGTATTATACTGATCGTACTGGCGGTGAAGATCTTCGGCGGGAAAAAGAACGAAGGCAATAATCCTTCCGGCCCGATCATCACTACGGAGGAAACCAAAGAAGAGGCAGAGAAAGTCGCCATGCCGGATGTGAAGGGCATGAATGTGGATGATGCGAGAAATACACTGACCGGACTGGGAATTCTGACGGAAGTTGTATATGAGGAATCTGATTCCGTGGCAGAAGGTGTGGTGATCAGTACCGACGTCAGCGTGGGTGCCCAGATTGACAAGGGCAGCAAGGTAACACTTACGGCAAGCGCCGGAACCCAGGGCGTAGAAGTTCCGAATGTGGTGGGACTTACTTTTGACGAGGCGAATACACAGCTGGTAAGCAAGGGCTTTTTGGTCAATAAGACAGAGGATTATTCCGACACCATAGAAGCAGGACGCGTGATCGCCCAGACTCCCGCAGATGGAAATAAGGCGCCGAAAGGCAGTGTGATCACCGTTACCGTAAGCCTGGGAAAGGAAGATACGAAGATCCGCGTGCCGAACCTGATCGGACTGTCAGAGCAGGATGGTACGGTGGAAGCAATCGAGGCCGGACTGACAGTAGGCAGTGTGACCCATATTTACAGCGATGAAGTGGGAGAGGGCATGATCTGCTATCAGAGCTATTCCCATGGTTCCTATGTGGATCAGGGAACCTCCATTGATATTAAGGTGAGCCAGGGCGCACAGAAAGTGACTTATAAGTGCAATGTCAGCATTGCGGCACCGACGACTTCCGAGGCACCCAAGTATGTATCGGGAATGGAAGTCGGTATCACCCTGGTGGCGGATGACGGCACTGTGCTGATGGATACGAAGGTTACCACCTTCCCGGTAGCAACCAATATCAACGGCATCGCCTCCTCCGGCGGTACGCTTACCATGACCTATCAGGTGACAACGGAGGGAACCACTACAACGGATACAGATGGCAGCAATACCATTATTGTTCCCGGCACCACGGAGAACCAGTCCTTTACCCGAAGAGTGGAATTCGTGAAGGAATAATGCAAAGGCAGGAACTATGAAGGGCAAGATTATAAAAGGAATTGCCGGCTTCTATTACGTCCATGCGGGGGATGCACTGCATAGTACGGACGGAATCTATGAATGCAAGGCAAAAGGTGTCTTCCGTAAGGACCACAGAAAACCCCTCGTAGGGGATGATGTGGAAATGGATATCATAGACGAAGCACAGAAAAAGGGAAATATCACAGGGCTGCTTCCCAGACACAGCGAACTGATCCGCCCGGCGGTAGCCAATGTGGATCAGGCGTTGGTGATTTTCGCCATTTGTAAGCCACAGCCCAATTTTAATCTGCTGGATCGTTTTCTGATCATGATGCAGCAACAGGACATTCCCTGCATCATCTGTTTTAACAAGCAGGACATTGATGCAGAGGGGAAAAAAGAGGATTATCGTTCCATCTATGAACAGGCGGGATTTCAGACCATTACTGTCAGTGCCAGGGAAAAGGAAGGCATCGACAGATTAAAAGACCTGCTTCGGGGCAAGACCACCACGGTGGCGGGACCCAGCGGTGTCGGCAAGTCTTCGCTGGTCAACTGTTTACAGTCGGGGATCGTGATGGAGACCGGTTCCATCAGTGAGAAGATCGAACGTGGAAAACATACCACCAGGCATTCCGAACTGATCTCCATTGCACCGGATACTTACATTCTGGATACTCCCGGGTTCAGCTCCCTGGGACTGTTTGGACTGGAAAAAGAGCAGCTGGCGGGATATTATCCCGAATTTGTTCCGTTTGAAAAATATTGCAGATTCGGAGGATGTTCTCATATCTCAGAACCGGTCTGCGGCGTGAAAGATGCCGTGGCGGAAGGGGAGATCTCGCGGACACGTTACGAGAATTATTGTCTGCTCTATGAGGAACTGAAAAGTCAGAGAAAATATTAATTATGAGTGAAGTGCAGAATCATCTTGGGGAAAAATTTAAAGAAACCATCGCCGAAGCCATGAAGACCGGAGATTTCCGGGCACTGAATACGTTAGTGAGCGATACAGTCAACGATGCTCTGCGGGAAGCGGATTTTCAGGCGAATCTGTCCAGGGAAGCCGCGGAGAAAAAGGTCTGGAATTCCCAACGCAGCTGGCAGGATAAAAAGCGGGAAGAAGAGAAGTCCGAAGAGCAGATCCAGGCGGAGCGCGAAGAACGGGAAAGACAGCGGGAGGAACACCGCAGACAGAACGAAGAGTGGCACAGACAGCGAAAAGAACGGGAAAAACAATGGGAAGAACAGCGTAAGGCACAGGCGGCGCAGAACCGTTCTGGAAATCAGGCCGGTGTCTGGACACCCAGAAAGACTACGGCTTTGGAGATGACTTCTTTGGTAAAAATGGAGAAAAAAGGAAGCGTGTCCGGAACTCTGTGTACCGTGTTCGGTGGCATCGGACTAGGCTTTTCCGGGCTGGGACTTTTGGTACAGCTTCTTCTGGCCACTCTTAGTGTAGCAAGTTTAAGTGCGGCGATCCTTCCGGGAGTACTTTCTTTGGTGTTTTTGGAGATGATCTTCTATGGCAACGGACAGCGCAGAAGATTACAGCGTGCGGAGAAATATCTGGAACTGTGCGGTACCAAGATGTACGGTGTGATCACGGAGATGGCGCGTTATACCGGCGAAAGCGTCCGCTATGTAAAAAAGGATCTGCGCAAAATGTTAAAAGCCGGAATGTTCCCTGAGGGGCATCTGGATGACAAAGAGACCTGTTTTATGTTAAATGATGTGATCTATCATCAATATCTGGAGACAGAAAAGGCTTATCTGGAACAGAAAAAATCAGAGGAGCAGGCAAAACAGATGCCGGACAAAGGAACAACACAGGACGCTGCACAGACGGAGAGAGAGCAGGAACTCCACAGTATGGTGGCAGAGGGGATGGAATGCATCAGACATCTGCGGGATCTGAACGACCGGATCGAAGAGGAGGCAATCTCCGAGAAACTGTACCGCCTGGAGAATCTGTTGAAGGAGATCTTCGACAGAGTGCAGGAGCACCCGGAGCAGATGCACAGAATGCATAAATTAATGGATTATTATCTGCCCACTACTTTAAAACTGGTGGAGCAGTATGCGGAATTTGACGAGGTCAGCAGTCCGGGAGAGGAAATTCTCGAGGCCAAGAAAGAGATCGGGAAGACACTGGACATGATCAATCAGGCATTTGTGACATTGTTAAACAATCTGTTTCAGGATGCCGCCTTTGACGCATCGGCGGATGCGCAGGTATTACAGGCCATGCTGGCAAAGGAAGGTCTGACGGAATCCGATTTTGTAATGGGAAAACAGTAAAATTTAAATGATGTAATAGTAAAAAATGGGGGTATCAATATGAATATGGATTTAGACGCAGCAACAAAAGAAGCACCGACTCTTACACTGGATCCTTTTGCGGAGGCAAAGGCAGAGATCGTGGAGAAGAAGCCGGAGGAGTTGGTGGAAGAGCAGGCGGTTCCCGAGATGGAACTGACACCGGAAGAGCAGAAACAGGTGGATGATTTTGCAGCACAGATCGACCTGACCAATACTCAGGCGGTGTTACAGTACGGAGCCGGAAGCCAGAAGAAGATCGCTGATTTCTCAGAGACGGCGCTTAGTAATGTCCGGACCAAGGATATGGGAGAAGTTGGAAATCTGTTAACCGACGTGGTGGCACAGTTAAAGGATTTCGACACCGAGGAAGATAAGGGATTTTTCGGACTGTTCAAAAAAAGCGGAGACAAGCTGAGCAATCTGAAAGCAAAGTACGATAAGGCGGAAGTCAATATCACAAAGATCTGTGATGCCATGGAGAGTCATCAGGTAGTGCTGTTAAAGGATGTGGCTGTGTTGGACAAGCTGTACCAGCTGAACCTGAATTACTTCAAGGAACTGTCCATGTACATCCTGGCAGGTAAAAAGAAGCTGGCGCAGGCAAAAAGTGTGGAGCTTCCGGAGCTTTTAGAGAAGGCACAGAAGAGTGGACTTCCGGAGGACACCCAGGCAGCGAAAGATTTCGCGGCAATGTGTGAGCGGTTTGAGAAGAAGATCTATGATCTGGAGCTGACCAGAGCCATTTCCCTACAGATGGCACCCCAGATCCGTCTGATCCAGTCCAATGACATCGCCATGTCCGAGAAGATCCAGTCGACGTTAGTGAATACGATCCCTCTGTGGAAGAGTCAGATGGTCATTGCCATCGGTCTGGATCATGCTACCGATGCCGCCAAGGCACAGCGTGCCGTATCGGATATGACCAATGAACTGTTGAAGAAGAATGCGGAAGCACTGAAGGTGGCTTCTGTGGAGACAGCGAAGGAATCCGAGCGGGGAATTGTGGATATAGAGACACTTAAGAGTACCAATCAGACACTGATGACGACATTGGATGAGGTCATGAAGATTCAGGAAGAGGGACGTGCGAGAAGACAGAGCGCTGAGGAAGATTTACAGCGCATTGAGAATGAAATGAGAGATAAATTACTGGAGATGAGCAGGGCTTCCCATACTTGATTTTTACATAATTTTAAGAAGCTTCATCTTGACGAAACAGATAAGGAAATTTAAAATAAAATACAGGAAGGTTAATTCACGGAAGGAGCAGAAACAAATGAAAAAACTCGAAGAAATACTAAGAGACAAACCAATTAAAAATAAGCTGTCTTTTGCGTTCCGCATCATGGATATTTTATATGTGGTGCTTGCACTGGTGGCAGTGGTGGAATTGATACGGTCAAAAGGCTATATAGGAAGTATAGTTGTTGTGGTTTTACTTGTTTTAGCTATCATATTTAATGCATCCATGTCGAAAATGCTTGCCAAAATGCTGATAGATCCGATCACGAACCTGGTAACTGCGTCTGAGAAGATCGCATCCGGTGATTTTGAGATCGGCGTACCTTATGAATCTGAGGATGAGCTGGGCAGACTTTCCGACAGCTTTGAGACCGCCGCAGCCATTTTGAAAAAGGTTGTATCAGATCTGCAGACTATCGTAGAGCAATTTTCCGATGGTAATTTTGATGTTCACAGCAGCTGCCCGGAAGCATATGTCGGACAGCTCCGAGATGTTTTAGATGAGCTGGATGAAATGGTAAATAAGGTCAGCGAGACCATGCACGGTATTCAGGATTCCTCCGAGCAGGTATCTGCGGGCAGCAACCAGCTGGCAGTCAGCGCGCAGGATATCGCGGAGGGCGCTACCCAGCAGGCAGCATCCGTAGAAGAACTGGTGGCTACCGTAGACGAAGTAACCAGTCAGGTACTGGAGAATACCAAGTCTACCGACATTGTACATGACAAGGCGAAAAAGGTAGGTATCGAGGCAGCCAACAGCCAGAAGAAGATGGATGAGCTGGTAGATGCCATGAAGAAGATCAACGCAACGACCCAGAACATTGAAAAGATCATCGCGGATATTGAGAATATCGCATCCCAGACCAATCTGCTGTCCTTAAATGCTTCCATCGAGGCAGCCCGTGCCGGAGAGGCAGGAAGAGGCTTTGCAGTCGTGGCAGATCAGATCAGACAGCTGGCAGAAGAGAGTGCTAATTCCGCAGTAGAGTCTAAGAAGCTGATCGAAGAGTCCATGAACGAGGTAGAGGTGGGTAATAAGGTCACCAAGGAGACCAATGATGCTATGCAGGAGGTTATGGCTGAGCTGGATCAGATCATTCAGGAGGTTGCCAATATCCGTACAGCGTCTGACAAACAGGCAGCTTCCGTTAAGAATATCAAAAAGGGTGTGGAAGACATCAATGATGTTATCCAGTCCAACTCTGCAGCAGCCGAAGAGACTTCTGCTACCAGCGAGGAGCTTTCTGCATCTGCAACGACTTTGAACGGATTGTTAGAGCATTTCAAACTGCGCGGCTGATCAGAGGATGTGTTCTGAAATAAGCGGAATAAGGAAGAGAGAACAGAAGAACCATAGCTGTAAGTTCACAGCTGTGGTTCTTTTCATATCGGAGGAGAAAAAGACAAATGCTTCACAGAAAACAATACAGGGTGGCGGTGAGAGTAACCATTATGGTGCTGGCGCTTACCCTGACTGCCTGTGGAACACAGGAAAATACCGGGAGTACGGAAAGCGTGAAGAGCACAGAAAACGTGGAGAACACAGAGAACATGAAGAGTACAGAAACCGTGGAGAGCACAGAGACCATAGAGAATGTAGAAATTATAGAAGCTATGGTTTCAGAGAGTGCGGCACCACAGGGAACGGCAAATGTCACACCACAGATGCAACCGGTGGAATACACCAACTTGCAGCAGATTACCCTGGATTCCACATGGGAATATGCAGATCATTCTAAAATAAATACCGGAGCCGCAGTACTCTACAGGGCACCGGAGGAATCTGGACGAAAAGGTATCGTCATCGGTGTCAATGCAGGACATGGTACTGTGGGAGGGAGTAAAGTAAAGACTCTGTGTCATCCGGACGGCTCGGCGAAAGTCACCGGAGGCAGTACGGCGGCGGGAGCAATGGAAGCTGCAGCAGTTTCCGGAGGCATGACGTTTCAGGACGGCACACCGGAGCGGGAGGTGACATTACGTATGGCACAGATCCTGCGGGATAAGCTGTTATCCTCCGGTTATGATGTGCTGATGCTACGGGACAGTGAGGATGTGCAGTTAGACAATGTGGCGCGGACTGTGATCTGCAACAATGTCGCGGACTGCCATATTGCGCTGCACTGGGACAGCGGTGACGGCAAAAATTACGACAAGGGATGCTTCTATATCTCGGTGCCGGAAGCGCTGAAAAACATGGAGCCGGTGGCATCGCACTGGCAGCAGCACGATACCCTGGGAACGGATCTGGTGGAAGGACTGCGGGAGCAGGGAGCCACAATTTATGGGAAAGGACATATGGGTATTGACCTGACCCAGACATCCTACAGCACGATCCCTTCTGTGGATATGGAACTGGGAAATGCGTATTCGGACCACAGCGATGTGATATTGGAACAATTAGCCACAGGGCTTCTCACCGGAATCAATACTTACTTTGAACAGTAAGGACTTTGCAAAGAGTGTGAGGTATGCTATAATACTATTTCGGATTCGTTTGTCTCTGCACGGAGACGGATGGACTTATGAGTGAAATACAGAATAGAAAATACAAGAAAGGCAGACCCTGTCGTTAGGTCTGAACGGTAAATAAATCATGAAGCTGGGTATCGTAGGTCTTCCCAACGTGGGAAAGAGTACACTTTTCAATTCCCTGACCAAGGCGGGAGCGGAATCCGCTAACTATCCTTTCTGTACCATCGACCCCAATGTGGGCGTGGTAACAGTTCCGGATGACAGATTAAAAGCGCTGGGAGAGATGTATCATTCCAAGAAAGTGACCCCTGCTGTGATTGAATTTGTAGATATCGCAGGCCTGGTAAAGGGTGCTTCCAAGGGTGAGGGACTGGGGAACCAGTTCTTAAGCAATATCCGTGAGGTGGATGCCATTGTCCATGTGGTAAGATGCTTCGAGGATCCCAATGTCATCCATGTGGACGGTAGTGTCAATCCTTTGCGGGATATCGAGACCATTAACTTAGAGTTGATCTTCGCAGATCTGGAAGTACTGGAGAGAAGACTGTCCAAGGTAGTCAAGGCTGCCAGAATGGACAAGACTTATGCCAAGGAGCTGGCACTCTTAGAGCGTATCAAGGAGCATCTGGAGAGCGGCAAGATGGCGAAGAGCCTGGAAGTTACCGATGAGGACGAGCTGTCTCTGTTGAAGGAATACAATCTGCTGACCTACAAACCAGTGATCTATGCAGCCAATGTATCCGAGGATGATCTGGCAGATGACGGTGCCTCCAATGAGATGGTAGCGAAGGTCAGAGAGTTTGCAGCAAGTGAGAACAGCGAAGTATTCGTCATCTGCGCACAGATTGAGGAAGAGATCTCTGAACTGGATGATGATGAGAAGGCAATGTTCCTGGATGATCTGGGACTGAAGGAATCCGGTCTGGAGAAGCTGATCAAGGCAAGCTATCATATCTTAGGTCTGATGAGCTTTTTGACTGCAGGAGAGGATGAGACCAGAGCATGGACCATCAAGATCGGTACCAAGGCGCCTCAGGCAGCCGGTAAGATTCACTCCGATTTCGAGAGAGGCTTCATCAAGGCGGAAGTTGTAAATTACAAGGACCTTTTAGAGCAGGGATCTCTGGCAGCTGCACGTGAGAAAGGTCTGGTCGGCATGGAAGGCAAGGACTATGTCGTACAGGACGGTGATGTGATCCTGTTCAGATTTAACGTCTGATATGCCGGATTCGAGAGCGCAAAGCGCGAAGAAGCCGGTTAATACTAAGAAAGGATATAAATATTATGATGAATGCAGGAGATATAGCATTTCCCCATTTAGGCATTTACCTGGAAAATGTTCCCAGAAGCTTTACCGTATTCGGTTTCGAGATCGCTTTTTACGGTCTGATCATCGGTATCGGTGTACTGGCGGGAATTCTGATGGCAGTGCACCAGGCAAAGGTGAGCGGAGAGAATCCGGATACTATTTGGGACTTCGCTATTTATGCCGTGATCTTTTCCGTGATCGGTGCCAGAATCTATTATGTGATCTTTGCCTGGGACTATTACAAGGATAATCTGCTCAGCATCTTCAATACCCGTAACGGTGGTATGGCGATCTACGGCGGTGTGATCGGAGCTTTTCTGACATTGTTTTTATATTGTAAGATCAAAAAGATCAATCCTTTCCGTCTGGGAGATCTGTGTGTACCGGGATTGATCTTAGGACAGGCCATCGGGCGTTGGGGCAATTTCATGAACCGTGAAGTGTTCGGAGAATATACGGATAATTTCCTGGCAATGCGGCTTCCCATCGAAGCGGTGCGCAGCCGGGATATTTCCGAGAATGTGGCAGCACATATTGTGGAAGGTACCAATTACATTCAGGTACATCCCACATTCCTCTATGAGAGTCTGTGGAATCTGATGATTCTGCTCATTATGCTGGTATACCGCAAGCACAAAAAGTTCGAGGGCGAGATCTGTCTGTTGTACTTCGGAGGCTATGGTCTTGGCAGATTCTGGATCGAAGGTATCCGGACAGATACCCTGTTTATTCCCGGAACGACCCTCGCTGTATCGCAGGTATTATCTCTGTGCATGGTGATCTTCGCGGTGGTGACGGACATTGTGGTACGTATGCACCTGAAAAAACAGCCGAAAGTGGAAAAAAATTAAAAATTTTTAAAAATTTATTAAGAATATCG
>ENA-ORUB01002009-ORUB01002009.1-human-gut-metagenome-genome-assembly--contig:-NODE-2009-length-20167-cov-3.062997_pt1 | contig 20167 bp, 17 predicted proteins | sample MGYA00241918_ERZ509200 | MGnify/ENA primary metagenome ERZ509200 (study PRJEB26280, sample SAMEA2338853) | human gut metagenome | biome: human gut; feature: human-associated habitat; material: faeces... | reverse complement strand
TGTGGGTTGTCCTTTAATTCGGAAGCAGGACGGGTCTGCAGTTCCTTGGAAAAGTTGGGGAGCAGCGCCGTTGGTGCTGTGGTCTGCCCGGTTGCCTGCGGCTGGCTTTGGGCAGAAGGGTCGGTGGGCTTTTCTGCTTCGGGTTTAGCAGCATTGGCAGATTCGTTTTCTTTTGACGGGCTGCTGTTTTGCGTTTGCGGTTGGTCTTGTTTTTCCTCCTCCTTCGATTCCTCCGGCTGTGGGTCGGAAGAAGGAAGGGTGTCCTCGGCAGGAGTTTGCAGCTGGGCTGCGGGTGGGTCTGGCTGTGGGTCGCGGCTGCATCCGGCAAACGCCAGAGCCAGCAGCAGAGCCAGCAGACAAAGGATGGTCGTGTATTTCATAGATGTACCTCCGTAAGGATCGGGTTGGGGTGTTGGTTTGCTTTTATTGTAGCACAGGACAGGCAAAGCCACCAGAGAAAAAGGGAAACTGTAAACAATCCTTCTATTTTTGTAATCATATAGGCAGTTTTTCCTTTCCATAAGAGAGGTGTCCGATGCGGGCGGATTTGATGCAAAATCTGTCGAACAAATTTATAAAACCGCCGACAGGATGCGGCAAACTTTTTGGTGGAAAGAAGGTATGATAAAGCTGTACCCAACAAGCGGACAAGCCGGGACAGGGAGGAGGAGTGAGGCAATGGCTGTGCAAATCCAAATCAGGGAGGAAACGGTGCAGGCGTGCCTGTCGGGGGAAATCGACCATCACAGCGCAGCGCAGATGCGGGAAAAGATTGATGAAAGCGTCATCCAATCCGGTGCAAAGACCCTGGTCCTTGACTTTTCTCTGGTCACCTTTATGGATTCTTCCGGTATCGGGCTGGTGATGGGGCGGTTTCGACTGATGCAGGAAAACGGTGGTGAGCTGGTCCTTCAAAACCTGCCTGCACCGCTGCGCAAGGTGATGAAGCTGGCAGGATTGGACAAGCTGGCAAAATTCCAGTAGTTTTTCACAGAGCAAACAGCGGTATGTGGAAAACAAGCCGTACCAATGGAGGTTTTGTGATGAAGGCAATGAATACGATGCGTTTGTGCTTCGACTCGCGATCCTGCAACGAGGCATTTGCGAGGACAGCGGTAGCAGCATTTCTGTGTGGGCTGGACCCGACGGTGGAGGAGCTGAGCGATGTAAAAACAGCGGTTTCGGAGGCAGTGACCAACTGCATCGTCCACGGCTACCGCAGCAGGATCGACAAGGTATATCTGACGGCAACCATTGGAATCAAGCCAAAGGACACCGCTCCCTGGGTGGTCATCCGCATCCGGGACAAAGGCTGCGGGATCGAGGATGTACATAAGGCGATGGAGCCGCTGTTTACCACAGCGCCCGAGGAGGAGCGCGCCGGTCTGGGCTTTGCTGTGATGGAAAGTTTGATGGACCGGGTGAAGGTCGTTTCCCACCCGGGCAAGGGGACGACGGTGACATTGGAAAAACGGATTGTATCCAAGGCAGGAGAAGGTGATGCCCATCGTTGAGCAGCTGCAAGCCGACAGGGAAAAACAGCTCGAGCGCCAGAAAACCATCGAGGAAAACATCGGGCTGGTACACGCCTGCGCCCATCGGTTTCAGGGAAAGGGCATCGAGTACGACGATTTATTCCAGGCAGGGTGCATGGGTCTGGTGAAGGCGACCGATGCCTTTGACACCGGGCGCGGGGTGCGCTTTTCCACCTATGCGGTGCCGGTAATCTTAGGGGAGATGCGCCGGTTGTTCCGGGACGGCGGGACAGTCAAGGTCAGCCGCAGCTTAAAGGAGCTGGGGATGAAGCTCAACCGCTGCCGAGAACAGTTTGCCCGGGAGCACGAGCGGGAAGCGACCATCACAGAGCTGGCGCAGCAGCTGCAGGTGACACAGGAGGCGGTGGTGGAGGCACTGGGAGCCAACAGTCCGCCGGTTTCGCTGACCAGCAGCGAGGACAGTTCCGAGTTGGACCTGCCGGTTTCTTCACCGGAGGAGCTGTTGTCGGACATCCTTTCGCTGCGGCAGATGCTCGAGCGCCTGGAGGAGCGGGACCAAAAGCTGATTCAGTTTCGGTATTTTCAGAATATGACCCAGGTACAGGTGGCACAGCGGCTGGACATGACTCAGGTGCAGGTTTCCCGCAGAGAAAAGAAAATTCTGTTGTGGCTGCGCGGTCAGCTGGTATAAAATGCCTGCGCCAACAGCAAACCTATCAAAATTATTTTGACATTCTGTTCCATTGCAAAAGGAGATTCATCCGCCCTTTTAAAATGGCATGATTCTGATACTCTCAACCCAAAAGGAGGAAGGCAGCGTATTACGCTGCCCTCCTCCTTTTGGGTTATTATCGCTTTTATTTTGCATCCAGCCAGCTTTTGCCGCAGCCGACGTCGGCTTTGAGCAGCACCGAAAGCTGTACTGCATTTTGCATCTCTTCCACCAGCAGGTGTTTGACCTGCTCAAGTTCGTGCAGAGGCGCTTCGACAATCAGCTCGTCGTGTACCTGCAAAATCAGCCGGGCGGAAAGCTGCTCAGCCTTCAGCCGCCGGTAGACCTTGATCATGGCAATCTTGATGATGTCGGCAGCGGTGCCCTGAATCGGGGTATTCATAGCGACCCGCTTGCCGAAGTTGACGATATTTTTGTTGGTCGAGTGGATTTCCGGCAGTGCGCGGCGGCGTCCGAACATCGTTTCGATATAGCCGTGCTGCTGGGCAAATTCCACTGTTTCTTCCATATAGCGGCGCACACCGCTGAAGGTGTCCAGGTAGTTTTTGATGTAGCGGTCCGCTTCTGCGACGCTGACGCCGATGTCCTGTGAAAGGGAGAAGGCACCGATGCCGTAGACGATGCCAAAGTTGACCGCCTTTGCCTTGCGGCGCATCTCCGGGGTGACGAACAGCGGCGGCATATCGAACACCTGTGCGGCGGTGTTGGTGTGGATGTCCTCGTCGGAGTTGAATGCCGAAATCATGTTTTCGTCCTGCGAGATGTGCGCCAGTACCCGCAGCTCGATCTGGGAGTAGTCGGCATCGACCAGCTCGCAGTCCGGCTGTGCCTTAAAGAAGGCGCGCAGGCGGCTGCCCAGCTCGGTGCGGACCGGGATGTTTTGCAGGTTTGGCTCGGTGGAGCTGAGCCTGCCAGTGCGGGTATCGGTCTGGTTGAAGTGGGTGTGGATGCGTCCGTCCTCGGCGACTACCTTGAGCAGACCGTCCACATAGGTGGATTTGAGCTTGGCAAGCTTGCGGTATTCCAGAATCTCGTCGATGATTTCGTGCTTGCCGCGCAGGCTTTCCAGCACCTCGGCGCTGGTGGAGTAGCCGGTCTTGGTCTTTTTGCGGGTGGGCAGACCCAGCTTTTCAAAGAGAATCTCTCCGAGCTGCTTGGGTGAATTGATGTTGAATTCTTCTCCGGCAAGCTGATGGATGCGCTGCTCGAGTTCTTGAATCTGTTCGTCGAGCATTTTGCCGTAGTCGATCAGGGCATCGGTGTCCACTGCAAAGCCGCACAGCTCCATGGCTGCCAGCACCTCGGACAGTGGCAGCTCGATCTCTTCGAGCAGCTTGAGCTGGTTGTTTTGTTCAATTTGTTCACGCAGCACCCGATGCAGCGGTTCGATGCAGGCACAGCGGTGCAGCAGGGCGATTTCCGGCTCATCCATCCCTTCGGGCAGACCGGTGATGTCGCAGTGCAGGTGGTATTCCTCGCACAGCCGCTCGAGGGTGTAGTCGGAGCTGTTGGCAGAGAGCAGATAAGCTGAGAGCATCACATCATCCCGCAGGCAGGCGATGCTGCTGCCGTGCGGCAACGTCCAGTGGTAGAGCGATTTGCAGTCGTGGGTCAGCTTCGGGTTTGGGCGGTTGAGCAGCTCGAGCAGCTGCGCCTTTGCAGCTTCTTCCTCGGACGGCATACGGTACAGGGCAATCCGGTCCTCAAAAGTCAGAGCCAGAGCGTTCATCTGATGGCAGTTATCAAAGCAGGGCAGCAGGCTGATGGTAGCCTCCTGCGGCAGGGTGTCGAGCAGAGTGGGAAGCGGGTCGGCACAAAAGCGCAGGACAGGCAGGACAGGCGAAGCGGTGTCCGAAGTTTGGGTCGGGTGGTATTCTCCGTGCAGACCCAGCTTTTTGATCATGCTGTTCATCTCCAGTTGGGAGAGCAGCTGGAACAGCGCCTGCTCGTCGCGCGGCTTGGGCAGACAGTCAGCCAGTGAAAGACCCAGCGGAACGCTGCGGTCGATGGTGGCAAGGGTGCGGCTCAGGTAAGCCGATTCCTTGCCCTGCTCGAGCTTGGCGCGGATGGATTTGCTGACCTCCAGCGCATCCAAATCGGCGTAGATGTGGTCGATGTCGCCGTATTGTCCCACCAGCTTGAGGGCTGTTTTTTCCCCGATGCCTGCAACGCCGGGGATGTTGTCCGAGCTGTCGCCCATCAAAGCCTTGATGTCCACCAGCCGCTGCGGGGTAGTGCCGTATTTTTGGAAAAAATAGTCCTCGTCGCACAGCAGCGTTTCGTTTTTACCCATGCGGGAACTTGCCAGCAAAACGACGGTATTTTTGCCGATGAGCTGTAGGCTGTCGCGGTCGCCGGTGGCAATAAAGCATTGGTCGCCGCTTTGTTCGCACAGGGCAGACAGGGTGCCGAGGATGTCGTCCGCTTCATAGCCCTCGCGGGTGATGATGGGGTAGCCCATGCTTTCGAGCAGTTGTTTGACCAGCGGCAGCTGCTGGGCAAGCTCCTCGGGCATTCCCTTGCGCTGCGCTTTGTAGCCGTCGAACATCTTGTGGCGGAAGGTGGGCGCTTTTAGGTCAAAGGCGCAGACCACTGCATCCGGCTGCACGTCGGCAAGCAGCTTGAGCAGGATGTTCAGAAAGCCGACGACGGCATTGGTGTAGGTGCCGTCCTTGGTGGTGAGTATCTTGACGCCGTAGAAGGCGCGGTTGATGATGCTGTTGGAGTCCAGACACAACAGTTTCATGGGGCAATCTCCTTTGTTGTTTTATTCGTGGGTGGTTGAGCCGAATCTGCCCTTCATAGCAAACCACAGCTGTACAAGCTGCGGATAGTAGGGGACGAATTTGTCCTCCTTAAGCAGCTGCAAAATCTGCGGCAGGGTAGCCCAGCTTGCATCCATCACCTCCTGCGTTTGCAGGCGAAGGGCGGACAGGGCGATGTCGGGCGTTTGGATGAGGTAGACGTCGTCAAAGCCGTCGGGAAAATTGACGGTGAAGGCAGGGCGTTCGTTTGTAAAATCGTGGCGAATCCCCATCTCTTCAAACAGCTCCCGGGCAGCTGCCTGTGCGCTGGTTTCTCCGGCAAGGGCGCTGCCGGCTGCGGTGACGTCCCACAGCCCGGGGTAGCCGGCTTTGTCCAGCTGTCTGCGCTGGATGAGCAGCTGACCCTGCGGGTTAAACAGGCAGATGTGTACGACCAGATGGTAGTCTTGGTCGGCAAGGGCTTTTCCATCGACCCGTCGGCAGAGTTTACCGGTTTTCTGGCGGTCGATGTCGTAGATGTCCCAAAGTTCCATGGTACTTCCTCCTTTACTGCGCCGAGCAGATTTCCTTGCATTATTATAGCACACTTTGTGTGGGATGGCTTGTCGAGGACAAAATTTTCTGCTAGAATAATGGGTGGTTTTTCGGCAAAAGCCGATGGATGAAAATAATAGAGGATTTGATTTGAGATAAAACAGAAAGGACGAGCCTGAAATTGAAGATAGGAAACATCACCATCCCAAAGACAGCAGGTCTGGCTCCGATGGCAGGTGTGGGAGACCGCGCCTTCCGCGAAATCTGCAAGGAGTTTGACTGCGCCTATGTGGTCAGCGAGATGGCAAGCTCCAAAGGGCTGAGCTTTCAGGGAAATAAAACCGAGGAACTGCTGCTGCTTTCCGAGAAGGAACGACCGGCAGCCATCCAGATTTTTGGGGATGACCCGCAGATTATGGCGCAGGCAGCACAGCTGACGATGAAGTTTCAGCCGGACATCATCGACATCAACATGGGATGCCCGGCGCCGAAGGTGGCAGGCAACGGCGGTGGCAGCGCACTGATGAAGGACCCGCAGCTGGCAGGTCGGATTGTCAAGGCGGTCAGCGCGGCGGTGCCGGTGCCGGTGACGGTGAAATTCCGCAAGGGCTGGGACGAAAATTCGGTCAATGCGGTGGAATTTGCGCAGATCATGGAAGAGAACGGCGCGGCTGCCTTGTGCATCCACGGAAGGACCCGCCAGCAGATGTATGCGCCCAGCGCCGACTGGGAAATCATCCGGCGGGTCAAGGAAGCAGTGTCTATCCCGGTGATGGGCAACGGAGATGTGACCGATGCACTTTCCTGTAAGCAGATGTATGAGCAGACCGGCGTGGATTTTGTGATGATTGGCAGAGGCGCACAGGGCAGACCCTGGGTGTTTAAACAGATTGACCATTACCTGCGCACCGGTCAGCTGCTGCCCGACCCGAGCCTTGCAGAGAAGATGGAGATTTTGCTGCGGCACATCCGCCTGCTGTGCGACTACAAGGGCGAGAAGATTGGGATGCGTGAGGCGCGCAAGCACGCAGCGTGGTATTTTAAAGGGGAGTACGGCAGCGCAGATTTTCGCCGCAGGGCAGGTCAGCTTTCCACCTATGCGCAGCTGGAGCAGCTGGTGCAGGAAATGCTGTGGCAGCGCGGTTAAAGGGAAAGAAAAACAGTTGCCCGCGCCGGTGGAATCTGCTATACTGTATAGAACCGTGAATCAACCGGAATGTTTGGAAAGGAAGATTGGAATCAACATGGATGAACAAGGGCGAAGTTTGTGCATCGTACCGATGCAGCCGCAGCATATCGACCAGCTGGAGCGGTTGGAAAAGGAATGTTTCAGCGCACCGTGGAGCTATGACGCACTGGTATCGGAGCTGTCCAACCCGTTGGCAGTATTTCGGGTGGCACAGCAGCCGGATGGCTCGGTGGCAGGATATGTGGGGATGCACCACATCGTCGACGAGGGCTTTATCTGCAACATTGCAGTATTTTCGCAGTACCGCCGGCAGGGAGTGGCAACAGCGCTGATGCAGGAGCTGGATGATTATGCCAAAGAAAACGAGATGGCATCGGTGTCGCTGGAGGTGCGACAGTCGAACCTCTCTGCCCAGCAACTGTACGAGAAAAGCGGCTTTGAAGTGGTGGGAAAGCGCAGGAGCTTTTATGTCAATCCTACCGAGGATGCCCTGATTATGACCAAAACCTATGGCGGGTTGTTTTAGCCCGGAAAGTAAGGAGCGTGTTGTTTGTATGAAGATACTGGCGATTGAATCCTCCTGCGACGAAACCGCTGCCGCAGTGGTAGAGGATGGCAGAAAGATTATCAGCTCGGTCATCAATTCGCAGGTGGACGAGCACAAGCTGTACGGAGGGGTTGTGCCGGAAATTGCCTCCCGCCGCCATGTGGAGAACATCTGTGCGGTGGTGCAGCAGGCGCTCGAGCAGGCAGGGGAGAGCTTTGAAAGCATCGACGCGGTCGCAGTGACCTATGCGCCGGGCTTGATCGGTGCGCTGCTGGTGGGCTTAAACTATGCCAAAGGGGTGGCGCTGGCTTCAGGCAAGCCGCTGATTCCGGTCCATCACATCCGCGGGCACATTGCAGCCAACTACCTGTCCCACCCGCAGCTGGAGCCGCCGTTTTTGTGCCTGGTGGCTTCGGGCGGACACAGCCACATCCTGTTGGCGCACGATTACACCCACTTTGAGGTGATCGGTCGTACAAGGGACGATGCAGCAGGTGAGGCGTTTGACAAGGCAGCCAGGGTGCTGGGCTTTCCTTATCCGGGCGGCATCTACATCGACAAGGCAGCCCAGTTGGGTCAGCGCGGACACTACAAGCTGCCAAAGCCAAAGGTGAACGGCTCGGACTTTGATTTTAGCTTCTCGGGCTTAAAGACAGCGGTCATCAATCTTTCCCATCATGCCCAGCAGAAGGGTGAACAGCTGTCGGTCAACGATTTGGCAGCCGATTTTCAGGGGACGGTGGCAGACATCCTGACCGACCACCTGATGCGTGCAGCTCAGTTTACCGGACAGAAGAAGATTGTCATTGCAGGCGGCGTCAGCGCCAACAGCGGACTGCGGCAGGCGCTGCAAACAGCGTGTGCGGACAGAGGATATGAGCTGTACCTGCCGCAGCTGAGCCTGTGCGGGGACAATGCAGCGATGATTGGCTCGCAGGCATACTATGAATATCTGGCAGGGGTGCGCGGGGACCTTTCCTTAAACGGAATCGCCTCACTGCCTGCTTAATACAGCAAGAAAAAAGAAAAAGCCTCGGTGAATTTTTCACCGAGGCTTTTTTATGCTGCACAGCAGCGATTAGAGTGCAAAGGCATCATGGATGGCGTTGACGGCCTTTTTGCCCTGCTCCTTGTCAATCAGAACCGAAATCTTGATTTCACTGGTGGAAATCATGCTGATGTTGATGTTGTTTTCACCCAGTGCTTCGAACATGGTGGCGGCTACACCCGGGTTGGAGAGCATACCAGCACCAACAATGGAAACCTTGGCAACATTGTCGTTAAAGTTGACACCCTTGCCGCCTACCGACTGGCAGAAGGCTTCGGCAATCTGCATGGCAGCATCCTTGTGAGCAGTGGAAACGGTAAAGCTGATGTCCTTGGTGCCCTCACGTCCGACCGACTGCAGGATGATGTCTACGTTGATTTTGCTGGCAGCCAGCGCGGAGAAAATTCTGAAAGCGATGCCCGGTTGGTCAGGAACCTCGATGACCGAGATGCGGGTGACGTCGTTGTCGAGAGCGACCCCTTTGATAAGCATTTTTTCCACTTTGCAAACCTCCTTGACAATGGTGCCCGGCACATCGCTGTGGATGCTCGAGCGCACTTCCATCTTAACAGAATATTTTTTCGCCATTTCCACCGAGCGATTGTGTAAAACATTGGCGCCGCAGGTGGCAAGCTCGAGCATCTCGTCGTAGGTAATCTCGTCGAGCTTGTGGGCATTGGGGACGATGCGCGGGTCGGTGGTGTAGACGCCGTCCACATCGGTGTAGATTTCACATTTATCTGCCTTGAGCGCAGCTGCAATAGCGACTGCACTGGTGTCGCTGCCGCCGCGTCCGAGGGTGGTGATGTCATCGTAGCGGTTTAAGCCCTGGAAGCCTGCGACGATGACGATGTTTTTCTTGTCCAATTCATTTTGCAGACGCTCGGTGTTAATCTTTTTGATGCGAGCATTGCGGTGGGTGGATTCGGTCAGGAAACCTGCCTGCCAGCCGGTCAGAGAGATGACCGGGTAACCCATCTGTTCGATGGCCATTGCCAGCAGTGACATGGAAATCTGCTCGCCGGTGGAAAGCAGGACATCCATCTCCCGGCTGGAGGGTTTGTCGGTGATCTCTTTGGCTTTGGCAATCAGGTCATCGGTGGTGTCGCCCTGTGCGGAAACGACCGCAATGACCGAGTTGCCCTTTGCATAGGTGTCGGTGATGATCTGTGCAACGTGACGCACCCGCTCGACGTTAGCAACAGAGGAACCACCAAATTTTTGAACGATCAGATTCATATCGTTACCTCCGTTTCTGTTCCCTTGTTTGTTTGATTATAATACAAAAAAGCGCATAAATACACCCTTTTGCCGATATTTTTATGGAAATCTACCTTTCGCAGAAAAATATTCGCATTAACAGGAAGATTTTGTGCGGTTTGCTTAAACACGTTACCACAGCAAAGCACAAAAGGGTGCAGAATGCTGCCTTCTCATCCTATGCACCAAGGGCACATAGAGTGGCAAGGCGGGAAAGGGCAAGGGAAAAACAGAGAGTTTATTGCAGCACAAACAGAGTGTTTAATGGGATGATTCCCTCTGCTTGCAGCTGTGCAAGGTTTTCTTGCAAACAGCGCCGGGTCATGGTGGATGTAATCAGGGCAACCTCGGTTTTGGGTTGGTCGGGTCGAGAGAGTAGCTTGTATTCATCAAATAGCAGGGAAATATATGCCAGCTGCTGCGGGTCGGATAGACGCAGGCGTAGGTAGAAACGAGCAGGAATCTGCTGCCAGTCGAGCAGCTGGCGGTTGCACTCGTCGATACTGCCTGCCTGCCAAAACAGGGTGTCGATGGTGCCGGAGGCTTTGGCGCAGTCAATGACATCGGAGATGACTGCTGAGGCGGTAGGCAGCTTGCCTGCGCCCTTGCCATAAAACAGCACCTGCCCGGTAGCATCGCCATCTACCAGGATGCCATTGAAAACATCATCCACAGTGGAAAGCTGGCTGTCGTGCGGGACAAACATAGGAGCGACCAATGCAGACAGCCTTTGGGTGTCCGGGTCACGGTGGGCGCGGGCAATCAGCTTGATGACGCCACCCCAGCTGCGGGCGTATTCGACATCCTCGCAGCTTACCTCGGTGATGCCCTGACAGTGTACCAGCTGCGGGTACAGATGGTTTCCAAAGGCGAGGGATGCCAGAATGCAGATTTTGCGGCAGGCATCCAACCCCTGCACATCGGCAGTAGGGTCTGCTTCAGCGTAGCCCAGCTGCTGTGCCATCTGCAGCGCTTGGGAAAAGCTCATCCCTTCGCGGCTCATCTTAGTTAGGATAAAGTTGGTGGTGCCGTTGAGGATTCCCTGGATGTCGTCCAGTTCATTGGCACCCAGACACTGATGCAGCGGGCGGATGATGGGGATGCCGCCGCCGACGCTGGCTTCAAACAGCAGATTGACCTGGTGCTGGCGGGCAAGTGCGAGCAGCTGAGCGCCCTGTGCGGCAATCAATTCCTTGTTGGCGGTGACCACGCTCTTGTTGTTCTTTAAGCAGGCGGCAATCCACTCGCCCGCAGGATGAAGCCCGCCCATCACCTCCACAACGATGGAGATTTCCGGGTCGTGCAGGATGGTGTCAAAGTCATAGCAGAGCTTGTCCTGCCAGGGCAGTTCGGGACGAGGACGACGCAGGTAGATATACTTAATATCCAGTGGGCAGCCTGCTTTGCGCTGGATGCTCTGACGGTTTTTGTAAAAGACCTCGACCACGCCGGAACCAACCGTTCCGCAGCCAAGTACTGCTATTTTTTTCATAGGGGATGCTCCTTTTAAATTTGAGTGGACCGATAGAGGAATCAGGAAACCTTGCTGACCTGTACGACGCCGTGCAGGTCGCGCAGGCGCTGCATCAGCGGCTGCTCCTCCAAGGTGACATCGGTCATGCGGATGGACACGGTGACAGCGGCGATGCCGTCGGAGGGGATGTTCTGGTTGATGGTCAGGATGTTGGCACCGTACTCCGCCAGGTGGTTGATGACCGAGGACAGCACACCGGGGATGTCCTCCATCGTCAGGTAGAAGGTGACGATGTTGCCCGAGGCATTGGAGTTATATTCCATCACCCGGTCCTTGTACTTGTAAAAAGCGCTGCGGGAGATGTCGGCAAGGCGTACCGCCTCGGAGGAATTGCGCGCTTTGCCGGTGGCAAGATATTTTTTGGCTTCCAGCACCTTTTTAAAGATGTCGGGTGCGATGCTTTCTTCGACCAGCAGATATTTTTCTTCGTTGGACATGATAAGACCTTCCTTTCCGTATAGAGTCGGCAGATAGGCAAATTGTTTTTTTTCCGAAAACAACTGTGTAAACTATACAGAAAATATACCACGTTGCAGCCCTGCCTGCAAGCCCTGTTTTGTGGGATTTTGCAAAGAATGGGATTTTTGTCCGCCTGAGTGTGTGTCACAGGTGTACAAAGAATCATTTTGTGAAAAAAGAAAGCCTTTGCAGGTCCGTACAAAAAAAGAAGAGCGGCGGGGTGGAAAGTTGTGAAGAAAACGGTATTTTTATGCGTAGTACACTTTTTTTACAATCCTGCCTTGCCATACAGGGAGGGAGTTTGCTATAATGTGCTTGGAAAGAAACAGAAAATACCCTTTTGACCCTAAAGCCCTGCGGGGCATTTGTTTTTTACGGGACAAGAGAGGAAAAAGAAGATAGCAGGGAGGAATTGTTGATGGGTGGATTTTTTGGCGTAGCAGCAAAGAAGGACTGTGTGTTTGACCTGTTCTTTGGCGTCGACTACCACTCTCATTTGGGTACACGCCGCGCAGGTATGGCAGTATACGACCAAGAAAAGGGGTTTGACCGCGCAATCCATAACATTGAAAACGCACCATTTCGCACCAAGTTTGACCGGGAAGTCAATTCGATGCAGGGCAGCGTAGGAATTGGTTGTATCTCCGACTTTGAACCACAGCCGCTGATTGTTCGTTCCCATCACGGGACCTATGCCATCACCACGGTGGGACGCATCAACAATACCGAGGAGCTGGTGCAGGAAATCTACAGCAAAGGGCACACCCATTTTCTGGAGATGAGCGGAGGCGACACCAACCCCACCGAGCTGGTGGCTGCGCTGATTAACCAGAAGGACAACCTGATCGATGGACTGGCATATGCACAGCAGCGGATCGAAGGTTCGATGACCATTCTGCTGATGACACCAAAGGGCATCTATGCAGCAAGGGACCGGCTGGGACGTACACCGGTCAGCGTGGGCAAAAAGGAAGATGCCTGCTGCGTTTCACTCGAGAGCTTTGCCTACCGCAACCTGGGCTACCAGGAGGAACGGGAGCTGGGTCCGGGCGAGATTGCTGTTGTTACCCCGGAGGGCGCACAGACGCTGGTGAAGCCGGGCAACAAGATGAAGATTTGTACCTTTATGTGGATTTACTACGGCTACCCGTCCTCCTCTTATGAAGGTATCGGAGTCGAAGAGATGCGCTACCGCTGCGGAGCGATGCTTGCCCGCCGCGACAAGGGTACTATTCAGGTGGATACAGTAGCGGGTGTACCGGATTCCGGTACAGCACACGCCATCGGCTATGCAAATGAGTCGGGGATTCCTTTCTCCCGCCCGTTTATCAAATATACCCCGACCTGGCCGCGCTCCTTTATGCCAAGCATCCAGAGCCAGCGCAACCTGATTGCACGCATGAAGCTGATTGCAGTGCAGGAGCTGATTCGAGATAAGAGCCTGCTGCTCATCGACGACTCCATCGTTCGTGGCACCCAGCTGCGGGAGACCGGTGAATTTTTGTACGCCAGCGGAGCCAAGGAGGTACACGTCCGTCCTGCCTGCCCGCCGCTGTTCTATGGCTGCAAATACTTAAACTTCTCCCGTTCGCGCTCGGACATGGATCTGATCACCCGCCGCGTGATGATGGAGCTGGAAAACCAGATCACCCCGGAGCTGCTGAATCGTTATACCGATCCAAACACCGAGGAATATCAGCGGATGCTGGACGTCATCTGCCACAAGCTCAATGTGACCAGCTTGCGCTATCACCGCCTGGACGACATGATTGAATCGGTCGGTCTGCCGCGTGAACAGCTTTGCACCTACTGCTGGGACGGCAAAGAGGACTAAACAGCTTTTATAATACAGACAACAGGGTCAATGCCGCGGCTGCCAAACACAGGTCGAAGGGCTTGACCCTGTTTTTGCATCGGCGTCGGGATTTTGGAGAAGTTTAGGGAGATAGACATGAAATGTTTACAAATATCCTTTATGATTATCATAGAATGATTTTTCTGACGGCAAAACGGAAAGGGATGGTCAAATGAAACAGCGCAGCGCAGAGATTCTGTGCATCGGCACCGAACTTCTGATGGGAGATATTATCAACACAAACGCCGCTTATCTGGCAAAGGAGCTGGCAGGACTGGGCATCAACCTCTACCATCAAAGTGTGGTGGGGGATAACCCCGAGCGGCTGCGGCAGTCGTTGCAGCTGGCGCTAAAGCGGGCAGACATTGTCATCACCACTGGCGGTCTGGGTCCGACCTATGATGACCTGAGCAAGGAGACCATCGCAGCCTGCTTTGGCAGAACGCTTGTGATGGATGAGGATTCGCTGACACGCATCCAGGCGCATTTTCTGCGTTTAGGCAGGGAGATGACCGACAATAATAAAAAACAGGCGATGATGCCGCAGGGTTGTGTGATTTTCCAAAATGAAAATGGGACAGCACCAGGCTGTGCAATCGAAGGAAGCGGCGAGCTGGAAGGCAAGACTGCCATCATGCTGCCGGGTCCGCCGCGGGAGATGAAGCCGATGTTTGAGCAGCAGGTCAAACCCTATCTGCTCAAGGACAGCGACACCCGGCTGGTCTCCCACACCATGCACTTTTTTGGGATTGGAGAGTCGATGCTGGAGGATAGATTGCGCAGTTTGATGGAAAAGAGCCTGAACCCTACGGTGGCACCCTATGCCAAGACCGGCGAGGTACAGCTGCGGGTGACCGCAAGGGTGAAAGACGGCGAGGACCCGAACGCCCTGCTCGAGCCGGTGATGGAGCAGATTCGGCAGATGGTGGGAGAATTTTTGTACGGGGTGGACGTCGGTGACCTGCAAACAGCGGTGGTACGGCTGCTGACCGAAAAAGAGCGGAAGGTAGCGGTGGCAGAAAGCTGCACAGGCGGTTACCTTGCCAAGCGCATCACCGATGTCAGCGGCTCGTCGAAGGTGTTTGAGTGCGGGGTATGCAGCTATTCTAACCGCATCAAGCATCAGCTGTTGGGTGTCAGTGAACAGACATTGGCGGAGTACGGAGCCATCTCGGAGCAGACGGCAGCGCAGATGGCATCGGGTGTGCGAAATTTGTCAGGAGCAGACATCGGCATCTCGGTGACCGGCAATGCAGGACCGACCGCCGACGAAGGCAAAGAGGTGGGTCTTGTGTATATCGGGGTGGACAGCCCGAAGCTGACCAAAGTTTTTACTTTGCACGTCAACCGCAAAGACCAGGATGCCAGGGAAACCATCCGCTATCTGGCGTCCTCGCACGCGCTGAGCCTGATTTTAAAAGCCGCAGAACGGCTATAAACAAGCGACAGTCAACTTTGCAAGGTTTGAGAAATGCGCGTCGACCGATATGACTCAGGTTGTAGCGATACAGACGTATTTGCAGCAGGGATAAAGCCAAAGCTGTAAGAAAGAAAACCAAAACAAAGGCAGAGGAGGGAAGGAATGAAACCGATCTCAAGACCGGTGAGAAGAGGGTTGATCCTCTTCTTTCTGACGGTGGCGCTGGCAAGCGTCCTCCACCTTGCTTTGTGGGCGATGCAGTCCTACCAAAGCAGCAAGGTGCAGGACGGGCTGGAGCAGCTGTACCACCAGGGCGGGCTGACCATCGGACAATCCGACCCGAATCAGGAAACGCAGGAGCAGGCATCCACCGAAGGCGCAGAAGAAAATGCGGGAGGGACCTCTACGGAAAATACCAATGCAGAAACCTCCTTTGAGCCGGTGATGCTGCCGGAGTACCGCAAGCTGTATGAGATAAACAGCGACATCGTGGGGTGGCTGAACATCGGTGACGGACTGCTGAGCACACCGGTGATGCAGCGGGACAACGAATACTACCTGACCCACGACTTTTACGGCGAAGAGGATAAGCACGGGCAGGTGTTTTTGGACAAGGGCAATTCCCCGCAGCTGACCGACGACAACACCATCCTGTACGGACACAACATCACCAGTGACCGTAGCATGTTCAACATCCTGGCCCGCTATAAGGACACCGAGTTTGCTGCGGAGCATCCAGTTATTCAGCTGAATACCCTGTACAATCGCCGCCAATATGCGGTGGCAGCGGTGTACATCGTCTCCACCCGACCGGAGCATGGGGAGCTGTTTGACTACATCAGCTATTTAAAGTTCAGCACCCGCGATGCCAAGCAGGCGTATATTGCCCAGATTCAAAAGCGGTCGCTGATTGATACAGGAGTCAAGATGACAGCTGATGACCGGCTGCTGACCCTGTCCACCTGCACCTATGAATTTGCCGATGCGCGGCTGGTGGTGGTGGCACGACAGCTGCGAGAGGGGGAGAGTGCCGAGGACTTTGGCAAGCAGGTAGTTAAGCGGGAAAACCCGGTGATGCCGCAAATCTGGAACGAGCTGTTTGGATAAAGAAAAGGGTTAGAAATGCAGCTTAACAGCAAGGCTGTTAAGCCTGAAAAGGAGAGAAGGTTATGAGCAGACTTTGTTACCAAGGAGAGCAGTTTTTGCTGGACCAAAAGCCGTTTCGGATTTTGTCCGGCACCATCCACTATTTTCGGGTGACGCCCGATTACTGGGAGGACCGCTTAAAGAAGCTGCGTGCCTGCGGCTTCAATGCGGTGGAGACCTACACCTGTTGGAACCTGCACGAGCGGCAGGAGGGCAAGTTTGACTTTTCCGGCGGGCTGGATGTGGCTCGCTTTGTGCAGACGGCACAGAAGCTGGGATTGTATGTCATCCTGCGCCCGGGACCGTACATCTGCGCGGAGATGGACTTTGGCGGGCTGCCGTCCTGGCTGTTAAACCGACCGGGTCTTGCCCTGCGCTGCAACAATCCGCTGTTTTTGCAGAAGGTGGCAGCCTACTACAAGCAGCTGTTTGACCGCCTGCGCCCGTATCTGGGAGAAAACGGCGGCAACATCATCGCAGTACAGGTGGAAAACGAGTACGGCAGCTACGGCAACGATAAAGAATACCTGCGGGCGGTGGCGCAAATCTATCGGGACAACGGGGTCAACGAGTTCTTCTTTACTTCCGACGGACCGAATCAGCTGATGCTGGGCGGCGGAAGCCTGCCGGAGTATCTGGCGACAGCAAACTTTGGCAGCCGCGGCAAGGAGCATTTTGACACCCTGCGCCGATTTGCGCCCGAACGACCGGTGATGTGTACCGAGTTTTGGAACGGGTGGTTCGACCACTGGTACGAGCAGCACCATCGCAGGGAAAGCGACGACACCGCAGCCCAGCTGGAGGAGATGATGCAGGACGGCGGTTCGGTCAACCTGTATATGTTCCACGGGGGAACCAATTTCGGCTTTACCAACGGAGCCAACCACGACGGCTGCTACCAGCCGACGGTGACCAGCTATGACTACGACTGCCCGGTGAGCGAGTGCGGAGATTTGACCGAAAAATATTTTGCCATCAAGCGGGTGGCAGAGCAGTATATGGGCAAGGCACCTGATTTGCAGGTGGGAAATCTGCCGAAAAAGGACTATGGCATCGTGGCGCTGACCCAGCAGACACCGCTGTTTGCCCATCTGCCGCAGCCGGTAGAGAGTGCAAACACGCTGACGATGGAGCAGCTGGAACAGGACTTTGGTTTTGTGCTGTATGAAACGGTGCTGCACGGACCCTTTGAGCGCAGCGAGCTGACCATCGACGGGCTGCACGACCGGGCTATGATCTATGTAGACGGCAAGCTGGCAGGCATCCAGGAGCGGACCGGACGCAGGAGCGATTCAATCTACCTGGAGCTGGAGCCGGGGCAGACAGCGGTGCTGCGCATCCTGGTGGAAAATATGGGACGCATCAACTACGGACCAAAGCTGCTCGACTGCAAGGGCATCCTGCGTGGGGTCAAGCTGGGATGTCAGTATCAGTTTGGCTGGAAGCACTATTCCCTGCCCTGCGACTGCCCGCCGCAGCACGGATATGAACCGGTCGGTGCCGGTGCAGATGCGCCGCTCTTTTTAAAGGGCAGCTTTACGGTGCAGCAGCGGCAGGACACCTTTGTGCGGCTGGACGGATTTACGAAGGGGAATGTGTACATCAACGGATTTAACCTGGGCAGATACTGGAATCCGGCAGGTCCGCAGAAGACCCTCTATCTGCCGGCTCCGCTGCTGCGTGAGGGAGAAAATGAGCTGGCAGTGCTGGAGCTGGAGGGAATCGACGGTCCGGCGCAGGTACATTTGACCGACTGCGAGGATTTGGGATAAAAAAAAATTAAAAAACTTTCCAAAAACCCTTGACAAAACTTTTTTTAGATGTTATTATAGTAAAGCTGATTGCGATACAGATTCCATCAGCAGAACAATAGCATCTGCGCTTGTAGCTCAGCTGGATAGAGTGACTGGCTACGAACCAGTAGGTCGGGGGTTCGAGTCCCTCCAAGCGCGCCAAGCAAAAAACACCACAAGTTTTGTGGTGTTTTTTGTTGTATGCGGGAAGATGTTGTGCGATTTTTATCGACTGCATCTTTTTGCCTTGTTTTATTTCCGTGTATCTACGGTATGATGTCGTCAACAGAAATTTCACAATACCCAAAATAAAAAGGGCAGCTATCTGAAATGCACTCAGATAGCTGCCTTTTTTATCTATTCAATTACAGGTGAGGACCCGGCGGATTTAGTAGCCATACCGCTTGCGATAGCGCACCAGCATGAAGGTTGCCAGACCGATTGCAGCCAGTTCGGCAATCGGATTTGCCAGCCACACACCGGTTACGCCCAGCAGAGCAGGTAGGGTTAGCATGGCGATAATCATAAAGACGAACGAACGGGAAAAAGCTAGAATAGCAGACACGATGCCGTTGGACAGGGCGGTGAACATCCCGCTGGCAAAGACGTTAAAGCCGATGAACAGCAGCGCGATCGAGCAGATGCGGTTGCCTGTTACTGCTAGGTCGTAGACGGGATTGTCCGGGCGGGCAAAGATAGACACCAGCGGGCGGGTTGCCAACTGGGAGAGCAGCAGCATCATCACTGCCATCGCTCCAATCAGGCGAAAACTGATGGAAATTAGGTGCTTGAGCTTGGCGCGGTTTTGCTCACCGTAATAAAAGCTGACCATGGGAGCTACCCCGTAGGAATAGCCGGTGTACAACGAGGTGGCAAACATCAATACATACATGATGATGGTGATGGCAGCAACACCGTCTTCGCCCACATAGTGCAGCATCGTCCAGTTGAACATCAGGTTTACGATGCCGGTGACCAGAGCAGTCGCCATCTCCGAACTGCCGTTTGCAGCTGCCTGCATCAACGTTTTGAGGCAATGTCCGGGTCTGACAAAGTGCAGCAGTTGACTGCGATTGGAAAACAGCAGCGTTCCCACCACGGCAGTCACCGAGTATCCCAAGCCGGTGGCAATGGCAGCGCCCGCAATGCCCATCTGGAATACCTCAATAAGCAGGTAGTCGAGCAGGATATTGAGCACACCGCCAGTGATGGAGCAGAGCATCGACAGGGTGGAACGTCCACTGGCAATCATGTACAAAGTAAAGTTGTTCATCAGCAAAATCGGTACCGTGAACAACAGGTAACGGCTCAGGTAAGCGTGGCAGTAGTCAAACACCTTTTGGGAAAGACCCATACCGGCAAAGATTTTGTCCATCAGGGCATAGCCGAGCAGTGACATCAAGATACCGACGCCGATATTGACCAGAATCAGAAAGGTAAAGTCCCGACGAGCCTCTTCGATTTTCCCTTCTCCGGCTTTTTTCATGATGACGGCACTTCCGCCGGTGGCAAGCATGGTCGAAACAGCAGTCACCAGCGAGATAATCGGTGCGCTTAAATTGATTGCAGACAGTGCATCGGTTCCCAGCAGGTTAGAGACGAACAAGCCGTCAATCATGGTATAAAATGACATGAAGACGGTCATCACGATAGTAGGTACAGCAAATTTCAGCACGTTTTTTAAAGTGACCGGCTGGCTGTAGGCATTTTCACTTGGCATTTGCAGATTCCTCCTTAACAGTTCTGTTGTTAGCATAAACGATACAGTAACTGTAAGGTCAATACCCCTGTTGATTTTCGTTGGATTTTTTACCGGAGTTTTCAGAATGCTTGTTAAATCCCGTCGATTTTGCATTTAAGCTGTATGCTGCAAATCAAATGCAGTGTAGTCGGGCAGAACCATCGGCAAAGGGGGAGGAAACCACCTCATCGCGCCGATAGGTCAGGTGTAGGATGGGCGATTGGCAGCCATTTAGCAGCGAAATCGGAAATTCTATCAGCACACCCCAAAAGACACCTTCGAGGTTTTCACCCCCGCTGCGGCTGATGGTGATGTGTGGATCGCTTGTTGAGGCGTGCTGGGCGGAACATCCGATTTTTATAAGTTCGGTTTGTGCGGCAGCTTCGTCTGATAGGGTGAGGGAAAATTGCCAGTCCGGCTGAGGAGCCGATTCAAAGCAGGCAAGGTAGAAGGAAAGCCGGTCGTTGCAGCCGCTGTCCTTTTCGACCTCGGCTTCACCACAGCGGCAAAGGGTGAGGGTAACAAAGGTTAACTCCATCAGACGTTGCTCTGTCAACGCCTCTTGGCACTTTTCCTGATCACACAGGCGGCCTCCGGACAACACAAAACATTACATAATTTTCGACCAAATGACCGATTGGGGATTG
>ENA-ORUB01001997-ORUB01001997.1-human-gut-metagenome-genome-assembly--contig:-NODE-1997-length-20251-cov-2.771588_pt1 | contig 20251 bp, 10 predicted proteins | sample MGYA00241918_ERZ509200 | MGnify/ENA primary metagenome ERZ509200 (study PRJEB26280, sample SAMEA2338853) | human gut metagenome | biome: human gut; feature: human-associated habitat; material: faeces... | reverse complement strand
ACAAGGAGGATTAATAATGAAGGTTTTAGTAGTAAACGGAAGTCCTAAAGGACCTAAGAGTAATACTATGCAGATGACAAATGCGGTTCTTAAGGGACTTAAGGAGACTAATCCAGAAGCAGAGATTGAGCTTCTTACAGTTAAAGATATGGATATTAAGCCATGTATGGGATGCATGAGCTGTTGGGGAAAGACAGCGGGACAGTGCGTTATAAATGATGTTATGCAGGATGTTCATGTTAAATTCATGAATGCAGATGTGATAATATACAGTTTTCCACTGTATTTCTTTGGCATGCCAGGTCCAATGAAAACATTTGTTGACAGAATCATGCCACTTATGGAGACTTACAAGGGCAAGGTAAGAGATATCGGAGATAATGCGTTCCACGAATTCCGTTATGATGTAAGCGGCAAGAAGTTCTATGTTATATCATCATGTGGATACGGAAGGACTCAGGAGATATATGACGCACTTATCAAGGAATTTAATTTTATCTATGGCAAGGGCAGATATCAGGCACTTCTTTGTCCACAGAGTGAAATGTTTGCAATTCCACCAATGGTAAATCAGATTAATGAATATCTTAAGAGATATACAGAAATCGGTAAGGTTATGGGAAAAGGTGAAGATATCCCTCAGGATATGATTGATTATGCTTCGCAGCCAATGATTCCACAGAGAGCATTAGAGAAGCTTATGAACAATTACTGGGACGCAGTTACACCAGAGAATCCTCTTCCGGCTCCTAATTTAAGATAAGAGGCGGGTTATGAAAACATATTACATGTTTGGCGACTCGCTTATGCGCGGGGTTATGCCGGATGAAGCGTGGAATTATCACAGCTCAGATGCAATCGGTTTTGAGAAAATGCAGGCACAATATAATATGAAGTTTTTAAATTTTGCAATGCCGACATTCACATCAGAGAGAGTAAAAATGTGGCTTACACAGGTAATGTCAAGTTATCCGGTACCTGATGTGGCATTTCTTGAATGTGGCGGTAACGACTGCGACTATGACTGGAAGTCGATATGTGAGGGCAAATGTGACTATGAACACAGGCACAGAGTTGACCCTCAGGATTTTAAGAAGAATTATGAGGATATGATACATTTGTTGCAGGAAAAGGGAGCAGCAGTAACATCAGTAATTGCACCTCCGATTGCTATTGAAATGTATCTTTCACATCTGCTTGAAAGCGGAATCAGTAGGGAAGTTATGTCAGAATATGTGAACTCAGTTCAGCAAATGCAGGACGAGTATGCAGAATATGGCGACATAATGAGAACTGTTTCCAAGGAAAACGGCTGTGAAATATTAAGTCTTCGTGAAAGCTTTATTGCACTTGATGACATGAAGGCATATTATAGTAAGGATGGGATGCATCCTAATGAGGCAGGATATGCACTTATTCGTGGTGATTTTGAAAAATATTTTGCTTCGCATGTGCAGTAATACTCACATGCGGAGATTTTTGCATGTATAGCGTCAGGAGTTTGCGGTGTTGTAATTGTATTGGGGATTATATAGAAAGATGAGGAATTAGAATGTTTAATCTGCGTTTCAAATGTACTGTTATATCGAGCTGGCACATGGTGCTTCATGCTGTACCTAAAGCTAACAAGATGATTGCCAACAAAAACCATTATTCTGAAAATGAACGGTTTGCATATGCGAAGTGGATTATCAATTACATGAGAAAGCATGCCAGAACAAGAACTAAGGTATATGGCAGAGAGAATATTCCGACAGACAGCAATTATATAATGTATCCTAATCATCAGGGCAAATATGATGCATTGGGAATTATTCTTGCACAGGAAAAGCCGTGTGGCGTTCTCTGGGGAAAGAAACAGGCTGAAAGGCTTATGAGCCGTCAGGTATGTGGTCTTATAGATGCTGTTGTTATTGACCTTGATAATAACCGTGACAAGGTAAGGGCTATTATGGATGCTACCAAGCAGGTGAAGTCTGGAAGAAATTTCCTTATTTTCCCAGAGGGTGGTTATGCTGATAATAAGAATGAGCTTCAGGAATTTCAGGCTGGCTGCTTTTCATGCAGTTTACAGTCTAAGACACCTATCGTTCCTGTAGCACTTTTTGATTCATACAAATCTATGAACAGCAATACATTTGAAAGAGTAGATACGCAGGTGCATTTCTTAAAGCCAATTCTGTATTCTGAATATGGTGAACTTAAGAAGAAAGAGGTTGCTGAGCTTGTAAAGAGCAGGATTGCAGAAAGAATCGCTCAGATTAAGGCTGGGGAAATTAATGAGAGTTATGAGATGATTGGGTAAGAAAGATAAGCTCAGGGACATAATAGGTTCCCTGAGTTTTTTGACAAAATTCTAAAAAATTCGTTTCAATGGTTGACATGTTCTTGGGACGCTGATAGAATATTTAAGGTTTACTTTATAATAAAATAGTATAAGGAATAGTATGTTGTTTGGTAATAAGAAGAAAAAAGCGGAATGCATCGTAGATGTCCACTGCCATATTATGCCGGGAATTGATGACGGTTCAAGAAGTATGGAAGAGACTCTTAAGATGCTGGAAATTGCTCAATCTGAGGGGATTACGCATATGATTGCCACGCCACATTTTAAAAGTGGGCACCATAATGCATCACCAGAGAAGGTCAATGGACTTATTGATGATGTGCAGACGGCAGCAGATGTGCATGGTATTGACATTGAACTGTTTCAGGGCAATGAAATTCTGTATCATGATGAATTGTGTGAGGAAGTCGATGAGGGTAAGATTAGCAGGATGAATGATACTGATTATGTTCTTGTAGAGTTCATGCCATCAGACCCATATCAGTATATCCGTAATTCACTGGATGAGGTTATTAGTGAGGGGTATCAGCCTATTATAGCTCATGTGGAACGATACAGCTGTATGGTTAATGATATTGAGAATGTAAGAGAGATTAAGCGCATGGGTGTTGAAATACAGGTCAATGCGTCAAGTATTATGGGTGGCATCGGTAAAGATGTTAAGAAATTCTTACATAAGCTGCTTAAGGAGCAGATTGTTGATTATATAGGAACGGATGCACATCGCTGCGAAGGCAGCAGAACGCCTCAGATGGCTGAGTGTGCAGATTACCTTTATAAGAAATATGATGAACAGTATGTTGATGAGATTCTTTATCTCAATGCAATGGACAGACTGTTAAATTAGCAAAGGAGAGAACAGATAATGCAGGACAATAATAAGAATGAAGAGATTGAAATTAATCTTGGAGAAATATTCGCCGTATTACTTCATAAGATATGGATTATAATACTGGCGACTGTTGTATGCGGAGCAGTAGCATTTTTATACAGCTTCTTTATTATAACACCACAGTATGAATCAACAACTAAGGTATATATCCTTAACAAGCAGAGCGGATCATCAGTAACTTATAGTGATGTACAGCTTTCATCAACTCTTTCTAAGGATTATGAGCAGCTTGTTACAAGCAGATATGTTATTGAAGGTGTTATAAGCAAGCTTAATCTTGATGATACATATGAAGAACTTGCAGCAAGAGTATCAGCAAGTAACACAGATGAGACACGAATAATTGCGATTACAGTAACAGATCCTGATCCGGAGCAGGCACAGAAGATAGCCAATGCGGTAAGAGACCTTGCTGCACAGCATATTACACAGGTTATGGATATTGAGGCTGTTAATGTGGTTGATAATGCGAACCTTCCAGACAGTCCTGTTTCACCTTCAGTTCCTAAGTGGACACTTATTGGTGTTGCAATCGGTATGATTGTTTCAATAGCTGTTATTGTAATACAGCATTTGTTAGATGATTCTATTAAGAGTTCAGAAGATATTGAGAAGTATCTTGGTATCAGTACACTTGCTGTTATCCCTATGAATGAGGGAGAGCAGGCAGACCAGCAGAGCAGAAGGAGGTCTCCCCGGAGCAGCGGTAAGAAAGAAAAAGTAGTGCTTGGACCAGATGATGAGAAGGCTAGAAGCTTTAAGGCATCAGAGGCAAAGAAAAAGAACATTCATGGTATAGAGTTTATGGAGGACTAGAGATGCAGGAGTTTTCAGTAAAGGCGAGTGATCTTGATTTCAGAACAAGAGAAGCTTACAAAATGTTAAGAACTAACATAGAGTTTTCTGGAGATAATAATAAGGTAATATTCATAACAAGCAGTACTCCTAGTGAAGGAAAGAGTACAGTTTCGTTTGAGCTTGCAATGTCATTCGCACAGAATGGAATGAAAACATTGCTTATAGACGCTGATACAAGAAAGTCAGTAATGAAGAACAGAGGAAGAAAGGGAAAGATTAAGTACGGCCTTACACATTATCTTTCAGGTAAGAATGATCTTAAGGATGTTATATGTGTAAGTGATGTTCCTAACTTCTGTATGATATTCGCAGGTCCTGTACCACCAAACCCAAGTGAGCTTGTTGGTAATGACAGATTTGCAAGAATGGTTGAGGAAGTAAGAGATACATTTGACATGATTATCATTGATACACCACCAATAGGAAGTGTTATCGATGCTGCTGTTATTTCTAAAGTATGTGATGGCGGAATTCTTGTAATCGGAGCAGGTGATATAAGCTATAAGTTTGCAAGAAAGTCTAAGGAACAGCTTGAGATGACAGGGTGCAAGCTTCTTGGCTGTGTACTTAATAAAGTTGATATGACAGGAAATTCTTATTATGGTAAGTACTATGGCAAATATTACGGTAAATATTATGGCAAGTACTATGGACATGAGGATAATAATTAGTTATGGATATGAAGGCGGCACATAAGTAAGATGTGCCGTCCTTTTTAGATTCAAGGAAGAAAGGATGTGTGTATGAAGAAGATATTAAAATATACTGGACTGTTAATAAGTATTATTATGCTTACAGTATCTGTGGTGTTTATAGCTCTTTTAATAAATGTCAGGGTTGTTCCAGTTAAATATTGCATCATTGCTGCAGTGGTGCTTGTTATACTAACGGCAGTAACAGCATTTACACAAAAGTGGTTTGTTCCAGGAATTATTACGAAGATAATTGCCATTATTATGATTGTTGTGCTTATTATGGGAAGCATTTACCTTAATCAGACAAGACATATGATAAACAAGATTACAACAACTCAGGAAGAAAAAATTGTTATGGGTGTGTATGTACTTAACGACGGCGGATATGACAGCGTAGATATGCTTAATAATAAATCCATTGGTATAGGAACAGCTGTGGATCGTGAAAGTACTGATGAGCTTATTAAAAAGATGGGTGCAGGTGGATTTATGGCGGAGTATCCAGAGTATTCTAATATAATGGAGCTGGCAGATGCTTTGCTGCAGGGACAGATTGATGCTGCCATTATGAAAACAAGCAGTATTGAAATGATTGATGAGATGGGAGATTTCACCGGGTTTGCGTCAGATGTGAAGCTTATATATAGTGGTGAATTTACAATTAAAGTGGCAACGACAGAAGAGAATGTTACAGATAATTATCTTTCAAGTGATGATGTTATAAATGTATATATATCAGGAATTGATTCAAGAGGCGGTATTAATGAGGTGAGCCGTAGTGATGTCAATATTATTATGTCTATTAATAAGAAGACACACAATATTCTTATGATTAATACGCCAAGAGATTATTATGTTCCACTTTCTATATCCAATGGTGTCAGGGATAAGCTTACACATGCAGGTGTTTATGGAATTGAGTGTTCCAGAAATACTCTGGAGATGCTTTATGGTATCCAGATTGATTATTATGTAAAAGTTAATTTCAGTGGATTTGAGAAAATAATTGATTCACTCGGAGGTGTTGATGTGACACTTGATTATTCAGCAACTCTTAGTCAGGCTGGAAATCTCACAGTACATAATGGTGTTAATCATTTTAATGGTGAGCAGGCACTTGCATTTGCAAGAGAAAGATACGCATATTCAGATGGGGACAGACAGAGAGGCCGTAACCAGATGATGATAATGGAGGCAGCAATTAAAAAAGCTTGTTCTCCGGCAATTATATCAAATTATACATCTGTATTATCAGAAGTATCTAAAAATGTAATTACAGATATGAGTTACGACTTTATTGCAGATCTTGCACAGACACAGCTTAATGATATGGCAGCATGGAATATTACACAGATAAGTGTTACGGGAGTTGGAAGTTATTCATCAACAACATATTCAATGCCAGGGTGGTCGTTATACATAATGGTACCTGATGAGGAAAGTGTGGAGAATGCAAGGGAGCAGATAAGAGATAATTATAATTAATATTTTAACGAAAAACATAGAAACTTATATGAAGGTATGATATTATTTTATTATGAAACATACGTGTTAATTGAATAGAGAAAGGAATTGACTATATGAGAATTAAAAGGTTATCAGCGTTATTATTAAGTGCACTTCTTATTACAAGTCCTATTGGATATATGACTGTAAATGGAGACACAATTGACGCAAAAGATTATTCGCAGCAGGTACAGTCTGTGGATTCTGCGTATATAGGAAGTTACATACCAAGTAGTCTTGATAGTGATGCTCCGGTATATGTATCGGATATTGCAGCATATGCACAGAGAAATGTACCATCGGCATACCCAGAGGATGTTTCTTCATATAAGAAGGAACATCCATCAAGAAATCAGAATCCTTATGGAACATGTTGGGCATTCTCGTCTATAGGACTTGAAGAATTTGACCTTATAGCTAAGGGTCAGAGAGATTCTAGTGTTGACCTGAGTGAATTGCAGCTTATACATTTTACATTTAACTCAGTTATTGATCCGCTCGGTGGAACCAAAGGGGATTATTCTAAGTATTATAATAATAATACCAACATGTCATATCTGGAAAAGGGTGGTAACTACGAGTATGCAGTAAAGAGACTCAGCCAGTGGGTAGGAGCTGTCAATGAATCAGATGTTCCATATGCTGATGCCCAGGCAGTATATAATAATGGTCTTGATAACAAATATGCTTATGATTACGATGTGGCACATTTGCAGAATGCATACAGAATTAATGTTAAGGAGCAGCCTGATGTTGTTAAGCAGCAGATCATGGAGCATGGTGCTGTTGGTGCAAGCTATACTCATTATTATGCAGGAGAGAACCACCTTAATAATTCATATTATGATATGCAGGGAATTGTAAGCTCAGGTGGTGGACATGCAGTTATGATTGTGGGTTGGGACGATGATTATTCCAAGGATAATTTTGCGACAACTACAAAGCCTTCAAATAATGGTGCATGGCTTATAAGAAACAGCTGGGGAGACTATTTTGATTATTTCTGGATGTCATATGAAACTTATTCGCTTGCAGATACTGTTTGGGTATTTGATATGTCAGCAGAGGATGGACTGGATAATAATTATCAGCTTGATGGCGGGCTGCATACAGCAACAGTAGGATATTATACAGGTGCAGCTAATGTATTTTATGTATCAGAAAAAGAAGGTGTTGCATCTGAAACTCTTAAGTCAGTATCTTTATCTTTTACACAGACAGCAGATGTTGGATATACAATTGATATATATACTGACCTTAAAGATGCCAGCAACCCGATAAGCGGGACTAAGCATGCTGAGGCGAGTACAAGCGGAAGAACAACTTTTGCAGGAATACACACTATTCCTCTGGAGGAAGAAGTGATTCTCAATCCTGGAACTTATTATGCAGTTGTTGTTAATATTGATAAGAAAGCATTTGAAGTTGAATATTCGTATTCAGAGAGCACTAATCCGGGGAAAACTGATGATAAGATGGTCTGGGAAAATGTAGTAAGCTATGATTCTGACTGTGAAGGAAGTTATTATTATAATGGTTATGGCAGATATGGAAAATATTATTATAACTTCTGTATAAAAGCATTTACATCAAATAATGTTGATTTGGGTGATGTATTAGAAGGATATACATTAAGCATGGACGGAAAGATTGATATGAATTTCTACATGAATCTTCCTGATAAACTGGTTAAGGACAGCAGCACGTACATGGAATTTACTATGCCTGATGGAAATGTGTCAAAGGTTATGTTAGCCGATGCAAGAAAGACAACCGACGGTTTGTATGTGTTCTCTTGCGGAATAGCAGCAAAGCAGATGGCTGATAAGGTAAATGCCAGAATCGTAAGTAATGGCGTTAAGGGTGAAGTTCATACATACTCAGTAACAGATTATGCTGAATCTGTAATTAATGCTGCAAGTGGAGTTTATTCTGATAAAGCTGTAAATGCAGTTAAAGCAATGCTTAATTATGGAACAGCTGCACAGCAGTATTTTGGATATAACACAGATAATCCTGCCAATTCTATAATGACGGATGATGATAAGAATATGGATATGGTTGGATTCAATACATATACAGGAAAGCTGGTTAATGCAGACAGTGTTTCAGGAATAAGCTATTATGGAAGTTCTCTTGTTCTTGAATCAGATACAATATTAAGGAATTATTTTGAGTTGTCAGACGGATATAATATTGATAATTATACATTTTATGTGAAAGATAAAGATGGAAACAAGAATATCATTGCTCCACAAAAGACAGATGCTTCATTATATTATATAGATATCAGCAATGTGAAAGCGTATGAGCTTGCTGATAATGTTAATATATACGTTCAGAAGAATGGAGATAGTGAAGATAAAATAATGATGCTTGAGTATGGTGCATATGTTTACGCCAGATATGTTGATAAATATTTAGATAATACAGCACTAAAGAATCTTATGACGGCAATGTATCATTATTGCAATGCTGCTACGGAATATGCAAATATATATTGATATTTTTAATATGTGACTATATAATAATTAGCAAGGCTCATTTTGAAATGTGAGCTGATTAGCGTATTTCAGTTGGGGAAAGTATATTTTAATATGAAGTATTAATACACGACTTGTTATGAAAAGTTTAAAAAATAGCGGGAAGGGTAAGACCAATTAACGTATGATTAATGTAAACAAAACCAAAGAGAGTATTCAGAATGTTTTAATATTTATTACAGATGCAATAGCACTTATAATGTCTTATTACATGTCTGGTTTTATATGGCTGATGGAAATAAGAAATAATACATTTTCATATGTAATGAAAGTGCTTAATGGCAATATAGTCACAATTATTATAGCTGTATTAATAGCTGCTTTATTCTGTAACATTAAAGGCGATGTACTTAATCGTGGCAAATTTGAAGAACTTGCTTCTGTTATGAAGAAAAGTCTTATTTCATCAGCTGTTATAGCTGTTTATGAACTTTTGAGTAAAACTGTACAGGGTGTTCCAAGAAGTGTGTATGTAATTACATTTTTTATGGGAACAGTGCTTATGTTTTTATTAAGGATGCTTGTAAAGGTATATATGAAGCATCGTAACGGAGGAAAGCGTACTAACAGCATACTTGTTATCACTATTAAAAACAGGGCGGAAGATACACTTTCCAAAGCTGCGGCAAGGAATGACTGGATGCGTCGAATAGATGGTATTGTAATTACTGATGAAGATATGACAGGTCAGTCAATAGAAGGATTTCCTGTAGTTGCCAATGTCCACTCAATGATGCGTTATATTAAGAACGAGATTGTTGACGAAGTGTTTATTGATGTAGATTACAAGACCCGCGAAAGTATCAAGCCTATGGTTATGGAACTTGAGGACATGGGAGTAACTGTTAATCTTAAGCTTGAAATTCTTGACAGCTACAAAGATTTTGACAGTAAGCTGGGTTACATAGGAGCAGTTCCTGTTATTACATTTGCTAACAGAATATATGACTGGAAGGGGATGCTTGTTAAGAGATGCATAGATATTCTCGGAGCAATTGTAGGACTTATAGTTATGTTTATTGCAATGATTTTTGTTGGTCCTGCTATTATGATAGAATCGCCAGGTCCAATCTTTTTCAAACAGAAACGTGTTGGAAAGAATGGCCGTTATTTTGAGATATATAAGTTTCGTTCTATGTATATGGATGCTGAAGAACGAAAGAAAGATCTTATGGCACAGAATGAGATGAGTGGTCTTATGTTTAAGATGAAAGATGACCCTCGTATAACTAAGGTTGGCAAGTTCATAAGAAAGACAAGTATTGATGAGCTTCCGCAGTTCATTAATGTTCTTAAGGGAGATATGAGTCTTGTTGGTACAAGACCACCAACGGTAGCAGAGTTTAAGCAATATGAAGGACATCATAAGAGAAGGCTTTCTATGAAACCAGGCATCACAGGAATGTGGCAGGCTTATGGAAGAAAGACGGTTAGCGATTTTGAAGAAATTGTTAAGATGGATCTGAATTATATTGATAACTGGAGCATTATGCTTGATATTAAGATTTTGTTTAAGACAGTTCAGTCAGTATTAACTACTGGTGGACAGTAGAATAATTACCCCCCCTGTAGTATCATCAGATACTGCAGGGGGTAATTGTTTTATCTAGACATTATGTACATTAATACTGGATAATTATAGCAGAATTGCACAAAATTCGTTGGTAATATAGAAAATATACATAAAAATTAACTATAATGCTTATTGACGCAAATCGGCGGTTGGGTTAAAATGATAGTAACTTTTGGTATAGGGGACATGCTGTAGTGCAACATGTCGAAAAGAACATGTTATATGCTGTTAATAACAGGAACTTTACTATGCCTACAATATAATAAGGAGGATTTTATGAAAAAGGGTAAAAGAATTTTGGCCGCTTTTTTAGCAGTGCTGATGGTTGTTGCTATTATGCCATTTACTTCGTTTAGTGGTATATTCACAAGCAAGGCAAAGGCTGCAGAGAGTGGCAAGAAGTACACTTTTGAAGGTACTGATCTTGAGGCGGCAGCAGCAGGAAAGTATACAGATGGTCAGGCTGTTACAGCAGGAACTGACGGATATTTCACTTTTTATATGAGTGCAAAGACTAAGATTGATGGAAGTGAAAAGACTTGGTCAGACGGATATATATGTGCTCAGAGAGTTAACTTTGGTGGCAAAGCAGATGTTACTAATATGAAGAATCTTGTTTCTTTCAAGACATCTAATGCAGCAAAGGTAAAGGTTTACTGGGTAGAAGGTGGAGCAGACAATCGACAGATTGCAATCTTTGATTCTAAAGGAGGTGTAGTAACTAAGACAGAGGTAACAGCAGCGAAGAATGAAGCAGTAGTTTCTACATTAGAATTAGCAGATGCAGGAACATATTACCTTGGTGGTCTTGAGAATAACAATTATATCTTCAAGATTGAAGTTGAGGAGACAGCACCGGTTGAAGAGCCAGTTGTTAAGGAATACGAACTTGATGGTGCTAAGCTTGAGGCGGCAGCAGCAGGAAAGTTTACAGATGGACAGACTGTTGCAGCAGGAACAGATAATGCATTTACATTATATATGAGTGCAAAGACTAAGATTGACTCAAGCAACAAGACTTGGGATGACGGATTTGCTGGAACACAGAGAATTAACTTTGGTGGTAAGGCTGATATTGATAATATGAAGAACTTTGTTTCTTTCAAAACAGAGGGTACAGCTAAGGTTAAGATTTACTGGGTAGAAGGTGGAGCAGACAATCGTCAGATGGCAATCTTCAATACTTCAGGTGCAGTAGTAACTAAGACAGAAGTAACAGCAGCAAAGAACGAGACAGTAGTTTCTACATTAGAATTAGCAGATGCAGGAACATATTATCTTGGAGGACTTGAAAATAACAATTATATCTTCAAGGTAGTTGTTACAGATACAGTTGGAGGTGGAAATACTCCAGTTGTTCCTAGAAAAGACTGGTCAGAAGTTGCAGCTCCAGTAATAGGAGAGGTAGCTAAGGATGGAGCAGATGTTGTAGTTCCATTTACAATGGCTCTTGGTAATGACGGTGCTGATAAGGTAAGCGTTGTTATGACAGATGCTTCAGGTAATACAGAAACAAAGGGATATGCTCTTGAGGGTGAAGGTGGACAGGTTAAATTTACTCCAGCTTCTTCAGGAGAATATACATTTACAATTACAGCTTCTAGAGAGGGCGAGAATGACAAGGCTGGTAACACAGTTAAGTTTAATTTTGAGTACCCACTTTCAGCACCATCTATCAGCAGCGCAACAAGCATGGGTAATGGTACAGTAAGTCTTGTATGGCAGTCAGTTAAGGAAGCTACATCATACAATGTTTATGTTGGTGGAACAAAGGTTGGTTCAACATCTGCTACATCTTATGATGTTACAGGATTAACTGTTGGAACAAAGTATGATTTTGCAGTTGAAGCAGTTAGAGAGACACCAGCTGCTGTATCTGATAAGTCAACAATATCTGCAACAGCAACATCTGATGCTAAGCAGGTATGGGGCTATATCGTATATGGTAACGGTGCAAGCGAGTCTAATTCAGCATATGAAGGAAACATTAATGAAACAGGTTCCGTTACATTAAGATCTGGAGCAGTAGATGCTAATGGAGTTCTTAAGGGAAGCGGTAATAACGGAAAATTAGTTCCAGCATCATTCGATGGTCTTAATTTCTATTATACAGCAGTACCTACATCACTTAACTTTACATTAAGAGCTAAAGTAACTGTAGATCAGTGGAATTTATCAAACGGTCAGGAAGGCTTCGGTCTTATGGCAGCAGACAGACTTGGTGGTTCTGGATGGAACAATTCTTATATGGCTGTAGTTTCTAAGACAGAATATTACTGGAATGAAGAAGCTGGTAAAGTTACTAATGATACAACAGCACTTAAGGTATCTCAGAAGATCGGTATTGCTTCACAGGAGAAGAAGGGCCTTACTAAGGATAACATTGCAGCAATAGAGGCTAATGATACTGAAACAGTAAAACAGTTCCAGAGTGCTATGTATCCTCTTGAGCAGAGATATGCAGAGAATGTCAATGTTATTGGTAATGCTGTTAAGCCAGTTGGTGCAACAATAGAGAATCCTGTTACTGAGATGTATCTTACAATTCAGAAGAATAACACAGGATATTTTGTATCATACGAATCAGTAGATGGAACATATTCAACAACTAAGAAGTATTATGACACTGAAACATTATCACAGCTTGATTCTGATAATGTATATGTAGGTTTCTTCACAAGTAGATATGCACAGGCAACATTCTCAGATGTAACATTTACAACAATTAATCCATCTGATGATGCTCCAGCAGAAGAGAAGCCAATTGAAGAATTAGTAACTAATGCAGCATTTAATTCTAAGACCGCAACAGGTTCAAGTGATTATGAATTCAGATTCACAGCTAACTGTGATGGTGTTCTTTCTATCTGGGATAGTGAAGATAACGCAATTGCTACAGATGTAGCTGTTGCAGCTAATACAGTTGTTAAGCCTGCAACAACAACACTTAATGTAGGTAAGAATTCATTTAGATATGTGTTTACACCAGATGCTGGCTATATTCCAGAAAAGGATATGGTTATGTCATCATATGAGCCAATTGAAGGCACATTTACTGTAACATACAGAACATATGGCGTTGAAGGACAGTCAATTTATGTAGCACCAGGTAAGTATGGTGTTGGTACTAAGGAAGATCCAATGAGCATCTATGATGCTGTTAAGTATGTACAGCCAGGACAGACTATCGTTGTTATGGAAGGTACATATTACCTTGAGAAGACAGTTAAGGTTGAGAGAGGTGTTAATGGTACAGCAGATAAGCCTATTCAGATGGTAGCTGATACAGAAGCTTCTTCAAGACCAGTATTTGATTTCCAGGGATTATGTGCAGGTATGGTACTTGCAGGTGATTACTGGTACTTCCAGGGATTTGATGTAACTAATTCAGCTAATGCACAGAAGGGTATTCAGCTTTCTGGTAAGTATAATACAATGGATAACATTATGACTTACCACAATGGTAATACAGGTCTTCAGGTTAGCAGATATCTTACAACAGATGAATTTGATATGTGGCCAGCATATAACTTAATTCTTAACTGTACATCATATGGTAACGCCGATGCAGGTTATGAAGATGCTGATGGTTTTGCAGCTAAGTTAACAGTTGGTGATGGTAATGTATTTGATGGTTGTATCTCATACAACAACGCTGATGATGGATGGGATCTTTTTGCTAAGGTTCAGTCAGGTTCAATTGGCGCTGTAACAATTAAGAATTCAGTTGCTTATGGCAATGGTTACCTTGAAGATGGTACAAATGCTGGTAACGGTAATGGATTTAAGCTTGGTGGCGACAGCATGTCAGGCAAGCATGTTCTTGAGAACTGCGTAGCATTTGATAACAAGGCTAAGGGTATTGATTCTAACTCTTGTCCAGATATTAATGTAATTAACTGTACAACATTCAATAATGAGTCTTATAATATTGCTCTTTACACAAATTCAGCTAAGAATACAGATTTCTCAGCAACAGGTGTACTTTCATACAGAACATATATGAAAGATAATGTTGAGCAGTTTAAGTTACTTGGAACACAGGACAAGACAAAGGTTGATAACGATACTAACTACTTCTGGAATTATGAAGGAACAGCTAAGAATTCAGCTACAACTGTAACAGATGACTGGTTTGAATCAGTTGATACAGCAATGGATTATGCAACACATGTATATGCATCACATAAGGTAACAAGAAATGCTGATAACACAATCAACATGAATGGTCTTCTTGTACTTACAGACAAGGCAGCAGCTAATACAGGTGCAAGAATGACAGGTACTCCATCAGCTAAGATTGAAGTTCCTGAGGGAATTAAGGGACATAAGACAATATCTATAACAGGTAAAGATGTTGTTAAGGGTAATACAACAGATGTTGCAGTTATTCAGGGAACATCTACAGATATTGTGTGGACAATCGATGCAGATGCATCTACATTTGATTATATTATGGTTGATGATGTAGTTCTTGATGCTTCTAAGTACACAGTAGTAGCTAATGGTAACACAACAGTTGTTACATTCAAGGCTTCTTACATTAAGAGCTTAAAAGCAGCAGAGCATACATTCAGAGCATGCTTTACAGATGGTTATATTGCAGAGACTAAGCTTGAGGTTCTTCCTAAGACAGGTGATTTCTCTAGAAATATGATAGCTGTATATGCAGGAATTATGCTTATGGCATTACTTGCAGCAGCCGTAGTTCTTTTCGAAAAGAAGAGAAAGAGAGCTTAGTGTAAGCAAATAGTATAATAAAACATATGAATGAGGTCTGGTTATCCAGACCTCATTTTTGTATATAGATATATGATAATTGTTGTACAATTATTACAAAGTAATATCTAGTTTTAACGACTTTTAGAAAAACATTTACTAAAAGTGTTATTGACTATTTGTTCTATTAGATGGTACTCTTATTACAGATTTATGAAAAGGAAAAGGAGGCTTTTTTCATGAGAAAAAGAACTAAAAGAATGTTGTCTGTTCTTATGGCAGCTTTAATGGTTGTTAGTATTATGCCGGTTACCGGCTCTAATAACATTGTTGCTAAAGCATCGACAGCAAGTGCAGAGTCTTCTGTTGTGACATGGTCAGCAGCAGATATTCTTGCAGCACAAGAAGGAGACTCAGGATTAGTGTTATGTGGCTCAGGCTGGGCTAATAATAATGCCACAGATGACAAGACATTTGAAGACGGTTTTAGTGCATTAGGAGATAATGCTAAGGCAGGATCTACAAAGGCACAGACAGATGGAAAGACAGCAGCAGGAACAGTACCAGATGGTGGCTGTTATGTAATGTATACAGCACCTGTTAATGGAACTTTAGCTATTAATACTAAGATAGGAAAGAACAAGACTTTCTATGTAATAGCAGAAGATGGAACTAAGGTAGCAGAAGTAAAAAATGGAACTTCTGGAAGTACATATAATACTGTTAAGGCAGAAGTAGAAGCAGGAAAGACATACTATGCATACCTTGGAGGAGCAACAGCTCAGATCTGGAAAGTATATTATTCACAGTTAAATAAGAAGACTGTAGTTGACTGGGAATCAGTAGCAAAGCCAGTTATCAGTAAAGTAGAAGCAGGCTCAGATGGTTTTACTGTTACTGTTGAAGGAATTGTGGATGAGTATAATGGGGCTGAAGATATTGTGGTAACAATGCTTCATAATGATGGACAGGCTGGAGAAGCTGTTATAAAGAGATCAGAAGGAACAGCAACAGTTAATTTTACAGCTCATGAAAGTGGTGATTATACATTTGTAGCAACAGCACAGAGATTAGGTTGTGCAGATAAAGCTTCAGATGTTTATGAAGTAAAAGATTTCATACTCGGTGTTAAGATGCCAACTATTACATGGGCTGAAAACAAGGGTAATGGAGAAGTATATCTTGATTGGGTTAATATAAGCGATGCAAAGGATTATACTTTAACATATAAGGTTAAAGGTTCTGATGAAAGCACAGCAGTTAAGATTGATGGAATCACAGAAGGTGATTATACAGTTAAGAATTTAACAGTTGGAAGTACATATGAATTCAGTGTTGTTGCAAATAGAGCAGATGGATATTGTTCAGCTGTTTCAGAAAAAGAGTTATCAGTAACTGCAGATGCACAGAAGAACTGGTATGTGTCAACTGTTGGTTCAGCTCAGGAGACTAAGGCAACTATCACAGAAGCTGATGGTAATGCACAGGTTATAAATATTGCTAATGGTGATACAGCATCTAAGAAAGTTGCTACAGTTGAAGCAAAAGATATTACTAATACAACAGGAAGTATGGAAATTCAGGCTAAGGCTTCAGGAAAGATTTCTGATGATGAAGATGGATTCTCATATTACTACACTAAGGTTAATCCAGAGAAAGAGAACTTTGAATTAACTGCAACATTTACAGTAACAGATGCATCTCTTACCCCTGATAATCAGACAGGTTTTGGTGTTGTAGTTGCAGATACATTAGGTGTTAATAACTGGGGTACACCAAGTTATGTACACAAATATTTTAACTACTTCTCATCAATGATGTACAGCTCTAAGATTAATGCACCAACAATGCGTTATATCACAGGTTATACATCAGCAGATACATCTAACAAAGATGGTGTAGACAGAGTTAATAATAATGTTAAGTTTAACCAGTTAACAGGAACAGATATGTTCAAGGTTGGAGCTGAGTATACATTTACAGTAAGGAAGACTGATGATGGATACGAAGCAGTTGCAACAACAGAGAATGGAACACAGACACAGAAGCTTACAGCTAATGATTTTACATCAGTACAGGAAGATGGAACAGTAGTTGTAGGTGTTATGGTAGCAAGAAAGATTGGTGTTAAGATTACTGATATCAAGTTTACTACATCAGAAAGTAAGGGACTTGCAACATCTGAGGTCGTAGAAGACAAGGTAACACCATCAATCAGAGTATATTCTTCTAACACATGTGGAGCAGGTGAGTATGAATACACGGTAGTTCCTAATTGTGCAGGAACTTTAAAGGTAACAGGAAGTGCTGACGGTAAGGCTATTTCTAAGGAAGTAACAGCTGATGAGGTTGTAAGAATTCCAGTTGCAGTTAATGTTGGAAGCAATACTATTAAGGCAGAATTTGAACCAGCAGCGGCAGCTAATATTACATCAACTACAACAGTAACAAGTGAAACAAATGTTACTCGTAAGGTATATGGTAAGGCTGGACAGACAATTATTGTAACTCCAGATGGTAAGACAACTGGTGACGGAACTGAAGAAAGTCCATTAGATATTAATACAGCAGTTTCATATGCACAGCCAGGACAGACTATTCTTATGAAGAATGGTGTATATGATAAATGGATTACAATTAACAGAAGTGTATGCGGAACAGCAGATAAGCCAATTAATCTTGTTGCAGAATCAATCTCAACAGATGGAACTGATGGTGTTGTATTGTCAGGCGCAGGTCTTACAATAATCGGAAGTTATTGGCATGTATATGGTTTATATGTAAAGGATTCATCAGGGGTAGGTATTCAGGTAAGCGGTAACTATAATACAATAGATATGTGTACAGTAAATCATGCGGCAAACAGCGGTATTCAGATAAGCAGAAATGGTGGAGCTGATAACTATGCAGGAATTCAGGGTAAGTTATGGCCAACAGGAAATCTTATCAAGAACTGTGAGTCATTTGATAACTGTGATGCAGGAAGAAATGATGCAGATGGATTTGCAGCAAAATTAACATGTGGTGAAGGCAACAGATTCTATGGTTGTATATCACATAACAATATTGATGATGGCTGGGATCTCTATGCTAAGTCAGTATCTGGTACAATTGGTTCAGTTACAATTGAAAATTGTGTAGCATACAACAATGGATGGCTTACAACAGATGATGTAACTGCTGCAGGTTATAACTATGGTGAAGGTAACGGATTTAAGTTAGGTGGAGGATATCTTAAGGGAGGACATAAGCTTATTAACTGTGTTTCATTTGGAAATCATGCAAAGGGAATAACAAGTAACAGCTGTCCTGATATCTCTATTACAAGATGTACAGCTTACAACAATGGTAATGCAAATTCATATAGCATAGGTCTTAATACAATGGATTCTATGCTTAAGGAGTGGAAGGTTAGCGGCCTTATATCTATGACTAAGGCAGATTTAACTGCTAAGGCAGACCTTATTCCATTCTCACAGCACGGAGATGATAACTACATTTATAATGGTTCAGAATCATACAATAATCTTGGTCAGAAGGCTACAGATGAGTGGTTCGAAAGTGTAGATACAACAATTAGACCATCAAGAAATGCAGATGGAACAATTGATATGCATAATCTCTTAGTTATTAAGAGCGGTGTATTAAGCGATAATGTTGGTGCAAGACTTGATACAACAAGTGAAGAAGCAATAAGCGTTAAGCCACAGGCTGGTGAAGTTGTATCTCATGTATTTGAGTGGACAACAACTAAGGAAGCAACATGTACAGAAAAGGGTGAAAAGCATGGAATATGTACAGTATGTGGACATGAAGAAACAAGAGAAATCGAAGCCCTTGGACATGAATTTGCCAACGAGTTCACAGTAGATAAGGAAGCTACTACTACAGAAGAAGGCTCTAAGTCACAGCACTGCTTACATGCAGGTTGTACAGAGAAGACTAATGTAACAGTTATTCCTAAGCTTACAGCAGGTAGCGAAGAGGTTAATCCAACACCTTCAACACCTGATAATAAGGATGATGCAAATGTTCCATCAACAGGAACAGATTCATCAGAGAAAGCACCTGCAGCACAGACAGGAGATACAATGCATGCAGTACCATTTGCATTGGCAATGATTATCTCTGCAGGAGTAGTTGTTATTGAGATTTCTAGAAAGAAGAAAGCAGTAAGATAATAACAGTTAAACAGATAATAATAATGGCTGGTGATATGAGTAAATCATATCACCAGCCAGTTTTTATATAAGCATTTTTATCTGTAATTCTGCAGAGTAGGTGTTGAATTAACTCCAAGAGGAGTTGTTACACCAGCAGCGGTTGTTACTTTGTAAGTAATTGTAATGCTCGCACCAGGAGCAATTGAGTTGCCAAACATATATGCAACATCAAGGTCGTGGTAAGTACCTGTATACATTCTTCCACCATTGCTAGTTTTTATATCTGAGATTGTTCCACCAGCAGGAGCAAATATATGGATATAACCAGTGATTGTTCCGCCGTAGCTTCCAAGTATATAATTTCCAGCATTAACTTTGTCAGCATTGTTTAATACATTGCTATAAGTAGCTGTTACATCATATGTTCTTGTGCCATCATCATTAACAATTGGTTCACCGATTTCAGTATCAATATCTAAGAACCAGCCAAGCTTACAAGGATCAGAAATGCTAAAGTAAACACCGGTTTCCGGATTTTCCGGATCTTCGTTAAGTCCACCGGAGCAGCCTGCATTTTTAACAAGTTCCTGTTCTTCTTCATCTTCCATCCACATCATGACTGTACGGTTTTTAGCACCGTCTGAGAATACCTTATAATAATCACCAGCCTTCTTGACGTCAAAATCAGATACAAGCTTTGACATAGTAGCTTTGGCTGTTTCTGCAAATAAATCATCAACATAATCTCCAGCAGTAGCAGCAGCATTTGCATTAAGATACTTGTAATAAAGGTCATACTGCAGAACCTTTGTAGCATTTTCACTTGTTAATTCTGTGCCATCTGAAAGTGTTACATTACCTATATATTTAAGCATTCCTTGAATAATAGCTGGTGTGAGAGAAACAACACCATTAACGTGTTCGGAATTCTTCTGTTCGTATGCGAGTGCCCATA
>ENA-ORUB01001976-ORUB01001976.1-human-gut-metagenome-genome-assembly--contig:-NODE-1976-length-20399-cov-2.657393_pt1 | contig 20399 bp, 16 predicted proteins | sample MGYA00241918_ERZ509200 | MGnify/ENA primary metagenome ERZ509200 (study PRJEB26280, sample SAMEA2338853) | human gut metagenome | biome: human gut; feature: human-associated habitat; material: faeces... | reverse complement strand
GCAGGTCTGGGCTATGACGGCAGCGTGATTTACGACATTTTAGGAAAGTTGAGACAGGATGAGAGAGACAGAAGAGAAGCAGAGCGATAAAATAGAAGCAGAACAGGCATTAGAAACAGCACAAGAGGCTGCGGACGAGGAACCTGCGCTTGAGGAAGCTGCAGATCAGTTTCAGCGTACGCGCAGGCTGATCGGCGCGGAGGCTTTGCAGCGCCTGCATGCTGCGAAGGTGCTGGTGTTCGGCGTGGGCGGCGTGGGCGGCTATGTCTGCGAAGCACTGGTGCGCGCGGGCATCGGGCAGATCGACATTGTGGATAAGGATGTGGTCGACATTACGAATCTGAATCGGCAGATCATCGCTACACACGATACCATCGGTCAGCCGAAGGTGGAGGTCTGTGCGGCGCGCATGCGTTCCATCAATCCCAAGGTCAAGGTCAAGGCGATGCAGTGCTTTTATCTGCCGGAGCGGGCGGCGGAGTTCTGCTTCGGCGACTATGACTATATCGTCGATGCCATCGATAACGTGACGGCGAAGATCGACCTGATCTGCCGCGCCAAGGCGGCAGGCGTGCCGATCATTTCCTCCATGGGAACCGGAAACAAGCTGGATCCGGGACGATTTCGGATCACGGATATCGAAAAGACAAAGGTCTGTCCACTGGCTAAGGTGATTCGCAAGGAGCTCAAAAAACGCGGCGTGCGCGGCGTACAGGTGCTCTATTCGGAGGAAGAGCCCGTCAAGACAGGCATGCGAACGCCTGCAAGCATCAGCTTTGTGCCTTCTGCGGCAGGACTGATGATCGCAGGCGAGGTGGTCAGATATTTTTCAGACCGGTGAGATCGAGGGGCTCTGCGAGCTCCTTTTGTATTGCAGCGAGCATCGCCTCGCTATCGTCAAATGCGGCGTAGAGCCTGCGGCATGCCGGCTTCATGAAACCCTGCGCGATGGTCTCCTCCAGCAGGCGAAGCAGCGGGTCATAGTAGCCGTTCAGATTGAACAGCATGATCGGCTTATTCATACGGCCGAGCTGCTTGAGCGTGAGAATTTCGAAAAATTCCTCAAACGTGCCGATACCGCCGGGCAGCACGATGAAAGCATCCGCATGGTCCTCCATGAGCTGCTTGCGCTCGCGCATGGTCTCCGGATAGAGAAACTCGCTGCAGTCCTTTTGGAGGATACCGGGCTTGTCGAAAAATTTCGGGGCGATCCCCAGACTGTAGCCACCCTCTGCGATGACACCGCGTACCGCGGCGCCCATCAGGCCCTGGGCGCCGCCGCCGAAGACCAGACCGAAGCTGCGCTTTGCCATCGCGCGGCCGAGCGCCTCCACAGGCGCGAAATAACTGTTGTCGATATCGGGGCTGCTTGCCCCGTAAATGCAAATGTTCATAGATGATAGATCCTTTCTGTGACTGTAAACGCGCGATACGTGCGATCGTCTGTACTGCTAAAATTATAGCGGACAAAGCGCAGCTCCGCAAGGGAAGAAAACAGAAACAGAAGGAAAATAAGCAGATCGTTTTTCGTCAGCTGCGGCGTGGAAGACTTGGCGCTGAGGAAACGATGCTGACAGAACAGGAGAAAACAGATGAAAGGCAGCCGAAAAAGCAGAAGTGCGATAAGGGAAAAATGCAACGTGACTGAAAACGCGAAGCAAACAGGCAATGCGAACGGAAAACGAGGGCAGAGACGGCTTGCGGCAGCTGGAATCCTTTTGCTGCTTGTGAGCTTCGTGCTGTCGCCGTTTTCCAAATATATCCTGAGCCTTAGCGTAATGTCTGTTTACAGCGGCGTGCACGAACGACAAAGCATTATGGAAGAGAAAGGAATCGAACTTTCAATTCCGGGCGGCGGCGCGACATCGGAGGCGGACTGGTATCCGTTTGTGATGACCTTCAATCCTTCCGCTGAAAGCTTCTGTCGGTTTATAGGGGAAGCTAATCGCGAATTGACGATCTTATACAATTTCCCTGCCTTCGATCTGCGTCGGGGCAAAGGCTGCAGCCGCTTATACGATCCAACATCGCCTTATTACAATGCGTTCTACGGGGCGTATCTGGTGACAGATGCCGCAGATGTATCGGAAACGGGCGACACTTCCCTAGCAGATGCCGCGGACGCATCGGGTACTGAACGGCAGAAAGAAACTGCTGCCGGAGAGGCTGTTTTGCGATGCGGGTTTGATACCCCTGCGCGCGGAACCGCAGCTGATATGGTTGTCACTTCGGGAAGTGCGAAATCCGCGCCCGCCTCTGTTGCCGACGCGAAGACTTCAAACAGAGCACGACCGCCGTTCGGCTTTCGCGCGGACGGCAGCCTCGATCTTGCCAAAACAGGATTGGTGCCGCAGTATGATTTTGAACAGCTTGTGCTGCGTGACTTTGGTCTTCGCGCGCAGGATATGCAGTTCGGCTGGTCTGTGCAGACGGTGCAAACTGTGGATGGCTTTTTAGGCTATGACGGCTGGAGCTGCGTGAATGCCGACATGACGGTGAGCGGCGCCTTTCACCACGCGGACAGCTTCCGCCAGTCCTATCTGCAGTACGGAACGCCTAAATACGATGCGATTGCAGGCGGCGATTTTGCGCCGGTCACGATGTATGGCAGAGTCTATGCCCGTTACTTTGCGGAGTGGGAGAGCAGCGTGTTCTTCTATGTGATGGCGCCGTCGTGGGAAGTGGTCGATAGTTGCGACCAACAGATCTTGCGAAAAAGCAAGCTGCGGTAAATTACTTTACCTGCAGCTTGCCTGTTTCTGTCTTTAGCCAAATCTCTTTGCTGTCTGCCGTAGTGGTATCAATCATTGCTACAAAATTGCGCGTTCCCAAAAAAGTCGGGGTAGTGTATTCATAAAGCGTATAGATCTAAATCTTCGGAAACTGAACCGAATCGTAGAATGTGGGTTCACACACGAAGAAATTTTCAAAGCTGCGAATAGTAAACTAGGATGGTACAAAAGAAGCAGAATGTATGTAGCGCTGATTGTGAAGATATCTTGAAAAATCAAACGACTTCTTGACATGCAAGCGTCGGCTAACTATAATAAATATGAAGAGTTAGCCAATGCTTACGCGCTGCGGTTAGCTAAAACAAACCGAGCATAGCAAGGAGGAATATAGTATGAAAAAAATGAAAGACGTAAAATGGGACAAAGTAGGATTATTCGCAGGCGGTGTTCTGTTTGGAACCGCAGGACTGAAGGTTCTCAGCAGTGACGATGCAAAGAAGGTATATACTCATACCACGGCAGCGGTTCTTCGCGCGAAGGAAACCGTTATGAGAACTGCGACGAATGTCAAGGAAAACGCCGATGACATTCTGGCAGACGCAAAGGTCATCAATGAAGTTCGCGCAGAAGAGGCGGCTGCAGCAGTTGTAGAAAATTGTGATGCCAAGGCAGGTGCATGCTGCGCAGAATCTGAAAAGACAGAAGGCAGCTGCAATGAAATGTAAGGTTCTTCACGAAAGTAAGGGCAGACTTCGGGTCCGCATGGCGTGCGGTTATATGCGCCTTGCGGATGCCGATGTACTGGAATATTATCTGAGGAATATTCCCGGCGTGTGGGAAGTCAAGGTATATGACCGCACCTGCGATGCTGTTGTGCAGTATCGCGGCGGCGCAGAAACGCGCGGCGAGATCTTGCGTGCATTGGCTGCTTATGATCTGGCAGAGGCGGCAGAGGCCGGTCTGGTACCGGAGCATACCTCCAGAGCACTAAATCGCGAATTTCAGGACAAACTGGTATTCACGATAGCGAAACGCTGTGTGAGCAAGGTGATTTTTCCGGTACCGCTACGGACAGCGATGACGTTCTGGCGTTCAGCAGGCTATATCAAGAACGGACTGCGCACGTTATGGAAGCGCGAGCTGACTGTCGACGTACTGGACGCGACGGCGATCACCGTTTCTATGTTGCAGGGCAATTTCGATACGGCTTCTTCTGTCATGTTCATGCTTCGTCTGGGCGAGATCCTCGAAGAATGGACGCATAAAAAATCCGTTGCAGATCTGGCAGGTGCGATGTCGCTGCAGGTAGATAAGGTCTGGATCCGCGATGGGGAACAGGAAGTCCTGGTTCCGATCGGAGAGGTCAAGGCGGGTAATCTGATGGTCGTTCGCATGGGCAATGTTATCCCGCTGGACGGCAAGGTCGTTTCCGGAGAGATGACGGTCAATCAGGCCTCCATCACAGGTGAGTCGCTGCCGGTCAGAAAGGAAGCGGGCAGCTATGTTTACGCCGGTACAGTGGCCGAAGAAGGACAGTGCGTCGTGTGTGTCGAAAAGACCATGGGTACCGGACGCTACGACAAGATTATCAACATGATCGAGGAGTCCGAAAAGCTCAAGTCGGAAACCGAAAACAAGGCCTCGGATCTGGCTGACAAGCTAGTTCCGTACACCTTGGGCGGCACCGTGCTGACCTATGCGCTGACGAGAAACATGACGAAGGCACTGGCGGTGCTGATGGTAGACTTCTCCTGCGCGCTCAAGCTTTCGATGCCGATCGCAGTGCTTTCGGCGATGCGTGAAAGCAGCCTCTATCACATTTCCGTCAAAGGCGGCAAGTTCATGGAGGCGGTCGCGCAGGCGGACACGATCGTATTCGACAAGACGGGCACTTTGACCTACGCAGCACCGAAGGTCGCGGATATCATCACCTTCGGCGGCAAAACCAAGGACGATATGCTGCGTCTGGCAGCCTGCCTGGAGGAGCATTACCCGCACTCCATGGCAAATGCAGTCGTCAATGAGGCGAAGGCGAGAGGACTTTCCCATGAGGAATATCATTCCAAGGTGGAGTATGTGGTTGCACATGGCATCCAGAGTACAGTGGAAGGACAGAAGGTGGTGATTGGCAGTGAGCACTTCGTCTTTGAGGACGAAGGCTGTATGGTACCGGAGGGGGAGGAAAGCAAATTCCATGCGCTGTCCGGAGAACATTCCTACCTGTACTTGGCGATTTCCGGCGTGCTGGCGGCAGTGATCTGCATTTCAGATCCGCTGCGGACCGAAGCAAAAGATGCCATCCAAGCGCTGCATGACTGCGGTATCAGGAATGTGGTCATGATGACCGGGGACAATCGGCATACGGCAGCAGCAATTGCCAAAGAGGTTGGCGTGGACGCGTTCTACGCAGAGGTACTGCCCGAGGATAAGGCAAACTACATTCGACAGGCACGCGAAGCGGGTCAGTGCGTGATTATGATCGGGGACGGTGTCAATGACTCTCCGGCACTGTCTGAGGCTGACGCAGGCATTGCCATCAATTCCGGCGCGGCGATCGCCAGAGAGATCGCGGACATCACGATTTCCTCGGAGAACCTCTTTGAAATCGTTGTCCTGCGGCGTCTGAGCATGGCGCTGATGAAACGGATTCACAGCAATTACCGCTTTATTGTCGCCTTCAATCTGATGCTGATCGGATGCGGTGTCGCAGGGGTGATGCAGCCGACCACTTCGGCACTGCTGCACAATATGTCGACACTGGGTATCAGTCTCAAGAGTATGACAAATCTTCTGGACGAACCGGAAGAACTGAAATAATCGTTTGCGGCGGGATCGCCCGTAAGCGAAGAAAGAAAAGATGGGGACCTCTTGTGCAGGCTGAGCTGCTTCGACCTGTGCGGCGGTCCTTTTTGTACTCTTTTGGACGCCGCACTCTTGCAAGTTTGCGCGGAATATAGTATAGTATAATAATAGCGCTGCCTTTTGCTCGAAAGGCAGTTGTTTTGATGAATAGGATCGCAGGACTTACCGCGCGGCGCGCGGGGCGCCTGTGTTTTGAGAGGAGACAGCAGATGCAATTAAGGGAGAGAATCGAAGCTTGCAATGGCTGCGCAGCGTGCGTGGTCGGATGCAAATATGTATGTGTCAAGATGGAGGAAGCAGATGGCAAGGTCAAAAAACTGCCGCTCGTCGATGAAAACGGCTGCAGCAAGTGCAATGCCTGTGTGCTGTTCTGTCCGTTATATAATCCGGTCGAGCTGCCGGTTTTCGAGGAATTCTACGCGTATGATCCGGCCTTTGCGGAGCGTGATATGCCAAAGATTTATCGGGAAACCATGCGCAGCGTCAAGGCAGGGCAGCATACGGAGTTTGTCGGTACGCTGTGCGAGATCGCGGCACTCAAATCGCTTTCCGGTGATAAGCTTAGACCAAATTTGATTATAAAACCGCTGTACTGCGATGAGGAAAAGCGGGCGCAGGATCCGGCTTGTGCAGTCTGTCGATTTTATCAGGAGGCTTAGTATTATGGCATATCAGAGTAAAAATTGTATCGGCTGTCCGGACGCAAAGAACGGTTGTCAAATGACCTGTCTAAAGGTGCAGCCTGCAAAGAAACAGGAGAAACGGTCCATGGTCGAGGTTGTGCAGGAGGCGTGCGAGACCTTCAGCAAATATGAGATCACCAAGGGCGAGCTTGCGCGTGCCGAAGAGCTTTGCGACAAGTTGAAAAACCAGAAAATAACCGTTTCGGTCATCGGACAGTTCAAGCGCGGAAAAAGTACATTGGTCAACGCGATTTTGGAGGACAAGATTCTTCCGGTCGGCATCGTGCCGGTCACCGCGGTCGTAACGACGATTGAATATGGCGAAAAAGCCGCGACGGTGCGATTTGACAACGGCATCGTCAAGGAGATCGGATTCGACGAGATGTCGTCTTACATCAATGAGCAGGAGAACAGCGACAACCATCTGGGTGTTTCGGAGGTGGAGCTGTACTGCCCGTCCCCGTTCCTGCAGAAAGGTCTGACCTTTGTGGACACGCCGGGCGTCGGTTCGGTACATCAGAAAAATTCCGATGCGGCCTATTCCTATGTCAAGGAGAGCGATGCTGTCATTTTCATGCTTTCGGTGGATAGTCCGATCAACCAGATCGAGATCGATTTCCTGCAGAATGCGAAAGAGTTCGCGTCCAAATTTTATTTTGCGGTCAATAAGATCGATACGATCGATGAGGCAGACCTTGCGGATTATCTGCACTATTGCCGCAATCTGATCTGCAAGCTGATGGGGGTATCCGAGATCCAGCTGTTCCCGGTCAGCGCGCGCAGCGGCGCAGGCATCGAAGAGCTCAAGGCTGTTATCGAGCAGGACTGCCGTACGACGGTCAGAGAGATTATTGAAACGTCTTCTAAACTCAAAATGCGCGATATCATCGAAAGCGCGCTGTCGCAGATCGTGCTCTACCGCACAGCGCTGAAGATGTCGATGGTCGAATTTGACGCGAAATTCAAGGAACTGAACGAATATTTCGTTGAGGTCAAGCAGGAGGCAGCGGAGTTCGCGGAGAACTTCAAGAGCAATCCGCGCATGCTGGAGGCCCATATGAATGACATCAAGAATCGTCTGTCGATGAAGGTCTCGGAGATGTTCGGCATTGAATACCATTATAAGATTAGTACGGTGGACTTTTTCCGCGGCGGCGCAGTCGCTGAGGACGGCAGCCGCGATCTGCGGGGCAGCTTCGCTGCCGCGGTGGACGCACTCTGCGAGGATCTGAATACGACGCTGCATACCATCTTCATGCACCATGAGGAAAACACCTATGTGGTCTGCAGACGTGTCAACGACCTGAACCGCTTGCTTCGTCAGCTGGTGCGCATGCGCAACGAGCTTGCGGATTAAGGCATATTGGCAGGCGTGTGCGGCTTACGGAGCGGCGCACATCTGTGAGCGCCATGTCCACATAGAAATCGGTATTGCGTTCTATGCATTTTGATCCCAAAAAAGACAGAGCAAAAATTCCGGCTCATTTCGTAAAACATCACACATGGAAAGGGGCTGCGCCCGAACGGTCATTTTCCGTTCATGCGACAGCCCCTCTTGATTTTCATTGTTTTATTCCATTCCCAACGTTTCTTTTCTTGGTATCCGGCATTTTGTCGGCACTTATCCGGCAGTTTTCTCGGCATATTCCAGTTCCAGTTCCTCTGCCAGATATGCATCGCTCATGCAGTGCATATCGGAAACACCGTCACGGAGCAGCTGATAGAGCTGGGAATGATAAAAGAAATCCAATGCCGCATCCAGTGAAAGTCCCTGCCGTTTGGCAAAGCACGCAATAACACGACTATATTTTTTCTGCAGCAAAATCGGGTTTGCGGTCATAGTATTTCACTCCCTTCAAAATGCAGCAGAGACAATGCTTTCTCCGTGCGGAAACATATTTGCAGGTTCGGCTTCTCATAACGCAGGCGGTTGATGGCTTCCGTCTTGTCAATCAGCCCATCAAAGAACAGTTCCACCGTATTGAACACCTTATCATTGGCGACGCCGCCCGCAACAAGGGCATAAGCTGTCAAATCTTTGCCGCTGCGGCAATTCAGGATAAAATCCAGCCATTCTTCGGAATAAGAATCGAATTTCAATGTTTTCAGTTCGTCTTCCCGCCTTTCATCGTATGCATACCATGAAATGATACCGTTTTTTCCACGGCGTTTGAACTTGCCGCACCACTTCGCAGCCTGTTCGTACAGCGGTGTGACATAGAAGCCACATCCAAAGTCCACATTCGGGCGGGAATGAAGCAAATCCGGCTTTGCGATCTCCAAGTGAGAACCATGATAGAGAGTCATACTGCTACACCCCCTTTCCTGCATCACAGCAAGGAGGTCATCAACGATATATTCTCGGCTCTGCGTATGCAACACTTCATATTCCGGCACGATATAGCCGTGCAGAATATCGCTTTTTTCAGCAAATGCCTGATAAACACGCTCGGCATCCACGCCCAGCTTTGCCGCTACATTTTCAATGCAAAATACAGCGAATTCCAGCTCATTGGAATTTTTGATTTTTCCATCCGTCATCATATGCAAGCCCTCCTGACTTTATTTTCACCAAACCATCTTGGAAAATGGAATTGTTTTCTCTGTTGCCGAACCTTCGTAATCTGCAGAAGCCTGTCATGTGCGAGGGCTTGCGCCGAAAGCATTTAAACGAAGTCAAAATGCTCTGCGCGGCGCTAGGCCTGTGCAGTGTTCTCCGCGCCGTCCAGCAGCGGGAAGTAGCGGTCGTGATACTTGCGGTAGTACATATTGAATTCTTCGTCCTGACCGCTGTGCAGATATTTGGAATAATCGTGCTGATTCTGTACAATCTGCGGCTGTTTGAGCATCAAGGTATAGATGCCGATATTGGAGCACTGATCGGAGATGCGCTCTATGTTGACAAGGATGTCAAGGAACATGATGCCGCCGTGCACCGTACAGTCTCCGTTGTGGAAACGTTCAATGTGATTGGAACGTAGCTGAGAGACGAGGTCGTCGATGACTTCTTCGACCGGCTCGATCTTTTTGGCCGCAGTGATGTCCAGCTTGGTGAAAGCCTTATAGGAATAATCGAGCACCTGCGCGATGGCCTCGCCGAGCACAGAGAGCTCCCGATGCGCATACGGTGAAAGCACGATGCCCTTGGTGTTGATTTCCGATGCGGCTTCGGCGATATTGGTTGCATAATCCCCAATGCGTTCAAACTCCGAGAAACACTGAATATAGTAGTTCAGCAGATTGCTGCTGGCGCCTTGCGGCACATGCGGCGAAAAGCGGATCATATAATTGTCGACCTTGTCCGCAAGGGTGTCGATAAAATCTTCATTCCGATCAATGTCCTGCACCGCCTGTTCATCGAAATGACGAATGGTGCGGATGGAGGCTTTTACCCCAAAGCTGGAGAGCGACGCCATCCTGCTGATGACGCTGCTGATACTGGAAAGCGCCAGTGCAGGGGAGGCAAACAGCTTTTCATCGAGCCGCTGGAGCTCTTCGTCGATGCCCGCTGCTTTGTTTTTGCCGTCCTTGATGACAAGCTTGGCCAGCTTTTCAAACTGCAGAGAAAACGGAAGCAGCACGACGGCTGCGAAAAGTCGGAACGAGGTATGCGCATTGGCGATGCCGCCGGAGGTGATTCTCGCATTCCAGATGCCGTCGAGCACCCCTGCACCGTGCAGGATCATGACGGTAACGATGACGAGCACCGATGCTGCAATATTAAAGAAAATATGGATCAGACCTGTCCGCTTGGCATCCGCTTTGGAGCCGATGGAGCAGACGATGGCTGTCGTAATGCAGTCACCCATATTGACGCCGATGATGATGGCGTAAACCGAGCTGAAGGTCAAGGCGCCTGTGACAGACAAGGCCTGTAAAATACCGATGGTAGCAGAAGAACTCTGGATCAGGAATGCCGCGCCGGTACCAACCAGAAAGCCGAGCACCGGGGTGTCTGCCATGCGGATAAAGAGATTCGCAAAGGTCTCTGATTCGGACAGCGGCGCGACTGCCGCCGTCATGTTGAGCAGTCCGGTAAAAAGAATGCCGAAGCCCATCGCGACCTTGCCGATGATGTCAGACTTGCTGGAATGCAGGGTCATGATCACCAGAATCCCGATGATCGCGGCGACCGGCGCCAGGGTTGAAGGTTTGAAGATATTCAGCCACGAGGAGGCATCTCCGTCGATGTCGAGCAGACGGATGATCTGCCCGGTCACTGTGGTGCCGACATTTGCGCCGAGGATGATGCCGATGGATTGTCTGAGTGACAGGATACCCGCGCCGACCAGACCGGAGGTCAGGACGATGGTGGCTGTCGAACTCTGGATGATAGCCGTCACCAGAAGCCCCAGCAAAAATCCTGTCAGCGGATTATTCGCCACCTTTTCCATGAATTTTTTGAGTGCGCCGGAGGAACCCTGCTGCAGACCGTCCCCCATCAGCCGCATGCCGTAAAGAAACAGCGCAAGCCCGCCGAAGAGGGAGATAAAATCGAATACGTTCATATGTGTTTGCCTTCCTACTTACCTTTATGTCTTCTTGTAATGTTCTCTTGCAAATTACCCCAAATACTAGTGTACCTATAAAATCAGGAATAGCAAGGAAAGTTTATAATTTAACAAGAAAAAACGCCTTCTTGCACGGTTTATCCGTTTTGGTTATCTGCTTCCGCGTTTTTTGCAGCAGTTTCCCGCTCGCGCGTGAGCTTGTCCAGATAGCTGACCCATTTGATGACCGCGCGCGGGTCCGGGCGCAGGTGCATATTGTAGAGCTGTTTCTTGTGATAGATGTCGAAATGCGCGGCGACCGAGGCAGGGAAGGCCTTGATATCCTCGGTTTTTTCAGTAAAGGCAAGCGGCTTGCCAAAGCAGGTGCCGGTATAGCGGATGACATCGCGGTCCATATAGATGCGACCTGCCCCTGCATTTTTATCCATATTGCCGTCCGGACCGACTGCAGCCAGAACGGTTTCGCTTTCCAGCGGTATAGCAAGGTCCAACAGGGATTCCTGCCAGAAGTACCAGTCGTTGATGTGCGTAAACGGCGCACCATGCAGCCGGTAGGTCTCGTCCAGCTCTGCAGAGAAGCCGCAGGCGGTACATCGGATATGACGCGCGTCGGTTTCCATCCGGAATTCTGCCAGACAGGACGGACATTTATAAAGGATACCGTCCAGCCCGAGCGCCGGCGATTTGCAGCGGTAGCGCACGTCGGGGAAAAGCTTGTCCTCATCGTGCAGGACTGCGCGTTCCAGCACCGCCTGCACTTCATTCAGGCTCATGGCAGGAATGGCGTCTGCCTCCAGCAGTTTTTCGGCACGCACCAGGATGCGGCCCGGACGGAAACCCGCTTTGCCCCATTTCGGGAAGCTTTTATAAGCACCGTCCTCCGAGATCATATAGACGGGAACCGCGAGCTTTTTGACCAGATCGGCAGTACCGTCGGTGACCTGCAGCGAGTGACCAAAGCAGGTCAGGCGCCCTTCCGGAAACAGCACGATGAGATTGCCGGATTCCTTGGCGCGCATGATGCTGAGGATGGTCTTGATGTCCGGACAAAACATTTTCTTGGGAATGACGTGCATCTTCTCCAAAATCCAGCGGATCTTCGGATGCGTCATGAAATGCTGGCTGACGACGAAGGTCGGGCGATGCGGCAGCAGCGCCACTGCGACCAGCAGGAAGTCGATATTGGAAACGTGCGGGCAGACGATGAACGCCGGACCGCGGATGCCCTTGAGCGCCTTGATGTCATAACGCGTTTTGAGTTTGAAACGCAAAAATAACCGCACGATGACAGAGGCGGGGTAATAGATCCAAGGATTCGGTTTCGGGAATTTTTTTGCGGCAGGGCGTTTTTGCTTGCGTGCAGGTGGAGTTTCACGTTTGCTTGTACGTGCGTCTGTACAGCGGCGCGTACCCACCTCCTGCGCTTCCTGCTTCTGTGCGGCCTCAGCCGCACCGGTAGACGTATGCATCGCAGTTGTTTCATTTGTCGCTACAGTTTTGTTTTGCATCCTTGCTTGTGTTTGCTGTTCCATAAAAATATCCTTTGTATTTGTGTTTCTATTTTCTGTTTCCTTGTATCGGCGGCATCCGGCAGCAAGCGCGGCTTTACAGGGACAGCGCCTGTGCAGGGCTGCGAAAAATCGCGTGTCGCTTTTCCGGAGGCTTGCGCGTCTGGGCTGCATCGTGTGTCCACCACCTACATTATATTGGAATTATGCCCCATAAGCAAGGGGAAATACGTGTATTCGATGCAGATTCCGATTTGCCTTTTGCGTACCGTAAAAATTCCACGTGGAAATGCGGATAAAAGGATTGACCGCGCATAAACAAAAAGTTAAATTAAATGTGAGGGTTTTATTTTTTAATCACGACAAACTATATGAAAAGGGATACGGAGGAATGCATGGATCAAGGTGCAGCTAGCTACCGCCGTTTTATAGACGGAGACCGCGACGCGTTTGGAGAAGTCATCGATCTCTATCGGGAGAGTCTGATTTTTTTCATTCATCGCTATGTAAACGATATGGATACCGCCGAGGATCTGGCGGAGGATGTTTTCGTGGAGCTGATCGTCCACCCGGAACGGTTCGGCGAAAAAAGTTCGCTCAAAACCTATGTGTTTGCGATCGCCAGAAACAAGGCGATCGATTGGGTGCGCAGACACAGCCGCATGAGGCTGGCGCCGATGGAGACGGCAGAGACACATGCCGATCTGCTTTCACTGGAACAGAAGATTCTTGACAATGAGGAAAAGCGGCAGCTCGCAGAGGCGATGGACGCCTTAAAGGCAGAATATCGCATTGCGCTGCATCTAGTCTATTTTGAGGGGCTTTCCTACGAAGAAACAGGGAAAATTATGAAAAAGGGGCGCAAGCAGGTGGAAAACTATGTGTACCGCGGCAAGCGGGCGCTTCGGGAAATTTTGGAAGAGAGGGGGCATTCGCGTGAAAACAAGAGATGAGTTCATCAAAGCTGTCTTTGAGAAAAGCGAACGCTTGCGGGCTGCGGAGGCGGCTGCACGCGTTAGGAAAAAACAGCGGCTGCGGGTCGTGATGGGGACGGTTTCGGCAGCGGCGTGTCTGACCTTGGTTGTCGGGCTTTCGGGGATGCTTGACGACGCGTTTTGGACGCGCGGAAACGATGCGGCGGCAGGGGACGCTACGGGGGAACCTGTGATCCTGCAAGTGCAAAACGATGGGAGCATGCAAGCTGTGCAGGACTTGCCGGGCGCGGAGGCAGAAGCAGCGGCAGAGAAAGACAGCGGGTATGAAGCGGATGCCGCGGAAAGCGCGCGGCAAAAAGGGAACACAGGAGGTACCGATATGGATAGCAGAAAAATGAATGGTTTCGCGGACGAGCGCGCGGTCGATGACAGCGACGCAAAAGCCGCGGCGCAGACACAAACGCAAGGCGGACAGGACATGAACGGGTATGCGGAAGACGATGCCGCGGCGCTTTGGAGCCGGGATGCCTTGTGGGAGACCAACGCGCAGGTGCGCGACCTTTCGGTGCAGCTTTTCAAAAACGCCGCCAGCGCCAAACAGAACTCCATGATTTCACCGACTTCGATTCTGCTGGCGATGGCGATGGTTGAAAACGGCGCGGCGGGCGACACCAAAAAGCAGATGGAAAAAACTTTCGGTATGCGCATGAGTGAGCTGAACCAATGGATCCGCGCGTGGTCAGCGGTGCAGCCGCAGGAGAACGCAGATACCAAGAGCCGCATGAACATCGCCAACGCCGTATGGTACAACAATCGCGGCGCACTTACCTTAAATCCGGATTATCAAAAGACCTTGCGGGAGATGCTGCAGGCGCAGGTCAAGGGCGGTGACTTTTCGCAGCAGACCGTCAAGGAGATCAACAGCTGGTGCAGCAAAAATACCTACGGCATGATCGACAAGCTCGTGGAGGAGCTTTCTCCGGCACAGCAGCTGGTCCTGCTCAACGCGGTTGCCTTCGAGGATCAGTGGAGCGCACAGTACAAAAAGGATCAGGTCAAAAAAGAATATTTTACCGATCAAAACGGCAAGAAAACGAAAACCGACCTCATGTATTCCGAGGAAACTCTTTATTGTCAGGACGACATGGCGACCGGCTTCATCAAGCCGTACGCTTCCGGTTATCAATTTGTCGCAATCCTGCCGAATAAGGGCGTTTCGGTGGCAGCGTATATGAAAAAACTGGACGGCGAGCGTTTCGCGGCGTTTGTCAATTCCGGACAGGATGCCATCGTGCACGCGGTCCTGCCTGCCTTCAAATCGGAGTACAAGACGGACGCGCTGGTGCAGATCTTCCGGAAGATGGGGATTAAGAACCTATTTGACGCGTCGGCGGCGGATCTCTCCGGTATGGGAGACTGCAGCGGACAGAATCTGTATGTGGACGAGATTCTGCACAAGACCTATATCGATGTCAATCGCGAGGGCACGCGCGCGGCGGCTGTAACAGGGGTAATGGTGAAAGCAGCCGCACTGCAGCCGGAGCCGACACAGGTATATACGGTGCGGCTGGATCGTCCGTTCCTTTATGCCATTGTTGACAGCTATACCGGAACCCCGGTATTCCTGGGCACGATGGTAAGCGCGGAGTAGGCGGGGCAATCGAAGCGAAACAGCCGGATCTGCGGGCGCAAACCTTGCGAGAGGCATGTGGCTTACCGATGGCTCAAAGATTCATGCGGAAGCATGGACCCGCAGGCATAAAGATAGGAAGAAGAGATTTTTGAGAGGGGGACCAAAATGGAAAGCAGAAGATCAGAAAAGAAAAACTCCAAAAAGATCATCCGCAAGGCGATGATAGCGAAGAAGCTGACGGCGCTGGGGATGGCGGCGGTGCTGGTGTTTTCACTGGCGGCCTGCGGCGCGGCTGACAGCGGAAAGCTGTCGTCCGACACAGTGAAATTGAAAGCTGCCGCCAGGGGAGACGAGAATGCCTATAAAGAGCGGGTACCGGGTTGTCCGGTCGGCTGGGAGGATTGCGTACAGGAATTTTCTGTCCAGCTGTTTCAGCAGGCTTACGCGCAGCAAAGCGGCGCGGACCGCGATAACCAAGACAAGGCTGACACGGCGCAAAGCGGCAGTGGGTTTGTCCTCTCTCCGGCTTCGGTGCTGACCGCGCTGCTGATGGCAGAGGAAGGTGCGGACGGCGAAACGGCGGCGCAGATTCAGGAGGCTGTCGGCAGTGAGGTGTTTTATGCCCGCGAGGCCTTTCAGCAGATTTTGAACGCCAAAGGGGAGGGGACGCAGGTCAATACAGCAAATTCTGTCTGGCTGCGCGACGACCCGAAGCTGCAGGTACAGGAAAGCTTTTTGGCGGCCATGCAGCAGCTGTTCGAGGCAGAGGTTTTCAGCGCGGATTTTGACAAAAAGACGGTGAAGGATATCAATCAGTGGTGCAAGACAAACACCAAAGGACGGATCGAAAAAATCCTGAACGAGCCGATTTCTCCGCAGACCATGCTGTATCTGATCAACGCCTTGACCTTTGACGGCAAATGGCAGTCGCCTTACAAGGATTATCAGGTAGGTGACGCTGATTTTACCGCGGCGGACGGCAGTGTGCAGACGGCAGAGATGATGTACGGTACAGAATACACCTACCTCGAGAACGATTTGGCGACAGGATTTGTCAAGCCTTATGTGGACGGTTACAGCTTTGTGGCGTTGCTGCCGCACGAGGGTCTGTCGATGGCAGACTTTGTGAAGGGGCTGAGCAAGGATACGTTCGCGCGCGCGTGGAAGGTCGAAAAGGAAACGCCGGTGGAAACGGGATTGCCGAAGTTCAAGACGGAGAGCGGCGCGGAGCTTTCGGAAGTGCTGCGGACCATGGGTATCCGAGACCTTTTCGACGCAGACCGCGCGGATTTGCATAGGACAGCGACTACACCGGAGGGGAATCTCTTTGTCTCCAAGATTCTGCACAAGGCTTTTATTGAAACAGATACCGAGGGTACCAAAGCCGCCGCGGTCACAGCTGTCGTCGAGGAATGCGGCAGCGCAGCGCCGAGCGAAATGAAACGCGTGATCCTCGATCGTCCGTTTTTCTACGCGATCATCGAGGAGGAAACCGGCATTCCGCTCTTCATGGGAACGGTAGAGCGTATGCATTAGACGAACCGAAAAAAGACCGTCAACTTTTCGCGTAGTGCGGAAAGCTGGCGGTCTGTTTTTCGGTATTCGGGTTTTGCGTTTAGCCGGGCAAACCGGGAGTTTATAAATTTGCGTATTAAAAAATTAATTTACATCAATTGCCTTGTAAACCACTTTAAATTCCTCACAAAGAATTCTTGTACGTCCGTTGAATTCAATTTCTGTTTCTTTCAATTCTTCTGTAAAGAATTCCTCATGGCTCATTCGCCAGTATGCAAGACTTCTGTCTCCTTCACCCTCCTTGTAGGCATGCGCCGCTGATACCTCGTCAAATGGAACCACTGTAGTTTGCGTGGTTTGAATAATACAAACTGCCTCATCCTTTGCGTTTAAAATAACGCTATAATCACCTGGCTGTGGTAATGGCGCATCTTCTCCTTCCATAAAATACAGATCATATGCAGATGCAGTTGCAGTCTTAATCCCCTTTAATACAAGGTCTGCCAGCTTATCAGGCGCAACTCCAAATCCCCACGCCGCATAAGGGGTATCAATATCTATATGCGCTTCCTCGCAATATGCGTTCCATAATGCTTCTTCTCTCATAATTCTCCAATCTACTTTTTGTTCTAATCAAGGACAAAAGTGCGCATAACGAAATCAGAGATTTCTATGCGCCCATGGCGCTCGCCCATGAGCGCCACTTCACAAGGTGCTTTTGTCGTACATAATAAAATATGAAGTTGTCAGCTTCTATCCTCCTTGCAGTCGATTTCAAAAACGACAGGTTCAAATTCAAATAAATGCGCATTTTGGCTGTCTGCTCTTTTGGGGTTCTCTATGCCGGTAACCTCATAGTATTCATCGCTATATTGTATTTTACTGCCGTCAAAATCTTTTTGGATTCCCTTGACGTATTCAAAAGGATTTTCCATTGGTGACAAACCTAATGCACGCTGAAGCTGTTGTACTGCATTTTTTTGTTCATTAGTCAATATTTTTGCTTCGCTCGCCATATGTTCTTCAAATTTATTTTTATCCATCCAAACGATTTGCTCCACTGGATTCGCTGTACCGCAAACCAAGATTAAACGGATAAAATCTTCAAAAGTTGCTGCCAGCGGATACACATTTTGGTCTGCACAGCTTTCTGGATTACAAGCAAATACCATTTCTCCATATTCCGGCAAAAAGCAATACAGAATACACCCGTCAAAACCGATTGGCTTTGCATTGACAGGATAACAAAAATACGGGGCTGTGATATCTCCATGCGCTAAGCATAAAAGTCCCTTATCTATGGGGAGTGACAGATACGTTTCATAAATCGTTTCCATTGATATACCTCCGCAAATTTCGATTTATTAACCTATTCTATTTGATAAATTATAGCATGGTGCTGTGAACAAGTCCATCGATTTCAACGCCTTGAAATCAGCTTTCATCCTGCGTCGCGTATCGAACATGGCACAGAGGTTTCTTAATGTTATCTATTTTGTCGGATTTCGACTTTTAACAGTTATATCTTATAAATTTACAATTTCTCCATTGAGTTTCAGTCGTAAATGTGATATGCTATGGTCAGCCACGGAAAGGGGGCAAAGACTTATGATCAAACGCGAACTGTATATGAACCGTATCTGCCCATTTATCGGAACATTGCATGTATCCGGAATTACTTCGCTGTAGTCGTGCTGTGGCTGCTGGCAGAATGGGTGATAATTGTATGAAAAATGTTTTCCTTCTTTACAAGTGAACGAGTTTTATGTAAAATAGAAATAATGTCCGATGGAAAAGGAGGTATAACAGAAAAAGAAAAGCAAGCGCGGCATAGCCGTAACAATTTCATCAACAATTCTGTGTTCTTCGCGGTCCATGACTCGCGAAGCTAAGATGGAAGCAGGTGCAAAGCCTGCGCGGTCCCGCCACTGTAAGGAAGGAGCGACATTCCAAAACCACTGCAAGATCAAGCCGGAGAGGCTGCCGAAGCTTGCGGGAAGGGGAATGAAACGAGGATATCCAAGCCAGGAGACATGCACAGAAAACAAGCCTAAGATGTGTCGGTGTAACGCAGCAAGGAAATTTGGAACAGTACGAACGGGCTGCGGCAAAGCAGAGCCATGCGGAAGAGGGCGCTGATTTACCGTTTACGATTTACACCCGTTCTTTTTTTGTGCGCTTCGGCGCATGCATAGACCCGACATGATGCGTAAAACACGAAGGAACTGAAACAACGAAAGAAACGGAAGAAACGAGAGAAACGGAAGAAAGGAAGCGTATGAAAAAAACGAAGCAAACAAAACATAAACTGACAACAAGACTGTTGACCCTGCTTTTGGCATGCACCATGGTCTTTACCATGATGCCCGGAGTGGTCTGGGCAGATGAAAGAAGCGCGGTAAGCGAAGCAGAAAATGTAATCGAGATATTCTCAAAGGAACAGCTTGCCCAAATTGGGGGGGTGCCCAACGGTAAGTATAAGCTTACTAAGGATATTACACTAGATGATAGCTGGAAGGAAATTGATCCTAAGGCTGCGTTTACACTAGATGGTAATGGACATTCCATTACATTAACAGGAAAACCATTGATTGGAACCGTTATGGAAAAAGGTACAACTGTAAGTAATCTAGTTGTAAGGGGAGAAGTAGAAGAGCCTGGGAACACTAATGTAGGCGCCCTTGCGCGGAGTTATGCGGGAACTGTTAGAAACTGTTCTTTTGGTGCCAATGTAACATATAGTGGTAACTATGAGACAGCTGGCGTTGGAGGCATTACGGGAATACTAAAGGGTACTGCTTCTAACTGCGTAGTAACAGGAAAAATAACAAATGGAAAATCAAAATTATTCGGAGCAGCCGGCAATAGCGCAGCGGGTGACACGACAGGAACAATTAAAAATGTTGTGGCAGTAGGATGTGCTCAGCTGGGAATGAAGGAAGGTTTCGATTCTGACTGGAATGCAATTTTCACTCCAATCTCTGAAACTAGCTGCACAGTAATCGAAAATGCAGATGAATTCGACCCTACAGCCTATGTAGACGAGATGAACGCAAACCGTGACGTAGGAGAAGGCGATCTTGAGTGGAAAGTAGTTGGAAATCTTCTTGTACCTGTAGCAGCAGATGGTGGGGAAGCACCTGAAGTAAACGCAACAGAAGAAGAGATTACAGCATTAGCCACAGCAATTACAGCCGCAGAGGCTGTAGATTCATCCAAAGTATATACAGCTGAAACGTGGGGAAGTCTGGCAGAAGCATTAGAAAACGCGAAGAAGGTTAAGGCTACTGCAACTCCTCCAAAGAAGGCTGTTACATCAGCAACAACCAAGCTTTCAACTGCTATAAGTGCTCTTATTGAACGTCAAATGTCAGCAGTAAACCTTAATGGACAAGACGTTACAACAATAAATACCGCAGATGCCTTTTGGTATGTTCAGCCAGGAAAATATTATAGGTTAGAAGCGGATATAGAACTTGACGAATACTGGTACCCTAGCGACCTAAACGCAGTTATCGATGGTAATGGCCACACTATTACCTTAAACGGTGCACCTCTTTGGAGTAGCATTGGCAAGAATGCTGTAATCCAGAATTTGGGAATCAAGGGAAGTGCGAAGTCTCAAAAGGCAATCGGCGCTATTGCAGAAAGTTGCGAAGGATTAATAGTAAACTGTTGGTCTCTAGCGGATATTGAAACTGCAGGGATTAATGGAAACAGAAAAGACGTTGGTGGTTTGGTTGCAAACCTCAAATCCGGTGGTGCTATTGTAAATTCATATGTTGCAGGAAAAATTACCGTTACAGGTAGTGTAGGTGAGTGCACTTCTGGTGCAATCGCTGCAAGAAGTGAGGCAAACTCCGCAGTTAACAACTGCTACTGGCTAGATGGAGTTAACGCAAATGCAGTTGGCGATGTCAAGGGTGCAGTTAACGCATCAAGCGCCAAAGAAAGAAAAGAACTCTACAGTACAGGCTTTATTGCGCTTCTTAATGCTAACAAGGGCAGCTATGGAAAGAC
>ENA-ORUB01001972-ORUB01001972.1-human-gut-metagenome-genome-assembly--contig:-NODE-1972-length-20421-cov-9.307179_pt1 | contig 20421 bp, 16 predicted proteins | sample MGYA00241918_ERZ509200 | MGnify/ENA primary metagenome ERZ509200 (study PRJEB26280, sample SAMEA2338853) | human gut metagenome | biome: human gut; feature: human-associated habitat; material: faeces... | reverse complement strand
AGCACAGTATTAACAGGGCTTCTACACAGCTATTCCATGTGAGGAATCTTATCCCCACGATGAAGCCCTTGGACAAGGATAAGACCGAAAAGGCCGAGACCAAGGAGGAAGAAAAGCCTGTTGAAGCGGCTCCTGTGGTAGAGGAAAAAATCGATTTTTCCAATGTGGAGATCGAGCCTCTGTTCCAGGATCAGGTGGATTTTGACACCTTCTCCAAGAGCGATTTCCGTGCCGTGAAGGTTAAGGAATGCGAAGCCGTGAAGAAGTCCAAGAAGCTCTTAAAGTTCGTTTTGGACGACGGAACCGGCACAGATCGGGTCATTTTGAGCGGAATTCATGAGTATTATGAGCCGGAAGAACTGGTCGGAAAGACCTGCATCGCCATTACGAACCTGCCGCCCCGCCCGATGATGGGCATTGATTCCTGTGGTATGTTGATCTCCGCCGTGCATCACGAAAACGGCGAGGAAAAGCTCCATTTGCTGATGGTGGATCCCCACATCCCCGCCGGCGCAAAGCTCTATTGATTGACCTAAAATTGTCGGTGCTTACGCCACAACTTACGCCAATTTACTCCGAGGATGCACCACAGAGACAGAGAGAAATGTACAAATGAAAACAGCCCTGCAGAATCGCTTCTGCAGGGCTGTTCAGTTTGTCAAAAAGGCTTTTTGACAAACGGAAAACCACCGTAATTCTATCAGAATTACGGTGGTTCTTATGTGAGAGGACTATAAAAAAGATTTTTTCGCCTTTTTAGGTTGGTATTTGTACCCTTACAAAAAATCTTGAACTTTCAAGGTTAAGGGCGGAGGTGAGCCGCTGTCATTCGGTCAGCGGCTGCACCGATTTGAGACCGCCTTTGAATATTACGGTGACCTGTTCTTTTGAGTCAACCACTATGCATTCGAGCAGTTGGCGGACGATTTGGTCATCGTATTCTATCGGATGGTTTTTTATGCCGTCCAGTATAGTATAGATATCATCGAGTCGGGATTTTGCGTTTTCTCGCCGTTGCTCAGCGTCGGCTATGTTGTCGAGCTGCTGTTGCAGACGGCTTTTTTCGTTCATGAGCCGAGTTGCGGTTTCCTCGTCAAAGGCTTCCACTGTTTCTGTGGATACTCGATCAATCATTTTTCTGAACTCTGCGTCAATTTCGGCAATCCGCACTTGCAGGTCGAGGCTGTTGTCATTGCTCTTTTCTCCCTCTAATCCCATACCGATATGCAGTTTCAATGTTCGCAGTACCTCGGTGTTTTGATTGGCGGTTTCCATGATTGCCGTCATAACAACCTTTTGCAATATGCTTTCTTCTATGGTCGGCGAGTTGTGGCAGTATTTCTTGCCGTAGTCAAGACGATTTATACATCGCCATACGATTTTCTTTTTGCCGCCTGCCGTCCAAGTGCATCGGCGGTATGGTGTTTTGCATTCGCCGCAGACGAGCAGTTCTGTCATAGCGTATTTGCTTGAATATTTGCCTTGCTCGGTTTTGGCTTTTTGTCTGACCTTGCGCTTACCTGAACGCCTTGCGAGTTCCTCTTGGACTCTGCCGAAGGTGGCTGAGTCGATAATGGCAGGGTGACTATTCTCTACATAGTATTTCGGACGTTCGCCGTTATTTACTCTGACCTTTTTGCTGATGCAGTCGGTAATGTAGGTCTTATTGATAATGGTATCGCCCTTATACTTTTCATTGGAGAGAATGGACTGTATCGTTGAAAACTGCCATTGAGCTTTTCCCGTCGGACTTATCTGTTTTCTCCTTTTTGATGACAATAAAAAAGGCAGATAGATTTTTGATTTCTATCTGCCTTGCGTATCATTATTCGGTTGTGTGAGAGTTCAAAACCTTACATAAAGGGAAAACGACCGATTTACATCTACAAAATCGGTCGCTGAAATTTTGCCGTATAAAACGGTGAAAACCCCGATTTTATCGGGGTTTTCACGGGCTATATCTTTTTTATAGCCTCTTGATGGCAGCGGGAGAAGGATTCGAACCCTCACATACGGAGTCAGAGTCCGCTGTGCTACCTTTACACAATCCCGCTATGTTCCTGACGAACAAAATTTATTATACTCGTTTTCCAGCGTTTGTCAACACTTTTTTTCCGGTTTCTGAAAAAATTTTCCGGGGGCGGTTTGGCCCGCCCCCGGAGAGGGTAAGAGACGTTACGCCGCCAGCAGATCCGCCGACGTGAAATACTTGCGCAGGGGCTTATACAGCAGAGCGAACACCACCAGGCACAGGACGATGCTGGGCAGCATATAGCTGCCGTTGTACAGCAGGGAATAGAACCAGGGGCTGGTCATGGTCATGCCGAAGAACTCGTCGGGCATCCACTTGCCCCAGACGAACACGCCGATGAGGTAGTGGGCCAGGAAGCGCAGCACGCCGCCGATGATGGTGCCGTAATAGACGCTCCACTTCCGGCGGGACAGCAGGCCCGCGCCGAAGCCCAGGGCCACAAAGGCCAGGAAATAGTCGCAGAGAATGGTGGTCCAGTCGATGGAGAACTTGTTGCCGATGAGATAGGTGATGGCGCCATACACCAGGCCGGCCAGGGAGCCCCAGCCGCAGCCATACCGGGCGGCGAACAGGATGATGGGCAGCATCTCCAGGGTGATGGAGCCGCCGTTGGGGAACTCATAGAGCTTGATGAGGCTGAGGATCTCCGCCATGGCGATGAAGATGGCAGCCTCACAGATCATGCGTGTTTTGCTGACTTTCATGTGTTTTTCTCCTCCGTGAAAAAAATATCCGCATCGCGGGCCGCGCAGGCGTCGCAATGCGGATACAAAGCGGTATGGTCGCATTCCTACGCCGGCATTACCCGGATCAGGTCTGAGGGACCGGACGGCAATACGTCGCATCTCAGCCGGCTTGCGCCAGCACCCCTTGGATTATGATAAGATTTTATCATGCCCGGCGATCTTTGTCAAGATATAAACGCACCGGCCCGGTAGGAAAAGCGCCCCTCCTTACCGCACCTGAACCCCCTCCGCCACCTGGGCCAGGTCGTCCACGGAGAAGCCCTTGCCGGTGACGGTCAGAACGGAGCTCCAGTCATCCAGCGTGCACACGACGGTGGACATCCCGTTTTTGTGGGTGGTGAATGCGGGATAGCCGTTGATGGTCAGCCGGTGCATATCGGCGTCCTCCGTGTCCACGCACATGACGCCGTCGCCGCTGAAAGCCATCAGCCTGATCTCCAGCCAGCAGCCGTCGCCGTCGGCATAGCGGTAAAACCAGATCCCCTGGCTCAGGTTTGTTTCCGTCAGGGTCACCCCGGTAGGCAGCCGGCTCACCGTCAGCCCGGAGGGGAGGGAGGACCCGCCGCTGCGGTCCGTCCGGGACCCGGGGCGCAGCAGGGTATGGGTGTCGAAGGTTTCCACCACCCAGCGAACCGTCTGGGACCGCAGGGTTGGGGACACGGCAAAGGCTACCGAGAAGCACAGCGCCGCCACTGCCAGAATCACCGCTGCCCGGCCCGCCAGCCGCCGCAGCACCCGTCCGGCGGAGCGCAGATCCCGGCGCAGAAGGCCCCGCTGAATGGTCTGCATGCACCGCCGCTGTGAAAGCGCAGGCACCGCAGCCGACGGGTCACGGGCCAGACGCTCCATGGCCTCCCGGGCCTGTCGGTTTTCCTGCCGCGCGACCTGGTCCATCAGCAGCGTAAACAGGGCCTCCTCCTGCTTACTATTCCTCTCCTGCACGGTGCACCCCTCCTTTTCGCAATTTTGCCCTTTTTACAGACGTATCTATATACGTAACACCGTAATCCGCAAAATGCAACCGATTTTTTTCGTTTTTCTTGTTTTTTTCAAAAAAACTATTATAATGTAGAATGTTGAGTCTTTGAACATCTTGCCGACTGCGCGAAAGGGGGGACCATATGCTGCCGATTTGCATCCTTACCATCCAGGATGAGGACGACCGCGCGTATATGTCCCGCCTGTTTGTGCAGTATCATCGCCTGATGTATCAGTGTACATATGAGGTGCTGGACGACAAATGGGCCACGGAGGATGCCGTCCAGACGACGCTGCTGCGGCTCATCGACCGGATAGACGTTGTGCGGCAGCTGGACGAGAGCAAGCTGCCGGGGTATATCGCCGCCGCCTGCCGCCACACGGCGTACAACGTGCTCCGCCATAACCGCCGCCACCCCCAGGTGCCGCTGGAGGACGCGCCGGAGGCGTCGTCCGCGCCGGACATGGATGAGCTGCTGTCCCGCCGGGTGGAGCTGAATGCCCTGGCCCGGGTGTGGCCCCGGCTGGATGAGGACACCCGCTGGCTGCTGGAGGCCCGGTACATTCTGAACTATTCGGACAGCGAGCTGGCCCGGGAGATGGGCGTAAAGCCCACCAGCGTCCGCATGGCCCTGACCCGGGCCCGGAAAAAGGCCCGGGCTATGCTCCGGCCGGAGCTGGAGAAAATGTGATAAAAGGGGGAGAATTCTATGCTGACCGGTCTGACGGGCTTTTTGCCGGAGTCAACCTTGACCCTATACGATAACCTGGAATTTCTGTTCCGGATCCTGCTGTCCGCTGCCCTGGGCGCGGCCATTGGCCTGGAGCGCACCAAGCGCCAGAAGGAGGCGGGGGTGCGGACCCACTGCATCATTGCCTGCGCCTCGGCGGTGTTCATGATCCTGTCCAAATACGCATTCATCGACACTGCCGCTCTGGACGGCTCCCGGGGGGCGGACACCGCCCGCATTGCCGCCCAGGTGGTCAGCGGCATTTCCTTTCTGGGCGCCGGCGTCATCTTCAAAAACGGCAGCTCCATCCGGGGCCTGACCACTGCCGCCGGTATGTGGGGCACCGCCGCCGTGGGCATGGCCATCGGCGCGGGTATGTACTGGCTGGGCCTGATGGAGGCTGTGGTGCTGGTGGTGATCCAGCTGGTGCTGCACCGGTTCCGGGTGGGCGGCGATGCGGAGATCACCCAGGAGGTCACGGTGCACATGACGGACAGCGACGGCCTGATGCAGGCCTTTGACTGCCTGGTCCGGGAGCACCGGGGCAAGATCACCGACAGCACCCTGACCCGGGAGGACAGCATGCTCTGCCTGGAGGTGTCCATCCGGCTGCCGGACCCCATTACCCATGAGGAGGCCCTGCGTTTTCTCAGGGAAAACCCCGGCGTCCGCAAGATTTCCGTATAACAGAGGAGGAAGCCATGAAGATCGTATGCCTGGGCGACAGCCTGACCACGGGATACAACCTGGCCCCCGGAGAAGGCTGGGTGGACCTGCTGAACCGGGAGACGCCCCATCTGTGGGTCAACGCCGGCGTGGCCGGCGATACCTCCACCGGCCTCCTGGTCCGGCTCCAGAGCCAGGCCCTGCCCCAGAAGCCGGATATGGTTCTGTTTATGGGCGGCGACAACGACATTATGCTCACCGGCTCCGCCGACCAGGCCAAGTCTGCCGTCATGGCCATGGTCCACCAGTGCGTGGCCGCCGGGGTCCGGCCGGTGGTGGGCATTCCATATCCCGTGCGCACCATCCCGGCCCAGTGGCAGCCGGTGTGCGACATGGACCGGGCTCTTGAGGCCTCGGCGGAATACGTCCGGTGGCTGCGCAGGCTGACGGACGCCATTTCCCTGCGGCGGGTGGATTTCGGCGCGGCCTTCGACGCCGCCGGGAACACGGCGGACCTGTACCAGCGCGACGGCATGCACCCCAGCCGCCTGGGCAGCCGCGTCATGGCGGACGCCGTGCTTCACGACCTCCACTTGGTCAGATAGCCCAAAGACGGACCTCCGTTTTTTACCATTTATCCAAATGTTACCCGGGCCCAATGTTTCGCGTTGACACCATTTCCCGCCCCGTGATAGAATGGACATAACAACGGAATAGGGATCATCGGTGGATGGACTCGGGAGAGACCGCGCTCTGCGCGGCGCCGAAGGGGAACGCAGAAGCTCTCAGGCAAAAGGGACCGGGTCCGGACGATACTCCGAAAAGGCCGGATATGTCCGGCCACCGAAGGTGCAACTCGCCTCATCCGGGGCGGGGAATCTCTCAGGTTAGGATACGGGGGCGCAAGGCAACGGCTTTGCGCCCTTTTTTGCTGCCCAAAAACAGGAAGGAACAACTTTGAAGGAGGAGCTTAGAAAATGAGCGAACTGAAGCGCACGCAGCTGTACGACGTGCATGTTTCCGCCGGGGCCACCATGGTGGACTTCGGCGGGTGGGAAATGCCCATCCAGTATCCGTCCGGCATCATCGCCGAGCATCTGTACACCCGCCAGGTGTGCGGCCTGTTCGACGTGTCCCACATGGGCCGCCTGCTGATTGAGGGCCCCCAGCGCAAGGAATTTCTCCAGCATGTGCTGACCAGCAACGTCAGCGCTCTGGACCTGAACATGGCCCAGTACTGCATCATCCCCAACGAGAACGGCGGCGCCGTGGACGACGCGTATCTGTACCTGTTCCAGGAGGACAGCTATCTGCTGGTGGTCAACGCCGCCAACATCGACAAGGATCTGGAGCATCTGAACCGGGCCCTGTCCGGCTTCGACTGCACCATCACCAACATCAGCGCCGAATGGGCCTCCATCGCCGTCCAGGGCCCCAAGAGCAAGGAAATGCTCATGACCCTCTCCGGCGGCGAGTCCCCCACCAAGGAGCCCACCAAGAACTCCCTGGGCACCGTGTCCCTGGAGGGTCACCAGGCCCGCATCGCCAAGACCGGCTACACCGGCGAGCCTCTGGGCTATGAGGTATACGTCCGCAGCGAGGACGTGGTGTGGCTGTGGAACCGTCTGGTGGAGCTGGGCGCGCGGCCTGCCGGCCTGGGCGCACGGGACACCCTGCGGATGGAGGCGTCCTTCCCCCTGTACGGCCACGAGATGGGCGTTGCCCCCGACGGCACCGAGATCCCCATCTTCGCCGTGCCTCTGGCCAAGTTTGCCGTGAGCTTCTCCGCCCAGAAGGGGGATTTCATCGGCCGCGCCGCTCTGGAGCGTCAGCACCAGGCATTTATCCGCCACATGGACCGGGACTTCTCCGACATGTCCGCCCTGCCCCGGAGGATCGCCCCCATCGCCCTGCTGGACCGCGGCGTCATGCGGGCCGGAATGGAGATCTACAAGGGCGATAAGCTGGTGGGTTGGGTCACCAGCGGCACCATGGTGCCCTATTTCAAGACCCAGGGCCAGGGCCTGTCCACCGTGATCCTGGAGGCCAGCGGCAAGCGTGCCATCGGCCTGTGCTATATCGACAGCGACGTTCTGGTGGACGACACCGTGGAGGTGGATATCCGCGGCAAGCGCCTGAAGGCCGTGATCCCCGCCCGCCACATGAGCGTGGGCGCGCCTCCCTTCGCCCGCCCCCTGCTGTACGGTGAGCAGGAGGAGGTCCGCACCGTGGCCGGCGGCGACCGCACCGGCAAGGCCCTGACCCTGCTGCACAAGGCCATCGAGAACCACGTCTGGCGTCAGGAGCAGTGCGTGAACCTGATTCCCTCCGAGAATACCCCCAGCCGGGCCGTGCGCCTGCTGTCCGGCAGCGACCCGGCCTGCCGCTATGCCGAGCACAAGAAGATCCTGGCCTTTTATGAGAAGGAGGTGTTCTATTACCAGGGCACCAAGTTCATCGACCAGGTGGAGCGTATGCTCACCGAGGAAATGCGCGCCTATTTCGGCTGCACCGAGGTGGAGACCCGGACCCTCAGCGGCCAGATGTCCAACATGGCGGTGTTCTCCGCCCTGATGGACTGGAAAAACCGCTTCGACCGCAAGAACGAGGCCAAGCGCCTGGGCTACGTCATGAACAACCACATCATCAAGGGCGGTCACCTGTCTGCCCAGCCCATGGGCGCCCTCCACGACTATATCGCCGTGGACCCCGTCACCGAAAAGCCCGCCGTGGTAAACTTCCCCGTCTGCCGGGACAACCCCTATAAGATGGACGTGGAGGAGACCAAGAAGCTCATCGACCGCTATCGTCCGGAGCTGATCATCTTCGGCAAGTCCATGGTCCTGCACAAGGAGCCAGTGGCCCAGATCCGGCAGTTTGTGGACGAGCAGAGGATCCCCACCACCATTATGTACGACATGGCCCATGTGCTGGGCCTTATCGGCGATCACTTCCAGAACCCCTTCCAGGAGGGCGCGGAGATCGTCACCGGCTCCACCCACAAGACCTTCTTCGGCCCCCAGCGCGGCGTCATCGGCGTCAACTATAAGGAGGAGGACCTGAAATACGGCCTGTGGAAGACCATCGAGAGCCGCACCTTCCCCGGCAGCGTATCCAACCATCATCTGGGCACCCAGCTGGGTATGCTGATGGCCGCCTATGAGATGAACCAGTTCCGCGACGCGTATCAGAGCGCCATTATCCGCAACGCCAAGTCCTTCGCCCGCAGCCTCAGGAGCTATGGCCTGGACGTGGTGGGCGATCCCGCCATCGACTACACCGAGACCCACCAGGTCATCGTCTCCGTGGGCTACGGCGAGGGCGCCGAGATCGCCGAGCGGCTGGAGCAGAACAACGTCATCGTCAACTATCAGGCCACCCCCGATGAGGAGGGCTTCACCGCCTCCGGCGCACTGCGCATGGGCGTCAGCGAGATGACCCGCTTCGGCTTCGAGGAGAAGGACTTCGACCAGCTGGCCTCCCTGATGGCCGACTGCATCCTCCGGGGCCGCGAGATCAAGGCCGATGTGGAGCGGCTCCGGGCCCGTCACACCGAAATGCGCTACTGCTTCGACGACGCCGCCATCAACGACGCGCTGGAGCAGCTGGCCGGCAAGCTGGACATTTGAACAAACAACAAAACATATTAAATTTGGAGGTAAATCATCATGCTGTATCCGACTGATCTGAAGTATTCCAAGTCCCACGAGTGGGTGAAGATGGAGGACGGCGTGGCCGTCATCGGTATTTCCGACTTTGCACAGGACGCTCTGGGCGACGTGGTGTTCGTGAACCTGCCCGGCGAGGGCGACGACGTCACCTGCGGCGACGCCTTCGGCGATGTGGAGTCCGTGAAGGCCGTGTCCGACCTGGTGTGCCCCGTCACCGGTGCCGTCTGCGCCGTCAACGAGGAGCTGCTGGACCAGCCCGAGCTGCTGAACAAGGAGCCCTATGACGCGTGGCTCATCAAGGTGGAGAACATCACCGACACCGAGGAGCTGCTGGACGCCGCCGCTTACGAGGCATTCTGCGCCGAGGAGGGCTGAGCATGGGCAGCTATGTCCCCTCCACCCAGGCCCAGCGGGAGCAGATGCTCCGGGCCGTGGGGCTGGAAAACATCATGGATCTGTACCGGGATGTGCCGGAGCAGATGCTCCTGCGGAAGCCCCTGAACATCCCCGACGGCATGAGCGAGCTGGAGGCCGCCCGGGCGGTGTCCGCCATGGCCGCCGAAAACCGCACCTACGCCACCATTCTCCGGGGCGCGGGGGCCTATGACCACTACATTCCCTCCATCGTCAAGTACATCCCCGCCAAGGAGGAGTTCCTCACGGCCTATACCCCCTATCAGGCGGAAATGAGCCAGGGCCTGCTGCAATCCATCTTCGAGTATCAGACCATGATCTGTGAGCTCACCGGCATGGACGTGTCCAACGCCTCTGTGTACGATGGGGCCACTGCCGCCGCCGAGGCGGCGGCCATGTGCCGCGAGCGCAAGCGCCGGGTGACCCTCATTTCCGGCGCGGCCCACCCCGACACCATCAACACCGTCCGCACCTATTGCTACGGCACCGGCGACGAGCTGCGCGTGGTGCCGGCGAAGGACGGCAAAACCGACCTGGAGGCCCTGACCTCCATGCTGGATGAGGAGGTTGCCTCCTTCTACGTCCAGCAGCCCAACTTCTTCGGCCTGTTCGAGGACGCCGAGGCCCTGGGCCAGGCCGTCCACCAGGCCGGGGCCAGGTACATCATGGGCTGCAACCCCATTGCCCTGGCCGTTATGAAAACGCCCCGGGACTGCGGAGCGGACATCGCCGTGGGCGAGGGGCAGCCCTTGGGTCTGCCCCTGGGCTGCGGCGGCCCGTATCTGGGCTATATGGCCGCCACCGATAAGCTCATGCGCAAGCTCCCCGGCCGCATCGTGGGCGAGACCACCGACGACCAGGGCCGCCGGGCCTACGTCCTGAGTCTCCAGGCCCGGGAGCAGCACATCCGCCGGGAGAAGGCCAGCAGCAACATCTGCTCCAACGAGGCGCTGTGCGCCCTGACCGCCGGGCTGTACATGGCCACCATGGGCCCCGACGGCATGGCACAGGCGGCGGAGCAGTCCATGGCCAAGGCCCATTATCTGGAAAAGGCCCTGTGCGCCCTGCCCGGGGTGGAGCCGGTATACGGCGGTGCGTATTTCCACGAGTTTGTCCTGAAAATGCCCCGCAGCCAGGAACTGCTGGAGGCCCTGGACCGCCGGGGCATCCTGGGCGGTCTGCCTCTGGGCGACGACCGGGTCCTGTGGTGCGCCACGGAGAAGGTCAGCCGCCGGGAGATGGACGAAGCCGTATCCATCGTCAAGGAGGTGCTGGACAAATGAAGCTGATTTTTGAAAAGAGCGTGCCCGGCCGCCGGTGCACCATCCTGCCCCCCTGCGACGTGGACGCCGTCTCCCTGCCGGAGTCCCTGCGCCGGGAGACGAAGCCCGACCTGCCTCAGCTCAGCGAGACCGACATCTCCCGCCACTATACGGAGCTGTGCCACCAGGTCCACGGCGTCAACTGCGGCTTCTACCCCCTGGGCTCCTGCACCATGAAGTATAACCCCCGCATCGACGAGGAGATGGCGGCCCTGCCGGGCTTCACCAACTGCCATCCCCTGGCCCCCCGGGAGTCCCTGGCGGGTATGCGCCATGTGCTGGACACCGCCCGGGAATATCTCTGCGAGATCACCGGCATGGACGGCATGGCCTTCCAGCCGGCGGCAGGCGCTCACGGCGAGTTCACCGGCGTGCTGCTGATCAAGCAGTACCACGACGCCCGGGGGGACAAGAAGCGCACCAAGATCATCGTGCCCGACTCGGCCCATGGCACCAACCCCGCCACGGCGGCTATGTGCGGCTATGAGGTGGTGAACATCGCCTCCGGCCCCGACGGCTGCGTGGACCTGGACAGCCTGCGCTCTGCCCTGGGGGACGATACCGCCGGTCTGATGCTGACAAACCCCAACACCGTGGGCATCTTCGACAAAAACATCCTGGAGATCACGCGTCTGGTCCATGAGGCCGGCGGCCTGTGCTACTACGACGGGGCCAACCTCAACGCCGTTATGGGCATCGTCCGCCCCGGCGACATGGGCTTTGACTGCATCCACATGAACCTGCACAAGACCTTCGCCACGCCTCATGGCGGCGGCGGTCCCGGCGCAGGCGCCGTGGGCTGCAAGGACTTCCTGATCCCCTATCTGCCTCATTCCGCCCTGGCGGAGGAGCCCGGCCATATCCAGGTCCGCAGCTTCATGGGCAACTTCCTGGTGGTGGTCCGGGCGCTGACGTACCTGCTGACCCTGGGCCGCCAGGGCATCCCCGAGGCGGCGCAGAACGCCGTGCTCAATGCCAACTACCTGCAGGAGAAGCTCCGGGGCACCTTCCAGCCGGCCTATGACCGCATCTGTATGCACGAGTTCGTGCTGGATCTCAGCGGCCTGAAGAAGGAGACCGGCGTCTCCGCCCTGGATGTGGCCAAGTCCCTGATTGACGAGGGCATTCATCCGCCCACCATGTACTTCCCCCTGATCGTCCATGAGGCCCTGATGCTGGAGCCCACGGAGACCGAGGGACCCGAGGTCCTGGACCAGGCGGCGGAGGTGCTGCGGATGCTGTACCAGCGGGCCTACGATGACCCCGAAGCCATGCACGATGCACCCCACCATATGCCCATCGGCCGTCCCGACGAGGTAAAGGCCGCCCGGCACCCGATTCTGCGTTGGAGGAAACCATGATCAAGCACCTGTATACCTATTCCGGCAACGGAACCGATCCCTATCGCAACCTGGCCCTGGAGCAATACCTGACGGAGCATGTGGCGGACGACGCCTGCATCCTCTACCTGTGGCAGAACCAGAACACCGTGGTCATCGGCCGCAACCAGAACGCCTGGCAGGAGTGCCGCACCGGCCTGCTGGAGCAGGAGGGAGGCACCCTGGCCCGCCGTCTGTCCGGCGGCGGTGCAGTGTTCCACGACATGGGGAATCTGAACTTCACCTTCTCCGTGTCCACCGAGAATTATGACCTGCCCCGCCAGCAGCGGGTGATCCTGGAGGCCTGCCGTCTGCTGGGCATCCAGGCGGAGCTGTCCGGCCGCAACGACCTGCTGGCCCAGGGCCGGAAATTCTCCGGCAACTCCTTCTACAATCATGGCGGCCGCTCCTTCCACAACGGCACCCTGCTCATCGACGCGGACATGACCAAAATGGGCCGCTATCTCAGCCCGTCCCCGGCCAAGATCGCCAGCAAGGGCGTGGCGTCCGTGGCGTCCCGGGTGGTGAATCTGCGGGAGCTGTGCCCCGGTCTGACGGTGGCGGGCATGACCGACGCCATGAACCGGGCCTTCCAGCAGGTATACGGCCTGACGGCCCAGCCCCTGGAGGAGAAGGATTTTGACCAAGAGGCCCTGGAGACGCTGTACAGGCAGTTCAGCAGCCGCGACTGGGTATACGGGGCCACGTTCCCCTTTGATTTTTCCTGCACCGAAAAGTTCCCCTGGGGCGAGGTCAGCATCCGGCTGCGGGTGGAGCAGGGCATTTGCCGCCAGGCGGCGGTGTATACCGACGCCATGGACGCCCACCTGTTCGACGTTCTGACCCGGAAGCTGGAGGGCTGCGCCTTTTCCGGTGCGTCTCTGTGCGACGCGGTGCGGTCGGCGGGTCTGCCTGCGGACGTAGCCGGGGATCTCTGCGGCCTGATCCGCAGCCAAAACCTATAACGAATAACGGAGGATGGACCAATGTCCGATTATCAGCTCATTGTCATCGGCGCGGGGCCCGGGGGCTACACCGCCGCCCTGCAGGCGGCCAAGCGCGGCCTGCACACCGCCGTGGTGGAGCGCCGGGAGGTGGGCGGCACCTGCCTGAACCGGGGCTGCATCCCCACCAAGACCCTGCTCCACGCCTCCCAGGTGTACCGGGACGCCGTGGACGGAGCTCCTGCCGGGGTCCACGCCGGAGACATCACCTTTGACTTGGCGGAGATGTTCGCCTATAAGCGCGGCGTCTCCGAAAAGCTCCGGGGGGGTATCCACGCCCTGCTGAAGGGGGCCAGGGTGGACCTGCTGGAGGGGACCGCCCGCATCGACGCTCCGGGCCGGGTCACCGTCACCGGCCCGGCAGGGGAGACTGCCTACACCGCCGACCGCCTCCTGATCGCCACCGGCTCCGTGCCGGTGCGCCCGCCGATTCCGGGGCTGGACCTGCCGGGGGTCATGACCTCCGACCAGCTGCTGGAGGGCAGCGACACCCTGTATGAGTCCCTGGTCATCATGGGCGGCGGCGTCATCGGCGTGGAGTTTGCCACGTTTTACGCCAACCTGGGCTGCCGGGTCACCCTCATCGAGGGCATGGACCGGCTGCTGCCCACCATGGACCGGGAGCTGGGCCAGAATCTGGGCCAGATCCTGAAAAAGCAGGGGGTGGAGGTGCTGACCTCCGCCATGGTCCAAAGCGTGGAGCAGGCTCCCCAGGGCCTGACCGTCCATATTGACCAGAAGGGCAAGGAAAAGGCCGTCTCCGGCGAAAAGGTCCTGTGCGCCATTGGCCGCCGTCCCTGCTGGGACGGGCTGTTTGCCCCGGACCTGACGCCTGAGACCCGGGGCCGCAGCCTCCGGGTGGACGAGGATTTCCAGACCAGCATCCCCGGCGTATACGCCATCGGCGACGTGTCCGCCGTGATCCAGCTGGCCCATGTGGCCGCCGCCCAGGGCATTGCCTGCGTGGACCGCCTGTGCGGCGCGGCCTCCGCCACGGATCTGAACGTGGTGCCCAGCTGCATTTACAGCAGCCCCGAGATCGCCGTGGTGGGCCTCACCGAGGCCGAGGCCAAGGAGCAGGGCATCAACGCCGTGTCCGGCAAGTGCACCATGTTCGGCAATGCCCGCACGGTCATTGAGGACCCGGGCCGCTGCTTCATGAAGCTGGTGGCCGACCGGGATACCGGACGACTCATCGGCGCGCAGCTGATGTGCCAGCACGCCAGCGATATCATCAGCCAGCTCAGCGCCGCCCTGGTCAACGGTCTGACGGTGCGCCAGCTGCTGGCCGTTATGCGTCCCCACCCCTCCTTCGAGGAGGCCATGACCGAGGCGCTGGAGCGCCTGGCCGAAAAGCTGTAACGTCCCCATAATAAAACATGCCCTGGGCACAACGCCCAGGGCATGCCAGTCTGTCAAAAAAGTAGGATTCCCCCCGCCTTCGGAAAGGAAGATAGTTACGAAAGAAACCCATCAGGGGTGTCTTTCGTTTTCAATCATCGCATTTTCAGAACTTTTATGAAAGTTTTGAAAATGCTTTTCAGCTTGTCAAAAATTTTTTTGACAAGCTGAAACATGCCCTGGGCACAACGCCCAGGGCATGCTCTTGTCATTTTTTCAGCTTTTCCCAGATCACCGGCTGCCCGGCGGCCAGGGTTTTCGGCAGGTCCAGCACCCGCTGGTTTCGGCTGCCCCGGAATTGCAAACTGATGTCCTTTTCCGCCGCCACGAACCGTCCGTCCACCAGCACGTCGATGCAGGAGAGCAGGTCGTCCGTCACGGCACACCGGGGATGGGACCCCTCCCGCAGCAGCTCGTCCTCCAGCCGGAAGCCGGTGAAGCACCAGATGGTCTTTCCCGGGTACCGCCGCCGGACCTCCCGCAGAAAGGGCAGCAGGTCCCTCTGGTTTTCCGGCTCGAAGGGCTCGCCCCCCAGCACCGTCAGTCCATCCACATAGGACTTGTCCAGCTCGGCGAAAATCTCCCGCTCCGTGTCGGCGGTGAAGGGCCTGCCGAAGTGGAAGTCCCAGGTCTGGGGCTGGAAGCAGTCCGGGCAGTGGTTGGTGCAGCCGGACACAAACAGCGTCACCCGCACCCCGATGCCGTTGGCAATATCACATTTTTTCAGGTTGCCATAGTACACGATATTGCTCCTTTTGGGTAATATATACTACCAAACAGCGACCGAAGCGGGAACCCCTTACAGGTGCAGCACCCGGTCCTTGATCTCCTGGGTGCGGCCCTGGTTCCAGAACTGGGTCCCGATATAGCCGCAGGTGCGGCGGGCCACGTTCATCTTATCCTGGTCGGTGTTGCCGCACCGGGGGCATTTCCAGATGAGCTTGCCGTCCTCCTCCACGATCTGAATCTCGCCGTCCCAGCCGCAGACCTGGCAATAGTCGCTTTTGGTGTTCAGCTCGGCGTAGATGATGTGGTCATAGATGAACTTCATGACCTCCAGCACCGCGGGGATGTTGTTCTGCATGTCCGGCACCTCCACATAGCTGATGGCGCCGCCGGGGGACAGGTGCTGGAACTGGGCCTCAAACTCCAGCTTGGTGAAGGCGTCGATCTCCTCGGTGACATTGACATGATAGCTGTTGGTGATATAGCCCTTGTCGGTGATGCCCTTGATGACACCGAAGCGCTTTTGCAGGCACTTGGCAAACTTATAGGTGGTGGACTCCAGAGGCGTGCCGTACAGGGAGTAGTCGATGTTTTCGGCGGTTTTCCACTCCTTGCACTTGTCGTTCATCTTCTGCATGATGTCCAGGGCGAAGGGGGTGGCGGCGGGGTCCGTGTGGCTCTTGCCGGTCATGTATTTCACGCACTCATACAGGCCCGCATAGCCCAGGGAGATGGTGGAATAGCCGTTATACAGCAGCTTGTCGATGGTTTCGCCCTTTTTCAGCCGGGCCAGCGCGCCGTATTGCCACAGGATGGGGGCGGCGTCCGACGTGGTGCCCAGCAGACGCTCGTGGCGGCACCGCAGCGCCCGGTGGCACAGCTCCAGCCGCTCCTCGAAGATCTGCCAGAACCTGTCCCTATTTCCGCCGGAGGACAGGGCCACGTCCGGCAGATTGATGGTGACCACGCCCTGATTGAACCGGCCATAGTATTTGTGCTTGCCGGGCTCGTAATTCCCGGCGTTGGCAACGTTGCCGATCCCGGCGTCGGTAAAACGGTCCGGGGTCAGGAAGGAGCGGCACCCCATGCAGGTGTACACGTCGCCCTTGAGCTCCTTCATCTTCTTTTCGGAGATATAGTCCGGCACCATGCGGCGGGCGGTGCATTTGGCGGCCAGCTCCGTCAGGTACCAATAGGGGGAGTCCTCATGGATGTTGTCCTCCTCCAGGGTGTAGATCAGCTTGGGGAAGGCGGGGGTCACCCACACGCCCTGCTCATTCTTCACGCCCTGATAGCGCTGAAGGAGCATCTCCTCGATGATCATGGCCAGGTCCTTCTTCTCCCGCTCATTCCGGGCCTCGTTCAGGTACATGAACACGGTGATGAAGGGGGCCTGTCCGTTGGTGGTCAGCAGGGTCACTACCTGATACTGGATGGTCTGCACGCCCCGGCGGATCTCCTCCCGCAGACGGGCCTCCACCAGTTCATGGATTTTCTCCTCACCGGGATCCACGCCGATGGACGCCATCTCCGCCAGGACGATGCGGCGGATCTTCTGGCGGCTGACCTCCACAAAGGGGGCCAGGTGGGTCAGACTGATGGACTGGCCGCCGTATTGGTTGGAGGCCACCTGGGCCACGATCTGGGTGGCGATGTTGCAGGCGGTGGCGAAGGAATGGGGCTTTTCGATCATGGTGCCGGTGATAACGGTGCCGTTTTGCAGCATGTCCTCCAGGTTCACCAGGTCGCAGTTGTGCATATGCTGGGCGAAATAGTCGGTGTCGTGGAAGTGGATGATGCCCTCCTCGTGGGCCTCCACAATATCCTGGGGCAGCAGCAGACGGTTGGTGATGTCCCGGGACACCTCGCCGGCCATATAGTCCCGCTGGGTGGAGTTCACCACGGGATTCTTGTTGGAGTTCTCCTGCTTGGCCTCCTCGTTGTTGCACTCGATGAGGGAGAGGATCTTGTCGTCGGTGGTGTTGGCCTTGCGCACCAGGGACCGGGTATAGCGGTAGGTGATGTAGTGCTTGGCCACCTCAAAGGCCCCGTGGGCCATGATGTGGTGCTCCACCATGTCCTGAATCTCCTCCACCGTGGGGGCGCGATTCATCTTCTGGCACTGCAGCTCCACGGACTCGGCGATGCGCCCGATCTGCACGGGAGTCATGCGGTCCGCCTCGGCCACAGAGTTGTTGGCCTTGGTGATGGCCCGCTCGATCTTCTGAATGTCAAAAGCAACCTCCGCTCCGTTGCGCTTGATGATCTTCATGTGTAACGTCCTCCCTCTCCTCAGATTTTTCTCTCTCCACAGGAAAAGCTGCCTCAATGGGCAGCGGTCAATCAGCCTCTTAATCATATACCATATCCTGTGCTGATGCAAGCCTAAAGCCCTAAATATGGGGAAAATGCCTGACGAAAATCCCCGGGATATTTTGTCCATTCTGTACAATGGACACAAGATATGGGAGTATTGACCCCTTTGTCACCTACAATATATAGTATGACAAGACAGTTTGCAGCTGCAAATGCAACAAAAGAGGCCGCCGGGAGGATATTTTCCCGGCGGCCTCGCTCATTTGATAAATTGTATCACGCCGCAGCCAGCGTCCGGTTGGATTTCCAGAAGCGTACCATGAACGCCAGCGCCATGACCAGGCACAGGGCCTCGGAGATCACCGGTGCAAACCAGATGGCCTCGCCGCCCCACAGGGCGGCCAGCGCCAGCAGGGCTCCGGCCTGCAGCACCAGCCCCCGGCCGGTGGAGATGCAGATAGCCGGACGGGGCTGCTCCACCGCCGTCAGGAATCCGCCCATCAGCACGTTGAAGCCAACCAGCAGATAGCACAGGCCGTACCGCCGCAGAGCGTCCACGGACACGTTGTTGAGAGCGGCGTTGTTGTCGCCCAGGAAGATGTGGACGATCTGCGGGGCGAACAGCTGCACCGCGCCGAAGCACAGCGCCGTCATACCCGCCAGCGTCACCAGGCCGTATTGCAGCAGGCGGCGGCAGCCCTTCCGGTCCCGCTGCCCGTAGTGATAGCTGACCAGCGGCTGAGACCCCTGGGACACGCCCAGCATGATGTTCAGGATCAGTGTATTGATGTAAGCAATGATGGTGTAGCTCACCAGGCCGTCCTGGCCGATGCAGCGCAGGATGGTGCGGTTGAACAGGAAGATCATCAGGCCGTTGCACAGCTCCGTGGCCCCGTCGGCCACGCCGATGGGCAGCAGCCGGCGGTAAATATGCCGGTCCGGCCGGAAGCGCACCAGGTGGAAGGTGGTGTGCTTTCCCAGAAAGTGGGTCAGATACATGACGCAGGTCAGCAGCTGGGAAAGACCCGTGGCAAAGGCCGCGCCCCAGGCGCCCCAGTCCAGCACGAAGATGGCCACATAGTCCAGCACACAGTTGGTCAGGCACCCGGTGATCACCGTGATGATGGCCAGGGTAGGCCGTCCGTCGGTTTTCACCAGGATCTCCATGTTGTACGACACGATGAAGCACACGGCGAAGGGCGCCAGTCCCCGCAGATAGTCCTTGGTGTACTCCAGCGTTACGTCCTTGGCGCCCAGCAGCATGGCGAAGGGCTCCAGAAACACCAGCACCAGCCCGGTGATCACCAGGCCGATAACCACCAGCACCGCCAGATTCTGGGAAAACAGACGGTTGGCGTTTTCCCGGCGGCCCTCGCCCAGATAGATGGCGATGATGGTGCTGGTGCCCACGGCGAACAGCACGGCAATGGAGAACATGACATTCATAAAGGGAACGGCCAGATTGACAGCGCTCATGGCGTATTCGCCCACGCCCTTGGCCACGAACAGGCCGTCTACAATGGAGTACAGGGAGAACACCATCAGAGAGGCCACCGTGGCGGCGGAGAAGTGGAGGAACTGGGAGAGCAGACTGCGCTTGTTCAGCATTTTGGATGATTTTCCTTTCCTTTCAGCGGCGTACCGCAAATTCTACCGCCATTATATCCGAAATTTTCCAGCCAGTCAAGTCCCGGGACGCTTGAAAACCGGCGCAGAGTTTAGTATAATAAATAAAAAGAGAGTTTGGGGAGGTTTTTACCGTGAAAATATATGTCATGGATGCATTCGCCGCCAAGCTGTTTGGCGGCAACCAGGCAGGGGTAGCCCTGCCGGAGGGGGACGTCAGCGACGAGACCATGCGCCTGATCGCCGCCGAGCTGAAGCATTCGGAGACGGCCTTCGTCCGCCCGCGGGAGGACGGCAGCGTGGACCTGCGCTATTTCACCCCGGCAGGAGAGGTGGAGCTGTGCGGCCACGCCACCATTGCCGCCTTTGCCCTGCTGCGGCGGCTGGGGCGGCTGTCCGACGGACGCCACATTGCCCGCACCAAGGCCGGGGAGCTGCAGATCTCCGTGGACGGCGACGTGGTGTGGATGGACATGGCCCCGCCCCGGTGGCTGGGGGAGCTGACCCGGGTGGAGTGGGAACCCCTGTACCGGGCCTTCGGCCTGACCGGTGCGGACCGGCCCCGGGACCTGACGCCCCAGATCGTGTCCACGGGCCTGGCGGATATCATGATGCCGGTGCGGGACCGGGAGACGCTGCTGCGGGCCCGGCAGAACGAGACGCTGGTGGCGGAGCTGTCCCGGCGGCAGAAGGTCACGGGGGTGCACATGTTCTGCCTGGGGGACGACACCTGCACCGCCTGGTGCAGCAATTTCGCCCCGCTGTATGACATTCCGGAGGAGTGCGCCACCGGCACCTCCAACGGAGCCCTGACGTATTATCTGTACCGCTGCGGCCTGGTGCAGCCGGACCGGGAAAACGTGTTCCTTCAGGGGGAGCATATGCGCCGCCCCTCGGAAATCCGCAGCCGCCTGACGGTGCAGAACGGAAACGCCGCCGTTCGGGTAGGTGGCCGGGCCGTGCTGAGCCTGGCGGGAGAAATTTTCGCAGAATGACCTTCAGCTTGTCAAAAAAGCCTTGCCTTTTTTGACAAGCGAACAAGGCCCGCAGGCTTTTGCCTGCGGGTCTTGTTCAGGATTTTGCTTATTTTCCCAGCCATTGGCGCAGCTTTTCCCACAGCTCCACGGACCGGAACCGGAGCTGATAGCCCTGGTCCTCCTCCGCCATCAGGGACAGGTCGTCCTCCGCCAGCCCGGCGTCCCGTCCGGCGTCCTGCCAATCGCAGGCGGCGGCGGTGCACAGCGGCGGAAACACCACGCACCACCAGTTCTGTCCCCGGCCCTCCCCGATGATGACCCGCAGGGCCAGGTATTTCCCGGCGGGCAGAGAGAAGCCGTCATAGTCCTTGGTGGGGAATTCCGCCGGCTCCAGCCGGGCCCGGACGCCGTCGCCGCAGCCCGCCGCCGCCA